>UINC01000079.1_pt1 | contig 16686 bp, 16 predicted proteins | sample 5385821 | NCBI WGS metagenome assembly UINC01 (sample SAMEA4666929, study PRJEB26691) | marine metagenome | isolation source: Pacific Ocean | place: Pacific Ocean | collected 2011-10-13 | reverse complement strand
TCAGCCAATACGACCTGGTGATCAACGGGGCCGACAACTTCGCCACCCGCTATCTAGTCAACGACGCCTGCTATCTGCTGAACAAGCCCCTAGTGGACGGCAGCATACTGATCTTCGACGGCCAGGCCACCGTATTCCTGCCAGGACAGGGTTGCTACCGATGCCTGTTCCCGTCTCCGCCTCCTCCCGGCATGGTCCCCAACTGCGCCGAGGCCGGCGTGCTGGGCGCACTGACCGGCTTGGTTGGCAGCATCCAGGCCACCGAGGCCCTGAAGTACTTCTTGGGCATAGGAGAGTCTCTCAGCTCCCGGCTGCTGCTCATCGACGCGCTCAGCATGAGTTTCCGTGAAGTGCGTTTGAAGAGAAACCCGGACTGTCCTCTGTGCGGGGACAACCCCACAGTCACCGAGTTGATCGACTACGAGATCTTCTGTGGGATAGCAACGCCCCACGAGCCTGCGGTTGTAGGCTCAGACTAGCCAAGAAATTCGATAACAACGAGGGCGTCCCATAAAACGGACGCCCTTTTGACACCAGACTCCTTAAATTCTCGACACACTATCGGCAGATACAAGGTTTATGGTTACTAGGCTCACCTACAAAGGTATCATCGACACCATCGGCAACACTCCCCTCGTTGAACTGCAGCGCATGAGTCCCAAGGAAGGTGTGCGCATCTTCGCCAAGCTTGAAGGACAAAACCCCACCGGCAGCGTCAAAGACCGCATCGCCCTCAAGATGATCGAGCAGGCGGAGGTGGACGGTGAGATATCTGCCAACCGCACCATCTTGGAGCCCACCAGCGGCAACACAGGCATCTCCCTGGCCATGATAGGCCGCTTAAAAGGTTACAAAGTCGCAGTGGTCATGCCAGAAAACGTCAGCATGGAGCGGGTGCAGTTGCTCGAGGCTTACGGGGCCGTGATCATCCCATCCGACGGCTCCCGGGGCACCAACGGTTCCATTGAAGTCGCACAGGACTTGGTGGACAAACGGGGCAGCGACTATTTAATGCTGTACCAATACGGCAACATCGGAAACCCCAACGCCCACTACGAGACCACTGGCCCGGAGATTATCGAAGCCCTCCCCGACGTCAACATGTTCGTTGCCGGCCTGGGCACCGGCGGGACCCTGATGGGTGTGGCCCGCCGCCTGAAAGAGCACAACCCCAAGGCCAAGATCGTAGCCGTGGCGCCGGAGCCGGAAGATTTCATTTCGGGACTCCGCAGTCTGGAAGATGGTTTCATTCCGCCAATCTTGGACATCGATATGCTGGACTCCAGGATGTTGGTCAGTAGCTTCGACGCCTTTTCCACTGCCAAGCGTCTTTTGACCGAAGAAGGCATCTTCGCTGGAGTGTCGTCGGGCTCCGTGGTCTACGGGGCGACGCGCCAGGCGGAGCGAATGGACAAGGGAAATATAGTCTGCCTACTGGCCGACGGAGGCTGGAAATACCTGAGCACAGCCCTCTGGACCAAAGACTACGAACAACTGGTCAAGGAGTCGGCAGGTAAAATTTGGTGGTAAGGGCCGTAGACTGCGGCCAGGCGTGATTTGAGCTTAATTGGGGCGTTTCGATGTTTCAATAAGGCGTATTGGTCAAGAAACTGTTCCGGGCCGACGCGTTAGCACCGCCGGGTTATGGGAAGGTGTGAGGCTGGAGAAGGGTGAAAAACCTTGAAACATCAGCCGTGGCGATGCTATACTGGCTCTACATATAAGCCTTCTTTTGAGAGCGGGTATAGCCCGCTCTCTTGTTGATGGAGACAAAGGGTCCCCGTCCGGGAATCGGGAGGGGTGCGAACCGATGAAAAGTGATTTTCTAATTGCATTGACCCAGTTGGCGGCAGAGCGGCATCTGCCCCGAGAGCAAGTGCTCGGAGCGATAGAAGTTGCTCTGGCGTCGGCGTTTAAAAAAGACAACCCGGCATCAGGCCAGAACATCTCTGTAACGCTCAACCCCAACACTGGGGATGTGAGCGTTTTTGCTCTGAAAACCGTGGTGGAAACGGTAGAGGACAGCGACAAAGAAGTCACCGTCGCCGATGCCCAATTCATCAAGAAGGGCGCCGAGTTGGGTGACGAAGTCGCAGCCGCCGAACCGCTACCCCACAACGCCAGCCGTATAGCGGCGCAGACCGCCAAGCAGGTGGTGTTACAACGCCTCCGGGAAGCAGAGCGGGATCTCCTTTACCAGGAGTTCCAGCAGCATGAGGGTGATATCGTCTCAGGCGTGATTGAGCAAGCCGAGCCCGGCCGCACCATCACCTTGGATTTGGGCCGCGCTCAAGCGGTGCTCCCGTACGAAGAACAGGCCCCCAACGAGCGCTACCGCAAGGGACAGCGGACCAAGGTATACCTAGTCAGTGTTCGTACCACTCCCAAGGGGCCGGAGATTCTGGTCTCTCGAAGCCACAAGAACATGCTGAAGCGTCTGTTTGAGATCGAGGTGCCCGAGGTCTACAACGGCGTGGTCGAGATCAAGGCCATCGCCCGGGAGGCCGGGTTCCGCAGCAAAGTAGCCGTGAGCGCCACCCAGGCCGGCATAGACCCGGTGGGCTCCTGCATTGGTATCCGGGGCAACCGAATCCAAAGCATAGTGAACGAACTCCAGGGTGAGAAGATTGACATAGTGTCCTGGGACGAAGAACCCAGGACCTTTATCACCAACGCCCTAAGCCCGTCGGAACCGGTCCACGTGGAACTGTTGGAGCCGGACCAGACCGCCATAGTAGTAGTCCCGGACCGGCAACTCTCGTTAGCCATCGGAAAAGAGGGTCAGAATACCCGTTTGGCTGCCCGACTGACTGGTTGGAGGCTGGACGTCAAGGGCATGACCGAGTGGGAGGAGATCAAGGAAACCACTCAATCCAAAACCGAAGCCACAGCGGAAACTGAAGCCTTAGTGGCGGATGAAGCAGCCGAAGCAGTGGAAGAAGCAATCGCCATAGTCGAAGAAGCGGGCGCCGCAGCTACCGAAGAAGCGTCAAGATCAGACGCTGCTGTAGCTGATGCAGTCGCCGTAACAGAAGCTGAGACCAAAGCTCCCGCTGAAGAGATTGACGAGGACAGCATCCTCGAAGCCCTGATCCAGGAAGAGGAAGACCAAGCGTCCTCAGAAACTGCCGCTGAGCCTGCTGTAGATGAGGGCCTCAGTGTTGAAGACCTAGGCGCCTTCACCATAGATGACGTCGAATTGTCGGATGACGACGAGGAGATTGAGGAAGGCGAAGGTGAATTGCCTGAACTCGATGGTCTGCCGGTCCTGATTCCCGACGCCGGCAAGATTAGGTTCGCCGAGGATATCGTCGAGGAGTTTCGAGGGGGCGGCCGCGGCGGCCGGCGCCGGAGAGGTGGTGGTGCTCGTGGCGGCGCTCGTGGCGGTGGCGCCCGCGGTGGCGGAGCTGCTGCAGGCGGAGGTCGCTAGATCCTTCTCTAAATGGTCTCCCACCAAGCGTTTGCACTGGGAACCGGGTGGGCAGGTCTCTGGAGGGCCGGTCTTGCCAAAGAATCGTCACGTCCCCGAGCGCAGTTGCGTGGCCTGTGGCGCCAAGATGCCAAAGGCACAACTTGTTCGGGTTGCCCAAACCAGCCAGGGTCCGATCACCGTTGATGTCGCCGGGAGGGGACCGGGGAGAGGGGCCTATCTCTGCCGCATTCCCGATTGCTGGGGCCGGGCCATCAGCAAAGGGGCCTTGGACCGTAGTTTCAAGAAAGACCTCTCCTCCCAAGACCTGGAATCGGTACGGACCTATTACGAAACGAACATCGCCCCGCAGACTAAAGCTCCCTAATTGTTAGACTCTTGATGGATGTATAGATGACGACTGACGGACGACCTACCACAGTGGACGACGCAGGCGAAACCACGAGACCTCGCAAGACCACAGAGCAGCGGGCCCAGACCCGTGCCTTGGTACTGCCAGAGACGATGACGATCCAGTATCTGGCGGGGGTCTTGAACCAGAATCCCATCGATGTGATCAAGCAATTGATGCGCAACGGGATAATGGCGTCCATGAACCAGGCGGTCGACTATCAGGTGGCAACCCTGGTTACCACTGCCCTGGGGGTCCGCACCAGCATGGCCGAGGCGCCCACTGCAGCCAAGGGACCGTCCGGTAAAGTCACAAGCAAGGAAGAAGACCCTGATCTGGTGATTCGCCCGCCGGTGGTCACCGTTCTTGGCCACGTCGACCATGGCAAGACATCTCTGCTTGACTCCATCAAGAACTCCAAAGTGGCCGACCGGGAGGTCGGCGGCATCACACAGCATATTGGGGCCTACCAGGTCGAATGCAACGGCAACCCCATAACTTTCTTGGACACGCCTGGCCACGCCGCGTTCACGGCTATCCGGGCAAGGGGAGCACGGGTAACCGACATAGCAGTGTTGGTCGTCGCGGCAGACGACGGCATCATGCCTCAAACCCTGGAAGCCATCAACCACGCCAAGGCGGCCGAGGTGCCCATAGTTGTCGCCATCAACAAGATGGACCTTCCCGGCGCCGACCCAGAACGCGTGAAGCGCCAACTCAGCGAGCAGGAACTCCTAGTGGAAGACTGGGGTGGCGATGTCATCTCCGTTGATATCTCGGCAAAGACTGGCGACGGCATCGACAACCTGCTGGAGAACCTACTGCTGGTGGCGGAGATCGGCGAACTCAAAGCCAATCCCAATAAGCCCGCTCAGGGCGTCGTGATCGAAGCTAAACTGGACCGACAACGGGGACCCAGCACCACCATCTTAGTGCAGGACGGCAGCTTGAACGTCGGCGATTTCATCGTGGCTGGCACCGCGCACGGACGGGTCAAGGCGATGACCAATGATCAAGGAAAGCTCGTGCAGTCTGTCCTACCCGGCTATCCTGCGGAGATCCTGGGATTTGGGTCCGTTCCAGAGGCTGGTGACCAACTGAATGTCGCCGCCAACGAACGCGAGGCCCGTCTGAAGGCCGAAAGCATCAGCAAGTCTCAAGGCCCCCAGTCCGGTCAGGGACGCGCCCTCACCTTAGAAGAAGTGGTTAACCAGACGGACACCGACGAGATCAAAGAGCTGAACCTAGTGGTCAAGGCCGACGTTCAGGGTAGCGTGGAAGCGGTCCGCGGGGCTTTGGAGCGCTTGGTCGATGAGGACGCTACTGTCCGGGTACTGCACACCGGCAGCGGAGCGGTGACCGAATCCGACATCCTTTTAGCCAGCGCATCTGAGGCCATCGTCATCAGCTTCTCCATCGGGGCCGAACCTAGCGCCGAACGGCTGGCCGACCGCATGGGCGTGGAGATTCGCCACTACAACATCATCTACCAATTGATTGATGACGTAGAACTAGCCCTCCACGGCATGCTTGATCCCGTCTACACCGAAGTGATCGTGGGCCGGGCAGAGGTGCGTGAGATATTTGAAGGCCGTCGCGGCACCCGGATCGCAGGCTGCCGCGTTACCGAGGGCAGAATGGTCAGGAACGGCGACGTTCGTGTGATGCGTGACGGCGCCGCGCTGCAAAACAGCGCCATCTCCAGCCTGCGCCACTTCCGCGAAGAGGTGAATGAGATGAACGCCGGCACCGAATGCGGAATCGTCGTTCAGGGATTCAACGACTACCAGGAAGGCGATGTGCTGGAAGTCCACCGTCAGGAGCGGGGCCGCCGCTAGGCCTTTCTTTGCTCCGCGATTCCGGTCCGGCGAAGTACAGCCTTCCGAAGGTAAACCTGCCATGTCTCGACGCACCGACCGTATCAATGAACAGTTGCGCGAGGAAATCAGCATGCTCCTTACGCGTCAGATAAAAGACCCCCGCCTGAACGCTGTGATCAGCATCACGCGGGTGGTCTCCAGCGGGGACCTGCGCAGCGCCCGGGTGTATATCAGTGTCATGGGTAACCAAGCAATCAAGCAGGCTGCCCTGGCAGGCATACAATCAGCCGCTTCATTCCTGCGCCGCGAACTTCGAGACCGCATCAATATGAAGCACACGCCTTTCTTGTCCTACGAGCTGGATAGTTCTCTGGACGAGGCAGACCAGCTGCTGCGATTGATGAACCAGGTCAAGCTAGATGAACCTGCCCCCGAGGCTCTGGGGCCCGAGGCAGCTAACTCCGAAATTTCAGGCGGCGCATGACATGGCAAACATGCAGCTCAACACCAGGCCGTCGGTGGCCAACGGCTTCATCAACCTCTTCAAGCCTCCCGGCATCACCTCCATGGACGCCCTGCGCCAGATCAAGCGCATCACCGGCCAGCGTCAGAAAGTCGGCCACGGCGGCACCATGGACCCGCTGGCCAGGGGCGTACTCCCGGTCTGCTTTGGACAGGCCACCCGCTTGATGGACCACATCGTTGGAGGCGTGAAACGATACCGCGTTGAGATCACCCTGGGCATTACAACCAGCACCTACGATGCGGAGGGGGAATCGGTCAAGACTGGGGATGCCCAAGGGGTGACCAAAAACATGGTCGAAGAGAGCCTACAACCCTGGGTCGGTGTGGTGCAGCAGACTCCGCCCATGTACAGCGCCATCAAAGTAAACGGGAAAAGGCTCTATAAACTGGCCCGCGCCGGCATCGAGGTAAAGCGTGAGGCGCGCCCCGTGGAGATCCACGGCATCCAGATCGTGGAATTCGCCACCCCCAAGCTGGTCTTGGAAGTAGAATGCGGCAAGGGGACCTATATTCGTTCCCTCGCCCACGATGTCGGCGAGGCCCTGGGGTGTGGCGGCCACGTGGCAGATTTAGAGCGGATACTATGCGGAGGCTTTCCGGTCAAGGAGTCCGTTACGTTGGAACAACTGGAGGAAGCCGCCGGCGTCCCAGGAGGCTGGCAAAAATATCTTTTTCCCGTGGACCGAGTCTTGATGGGCCTAAAGAGCATAACCCTCGGGCAGCAGGCTGAAGAACATCTGCGTCACGGCCAGGCGGTGAGCTTGGGCCGTCCCGAGTTGGAAGCAGGGTATCTGGAAGAATGCCGCGCCTACAACTCTGAAGGCGTGTTCATGGCCCTGGTGCGTTTCGAACGGCCCACCAATACCTGGCAACCGATTAAGGTTTTTCAGATAGAAGCTCCTTCTCCCTACGCTCCTCGTTCGGTCTAAGCGTCGTTTTGGCGCCCCTGAAAACAATATGGCGATATTAGCTCTATATGTTTATCAATTCTGTATTATTTGAAGCGACTTTCTTGACAAACCTCATTCAAGTTGTGTAATTTTGGGTCATTACGTAAACCTAGTTGTTAAACAAGTTTCGTAGCTACCCATTGTGACACCGGGCATTACCGAAACATTTGGTGGAGGACGACATGGAAGCCTATTGCTTCAAGTGCCGAAACAAGCGAGAGATATCCAGTCCTCGGCAGGTCACACTGAAGAACGGCCGTCCGGCCACGCAGGGTGTCTGCCCTGAATGTGGGACCAAGGTGTTCCGTATCGGCAAGTCTTCTTAAATCTTCCTTAGGGGTCCGTTAAGCTTCGGGAGTAGCAGGAAACCCCAGTTTGGACAGCAGTTTCAGCGGGTTCGTCTCCAATAACGTGTGAATCTCGTCATCGTTGAGACCAGCGCCTTTGGCTACCTTCTGCCTGAGGTCAGGCGTGAGCAGATCGTCGGGTTCATGAGCGTCTGAGTCCAAAACAGTGGCCGCTCCGGCTTCCTTGGCGATTTTCGCAACGTGTCCATTGGCCAGACTGTGACCTTTCCGCGCTGACACCTCTAGGTAGATGCCCCGCTCCGCGGCCAGCCGGGCTTCCTCATACGTAATGAGCCCAGGATGTGCCAGTACATCCACGAAGTCTGAACGCAGCGCCGCCTCGTTGGTACCAGGTTCCACGGGCTCCACTGGCGTTTCCCCATGCACTGCAACCAGCTTGGCGCCCATCTCCTTGGCGGTCCGCGCCACCAGGTCGATGTCGTCCTTTGGCACGTGGGTGATTTCAACGCCAGGCAACGCCAGGATGTCCCAGCGCCTGGTGGCCTGTTCGCAGTCGACGACCAGAGTCTTCACCACGTATTCCACGTTTCCCAGGCCCACATGGTCGGTCAAGGCCATGGCACGGTAGCCACGCACCAATGCCCGGCGTATCAGCTCGATGGGCGACAATACGCCGTCGCTGAGGAAAGTGTGGGTATGGAAATCGTACATCTGAGTGCTCCAAGCTGCTCTGGCGAACCAATTTTATGACCAGCACCTACATATTACCGGTCCGGGGCCCGCCGGTAAGCGAGCATGACTAAGTATAGAATCCGGCCGGGGATTTTAACAACAATCTACGGCCGGTGTTGCCTTGCCGTCAGTTTCATATTCGTTGACACCAATTTTGCCGCCGCCTACAATTGCCAGGCGCGCTGTTCGAAGCTCAGACACGGGAATCTTACCCCAAGAGACGCAAGTATGGTAGAAGCCCCAAAGACCAATTCCCAAAACGCCCGCGAGCTCGCCACCTGTGACCGCTGCGGGTGCCAGTCTGGGAAGGGTTGGTCCTTTGCTTTCAGGAAACCTGTCCCAGAGGGAGCAGAAGACGAGGGCATCATCCTGAAATGCTTTCGGTGCGCCATCTGGCACCGCCCCATGGTCAGCCGCTCATTGATGGTCGCGTTAGTGATCGGGACTATCTTGACCGTGTTGAACCAAGGGGACATCATCTTCACCGGAAGCTGGAAGGGCGCCCTCTACTGGAAAGTGCCAATCACCTATTGTGTGCCCTTCTGCGTTGCCACCTACGGCGCTCTGAGCAGCGCCCGCCGCTAACGTACGGTCCAGCCTATGACCCGTAAGAAACTGAAAATTCCCCGCCCTTCCGCGGAAGGACGGGGAATTTTGCTGCAACATCTAACCCGGAGATCAACTAGCCCAAGTTACGTATCACCGTGACCACTTTCCCCTGGACTTCAACATTGTTTGCTGAACTGTAGATTGGATCCATGGTGCTGTTGGCCGGCTGCAGACGTACCTGGCTACCTTCCAGGTAGAATTCCTTCAGCGTTGTCTCTTCTTCTTCTTTGAGCCAAGCAACGACCATCTCACCGTTGCTGGCCACATTGGAGGGTTTGATTATGACCAGGTCGCCGTCGTCTATGAGGGCATCAATCATGGACGTGCCGCTCACCTTTAAGGCGAACAATTTCCCATGTTGGCGTTGCAGCTCTGGCGAAACTTCTACGGTATCGAACTCTTGGCTGAATGCAGAATCTTCGGTGCTGAAGGCGGGGATGGGAGCACCGGCCGCGATCAGGCCCAGGATTTGCACCCGCGGCGCATTGGAGATGGGCTCGCCTTCCTGGTCGAGTATCTCTATCCCGCGGGCAACGTCATGCCGCCGATTGATGTACCCGGCTTCCTTCAGCTTCTCCAGGTTATAGTCGACAACCGAGGTAGAGCTGATCTCGCAGGCTTTCTGGATGTCCCGCACAGTGGGCGGTATACCGTTGTCTAGATAGAATTCTTGGAGGAAAGCCCATATGCGCTGTCTGCGGGGTGGCATCTTTCTAGTTACCATATTTTCCTTTAGCGTTCACACGGATTCGGACATAATTGAGGGCTCTTGACATAAAAACTTTTGTTCTGATAATAGGCTAGCAAAGGCCCTGCCGACTGTCAACGATTCTGTGTCACGAGTAGCCGCGCCGGCCGCAACATCAATCTGAATCATGCCCAAGTTTGGTCCGCAAGAGTACCCGGCATCGAGCCTCGCTAAATTCTGGCTTTTGCTGGAATGACCGGGAAGGGCCTTCCCGTTGCGACGGGGGAAGGTTAAGGTGGGGGCAACGCTTCTGTACAAGTCAGTCAACGACCCTCGGATATGGTTTGCCCGGATTCCGGCCTTCGCCGGAACGACTAAAGGGGCGCCGCCTGCAAGATGCGCTCTAAGCGAGACTACCCAAGAAAAAACCCGTCCTTCCGCTGAAGCGGAAGGACGGGTTTGATTTCGTGATTAAGCGCGCGGGGTTATTCGGAAGCAGCCTTCATCTTGTTCAGATGGACAGCCATGCGCGACTTGCGGCGGTTGACATTGTTCTTGTGCAAGATACCCTTCTGCACGGCCCGATCCAGCGTGCTCAACGCATCGTGGACAGCGGTCTCAGCCTCGGCCACATCACCTGATTCCACGGAGCGCAACGCTTTGGCCATTGCGGACCTGGTCTCGGTTCGGTCTCCCCTAGTGCGTACGGCCCTCTTCACATGCTGACGGCCTGCCTTCTTTGCGGGCAACTTGCTCCTCCTGCTGTTGTCTGCGCCGGCCTATGAGGTCTACAGAGATTAATAGGCGCGAGCCGGCCTTAAAAATACCTGACGCGCCTATTATAAACCAAGTCAGACCAGTTTCCAAAGTACGGCCGACCCATGCCGCGCTCTATGAAACCTCAGGAGCTAAACATCCAGGTTTTGCACGCTGCGGGCGTGGGCTTGAATGAAGCTTTTGCGGGGCGCGACCAGCTCGCCCATCAGAGTGGTAAAAGTGTCGTCGACCTCTAGGGCGTTGTCGACGGTCACCTCAAGCATCTGCCTAGTGTCCGGGTTCATGGTGGTCTCCCACAACTGGTCCGGGTTCATCTCGCCCAGACCCTTATATCGCTGTATCTGTGGGTTGCGGCTGCCGTTCAAGTTGGCCAGGTACTCGTCCTTCTCCTCCTCAGAGTAGGTGTAATCGACCTTTCTACCGGTTTGTATGCGGTACAGGGGAGGCTGGGCGATATACAGGTAACCCTGCTCTATCAGAGGCAGCATCCGGCGGTAGAAGAACGTTAGGATCAGCGTCCTGATGTGGGACCCGTCCACATCGGCATCGGTCATGATGATGATCTTGTGGTAGCGAATCTTCGACGGGTCGAATTCTTCGCCCTCACCGGCGCCCAGGGCCGCGACCATGGCCCGTATCTCCTCGTGGCCCAGGATCTTGTCGGGCTGTTGCAGCACGCGTTCCACGTTCAGGATCTTGCCCTTGAGAGGTAAGATGGCCTGAAAGTGCCGGTCCCGGCCCATCTTGGCCGACCCTCCGGCAGATTCACCCTCAACGATGTACAACTCTGATTTTGCGGGGTCGCGTTCAGCGCAGTCAGCCAGTTTTCCTGGCAATGACGACCCGTCCAAAGCATTCTTGCGTATCACCAGGTCGCGGGCACGTTTGGCCGCTTCCCTGGCCTTCTGGGAGGTGAGGCATTTCTCTATCACACGCTTGCTATCAGTGGGATTCTCTTCCAGGTAACGGTTCAGGCCCTCGCTGACCACCGAGTCCACGATACCGCGGACCTCGGCGTTGCCCAGTTTGGTCTTGGTCTGACCCTCGAACTGGGGGTCGGTCAGCTTAACACTGATGACGGCGGCCAAGCCTTCGCGAACATCGTCGCCGATCAGGTTAGGCTGGTCGTCTTTGATGTATCCCTGCTTACGGGCGAAATCGTTTATCACTCTGGTCAGGGCGGTACGGAAGCCAGTCATGTGTGTGCCGCCCTCTTCCGTGTTAATACAGTTGGCGAATGAGAACACCGTCTCAGAAAACGTGTCGTTATATTGGACGGCGACCTCAACCGAAGTCTCCTCGACTACCTTCTCGAAATAGAAGGGGCTGGACTGGACGGTTCGGCGGTTGCGGTTTACGTTCCGAACCAGGTTGGCGATTCCGCCGTCGAAGAAATAGGTTCGCTCGATATCACCACGGCGCCGGTCGTAATGCCATTGGCTCGTGAAAGCAATCTCCAGACCCTTATTCAGATAAGCGATCTCTTTGAAGTGGGCTATTAGCAATTCGAAATCATATTCAATCACCGGGAATATCTGAGAGTCGGGCTTAAAGGACACGGTGGTACCTTGTTCCGTCGTTTTTTCTCCCTTCACCAGTTGGGTAGTCGGCTTTCCCCGCTCGTATTCCTGGCTGTACAGCCAGCCTTGGCGGCGGACCTCGGCGCGCAGTTCCTCGGACAGGGCGTTCACCACCGAGCCGCCCACACCGTGGAGACCGCCGGTGACCTTGTAGGCCCCACCGCCGAACTTGCCGCCGGCGTGCAGGGTGGTCATCACAGTCTCCAAGGCGCTCTTTCCGGTCTTGGCATGTTTGTCGATGGGGATACCGCGCCCGTTGTCGACCACGGATATCCAGCCATCTTCAGAAATAGAGATTTCAACGCGTTCGCAGTAACCGGCCATGGCTTCATCCACGGCGTTATCCAATATCTCGTAGATCAAGTGGTGGAGACCCCGTTGGTCGGTGCTCCCAATGTACATTCCAGGGCGGACACGCACCGCTTCCAGGCCCTCCAGGACTTGGATATCTTTGGCTGTATATTCGCCTGTTTGGGTTTGCGTCATGTTGTTATTTCACCATTGGTATTCGTTGGGTCGACACGCAGGAACCCTCACTCACACGTGCGGGATAAACAGCGGGTTATAAAGTTGCTTAGACTTGACATATTATACCAGATTTGAGGCTAAATAGCCTCAAACATCGGTCTTTCAGACCCCTATTTCTTGTCATGTCGACATCCAAAACGGGCAGCGTCGGGGATATCGTGCCTAGCTGTGGGAAATACCGACGACCCGTTATGCGTGATTTAGGGCATATTCAGCTTGAAACCATATATTATTCTCCAATGGCGCCGAAATATGGTCAATATCTGCCAGTCAGTGAAATAAAATGAGCACCGACCGGAAAACACTGGTCGGTGCTCATTAAAACTGGTTAAAACTGCGTCTGGTTTGCGTTTATTATGGGAATATTTGCTTGAAAATCCCCGGTGAACCTTCCTCATGGGCCATATGGGGCCTTACTTCAGTGTTCCATATCGGTGTGACCATGGGGCTCCAGGCCTTCCATCCTTCCCCATTTACCACGTCCATGGACTCCATCTCGTGGACCGTGCTGTATTTTGGCGCGCCCATCACCGCTTCCCACCGCCGGGCCCGGATGTAGCCGGGAATCTTCAGTGCTTCGGGTAGCCGTTCAGTGTTGTAAGCCTTGTTGAACTTGGCTTCCAGCTCATCGGGCACAGACATCCTGCCCACCAGTAAGACCGCCGCCATGCCGGCCTGGGCGGTCTCCTCGGACACGTTATCCGGGTAGATGCGGGTGTAGAGGTTCCGGATATAGGCAGTTCCAATCACACTGGGTGACATACGCCGAGACCATTCAGTCGGCTCCTTAAGCCACTTCTGCCATGCTTTCGAATGCCAGGTGTCGGCAGACTCCAGCTCGTAGCAAGCCAGGTATCGGGGTCCCCCCTGGACCGCCTCGTACCGGGCTGCGTTGAGGACCCCCGGTATGGACAAGCGCTCTGGTATATGTTCCTCGTTGTACCACCGGTTGTATTCCTCATCATGTTCGGCCGCCACGTCACTGTAGACCATCAGCAGACCGTTTCCCTTCTTCGCTGCCATCTCAACTCCCTTGTCCATTCGATGATTTACTTAATTCTAGCCGCCGCAATCTCACATTACTTCGGGGGCTTCGGCTCAGTCGGGCCTAACCTTCCCCTATTGCGAAGGGGAAGGGACAGGTTCAATCCCCCGGATAATAATGCTCCCCTGTTCGGAAGCTGTCCAACGCGTAGCGCATGGCCTGGAACAGCGGGGATGGGAGGTCATCCAAGGGATACCAGCCGCTGTCGATGAACGCTTCCGGCTCCATCAGCCTTGGCTCTTGCCCGTCGATATCCCCGAGAAACTCGATGTCCAGGTAATGCTTCCCATAGGCGATTATGTTGCTTACACAGAGAAACTTCAGGTCGCCCACGGTCACGCCCAGTTCTTCCATGGCCTCGCGCCGGGCGCATTCCTCCAGGGTCTCGCAGTTCTCCAGGTGCCCCCCGGCGGATGCCCACGTGTCTTCGCCGTGAGCGCCGTGCCGCTTAGCTAGAAAAACTCTGCCCTCACGCACGAAGATCACGCCTACGCCAACCTGAGGTCTTGATGACTCAGCCGCCATGCCGCCGAGTATAGCATGGGGATTTGGCGATTCTCGCTCAGCCCTCGCCCAGCAAAGTTGCTTGCCCTATAATGGGCCGGTATTTCCCGTATCTATGAACACGACGACGACCGCGGCCGGATCCTCAGGAGGAAAACCGATGGCTGGAACAGACCGAGCAGTAATTACCAGTAGCAAGGCGCCTCAACCGCTGGGAGCGTATTCCATGGCCATGAGCGTGAGCCCCCGAAAACTCATCTACATAGCCGGACAGGTGAGCGTCGATTCAAGCGGCAGCCTGGTCGGCAAGGGCAACGTCGTGGCCCAGACACGGCAAGCACTAAAGAACATCGGTCACGTACTGGCCGCAGCCGGCGCGAGTTTCAGCGACGTGGTTGAGTTCACCACCTACGTGGTGGGCCGTCCATCAGTCCAGGGATACATCCAAGGCCGAAGCGAGGTCTACCCAGAGATGTATCCTGACAGCGATTTCCCTCCCAACACCCTCCTAGTGGTGGCCGGGCTGGTCGATGAAGATTTTCTAGTCGAGATCAAAGCTGTGGCAGCGCTCCATTAATAAATTTGGACCCGATAAAGCGGCACCCGGAGGGATGATTTGGCCGATCAAGAGCGGCTGGTAAAAACCCTGGTAGAGCTGATTCAGATAGACAGTCCCAGTGGCGAAGAAGACGCCATGGACGCAGAAGTCAGCTCTCGGCTGGAGTCCTTGGGGCTAAATGTGTCCCACGACTCCTACAACAATATAATCGCCCGCCTGACCGGAGGAGGTCCGCCCTTAATGCTCTCCGCTCATCTAGATACGGTGGAGCCGGGTCGGGGCATCAAGCCCTTCGTCGACGGTGGCGTGCTGCGGTCTGACGGCAGCACCATCTTGGGCGGGGACTGCAAGGCCGGGGTCGCCATCGTGCTGGAAGGTCTGGCCGCCGCTACAGAATCCTCAAACGACAATCGGGCTATCGAAGTTGTGTTCACCCGTCATGAAGAGGGGGGCTTGGTCGGGGCCCATCACCTGGATTTCAGCATGGTTTCGGCCAAAGAAGGCATCGTCTTCGACGGCGAGGGCCCGCCTAATCGAATCATCCTCTCGGCACCGTCCCAGAATGTGGTCACCGCCCAGATCACCGGCCGCGCTGCCCACGCTGGCCTGGAGCCGGAAAAAGGCATCTCCGCCCTACTGATCGCCGCTGACATTTTAGGGCGGCTTCCTCTGGGCCGTATCGACGAAGAGACCACCGCCAATATCGGACGGTTGGAAGGAGGCCTGAAGCGGAACATCATTCCCGAGCGGGCTTTTCTAGATGGCGAGTTCCGGAGTCGCAACAACGAGAAGTTGGCCGACGTGGAACGCAAATTCCAGGGGGTATTCGACGAAGTTGCTTCGAGATATCCCGAGGCAACAATAGACTTGGACATCGTGAGCACCTATCTGGCATACAACGTTGACGCCAAAAGTGAAGCGGTCGCAATCATCGGCCGGGCATTGGCCGGGATGGGCCTGGAGCCGATTCTGGAAAGCACCGGCGGCGGTTCGGACGCCAACGTATTCATCGAGAAGGGAATCACGGCCGTCCCGGTTGGCATCGGTGTCCGCGATTTTCACACCACCTGGGAGACAGCAATAATCGCCGAAGTATTGCAAGCCGCACAGATGTGCGAAGCCATTGTCAGAGGCTCATAACTGCGTAAGTAAGTCCAACTCGTCGGCGAATCAGAGTATCAATACGGGATATTATTGCCCGAACACGAATTCACTAACCATTGGCGACATCCAACAACGGCGCCTCAAACAATCAACGGCCACCGTGCCGGAAGGAATAATCCCATGGCAGAAATGCCCAGCGAGAAAGCTATCCAGCGAATGAGGATATTTGTCGAAAAATACTGCGAAAAATCCGGAACAACCATCTCACCCATAGAGGGAATTACCGAGCAAGTCATCCTGGGGCTAGCCCAGAACATTGATGACATAGGGCGTCCGTTGTGCCCATGCCGCTTCTACCCGGACAAAATTGAAGAGATCAAGCATCGAACCTGGATCTGCGCCTGTGATGACATGCAGATATATAAATATTGCCATTGTTTGCTGTTCGTAAACAAGGACGGCTACCCCATCACCGAGTATCTCCCTGAAAGCCACGAAGCGCTGGCATCGTACGGAGTGATCAAGGACCCTGAACCGGAGAAAGGAAGGCCCTTAAGGCAAAAGGCAGAGGAACGGGAACAAGAGCGAATCGACCGGCCTTCATAGCCGATGTCGTCCTTGCGATGAGCATGCACCTTGTTTGGTATTATTAAAGTCGACCAGTGGCATTATCATTCGAAACTGACGCCGATCCGGCATTTCCATGTTTTGCACAGAGGAGAGTCTCAATGGCCACCATAAACAAGAAGCGCCAACTGGGCCGTCCGGTATCCATAGTAGGTGGAGGACTGTCCCAATTCGGGGCATTCGCCGACAAGGACAGCCGGGACCTATTCGTGGAGGCCTTCCAGGACATGGTCCAAAGCATGGACCGCGGGTTCGATATCCAGGACATCGAATGCGCCTACGTGGGCAATTACTCCTCCGACTTATTTGAGCACCAAGGCCACACCGCGCCCATCGTGGCCGACTGGCTGGGCATCACTCCCATCCCTATCACCCGCATCGAGAACGCCTGCGCTAGCAGCGGTAGCGCCCTCAGAGAAGGCGTCATGGCCATCGCCAGCGGAATGTACGACGTTGTGCTGGTGGGCGGCATGGAGAAGATGACCAACCTGCCCACCGACGGCGTAACC
>UINC01001468.1_pt2 | contig 16708 bp, 17 predicted proteins | sample 5385821 | NCBI WGS metagenome assembly UINC01 (sample SAMEA4666929, study PRJEB26691) | marine metagenome | isolation source: Pacific Ocean | place: Pacific Ocean | collected 2011-10-13 | reverse complement strand
CTTTTAATTTTTCTCGAACTACTTGTTTCATTTTTCTTTTAAAAGAATAATTTGTTTTTAACTCTTTATTTGTATTCATTTTATATTTTAAAATAATATTTTCAATTTTATTTTAAAAAAATCTTTCTTCTTCATGAATTTCTTTATAATAGTAATTTTTAATCCAATATAAAGTAGGGATAAAAAAAATAATATATCCAATTACTGAAAACATAATACCAATAACTATCATTAAAAATCTTGTTTCTAAAATTTTACCTTTATCAAATGATTTTATCATTAATACAATTTCAATAATATTATCAATATCAAAAAATTCTGAAAAAATTAATAATAAAATATTATTCCAAGTAAAACTCCAATTATGAACAAATAGAATCAATTCTTTAAATGGAGAAATCCATTCCGAAAAGGTTAACCAAATTACAGAAAGTATAATAGTAATTATTTTATTAAATATTCTAGATTTTGTCAATTTATTACGAAAATTATAAATAATATTATATTTTACATTATGTTTATTATGATCAGAAATTAAAATTAAATATTTAGTTGTAAAAAATGAAAAATCTATTTTTATACAACAAAATACATGATCGGCTATCCATTTTAAACAACATAAAATAATTTCAAAAGGTTTACTTAATAAAAATTGTATTTCAGTACTAAAGTAGTAGTATCGAATAAATTTTTCTAAAGCCATAAAAACACCACTTATAATAATAGAAATAATAATTTGAATTCTAGTATCATTATGTAAAAATTTTGAAATTACTATAATAAAAAAATTTGTAAAACCGAAAATATCTCTAAAACCGAGACCATTTAAAATAACAACACCTAATAAAGCTATTATAACATATAGTGGGGATGCTTCTCTAAATAATGCAATAACACTAGTTTCAAATTTATTTAATTTTTCACGAGTACCTATATTAAATTGATTTAATAACATTATTACGATATAAAAAACAAAAACAGTAAGAAGATATGTATATTTTAAGATTTTTTTTTTATTTCTCATTGAATTATTATTTAATAGTAATCAGTTTTAATAATTAAGTCCATTATTAATATTAGTTTTTAAAAAATTAAATATCTACTATTTGTTCATCTTCAACTATTGAATCTAATGTATGTTCATGTATTTTTATATATTTTTTTTTATTAACATGAGGTGATTTTATAATCCATGGATCACTAGAATATAATTTCATTAATTTTTTAAAAGTTTTTTTAAAATTAAAATTTATTTTTTTTGTTTTTGGTGTTTTTAATATAAATTGATTAAATGTTGAACTTTCAAATATATATGTTTCATTAAAAAGTCTTGATCTTTTAAAATCATCAATATATAATCTTTGAATATCCGAATTATCATCAAAACCTAATTTTTTTAATTCATTACGAATTAACCATCTTTGTTCATTAATTATATAGAAATGATTTATCAATGTTTCATCAGAATTACCCATATTCATTTATTATTCATTATATATAATATGTTTTTAAATTTTAATTATTTTTATTAATTTTAATTTCTCTTTAATTTATATAAATATGAATAAAGTTTTATGTAAAAAATTTAAAGAAAATTCTTCTAGAAATCCTTTAACTAATCGAAAAATCAAGATAAATGGACCAACTTATAAAAAATTAAATAAACAATGTGAAAAAATATTAAAACTGGAACGCAAAGAGTCTGTTGATCGCGTTCGTATTCACAGAGATACAACAAATAATTGTGATAAATGGAAGAAAAACCCAGGTATTAATCCAAAAACTAATAGAAAAATTAAAATAAAAGGACCAACATATAAAAAATTAGAAAAAGAATGTGGATCACCACCAGCAAAATCACCAGCAAAATCACCAGCAAAATCACCAGCAAAATCACCAGCAAAATCACCAGCAAAATCACCAGCAAAATCACCAGCAAAATCACCAGCAAAATCACCATCAAAATCAATAGTTTCACAACCAATATCTATTAAAGCACCATCATTAAGAACATCAAAACTTACTCCGATTCAAAAAAATGCTTTAGATAAAATTAAAAAAACAGCAGAAGCAATGTCGAATTCATATAAAAAAAAATTTTTAGAAAAATTAGTTAAAAAATATGAAGATCTGTCTCCAGTGAGGATAGTCTACAAAAATGGCCAACTCAATTATATAAAATTAAAAGTACCTGATAAAGATAAACCTGGTTTATTAGATAATTTTATGAAATATATTAGAAAAAGTCCAACATTAACAGTTCATTTTGATAGAAAAATAATGGATAAGTTTTATGAATCTGGAAGACTTAAAACAGTATTTGAAACTAAAAAAAGAAGAGAAGGACATTTTCAAGATAAAGTGTATTTTGATAATAGAAAAAATTTCGAAAAAGAAGTATTCGAATATCCAAATAATACAAGTGATATAGAAAGACCAAAATATGGATGTTTTAATGTAATTAAAAATAAAAAGGGGTGTGCAGTAATGTATGGAGATTATTGGTTACGATTACATAATAATTTAATGAAAAGAGTCACATTTACACCAGGAGATTCATTAAACGATTTTGTACTAAGAAAGACAAAATATATTGGAACAATAGATCATATGTATCATGTTTTATACAATATCTCCAACCGAGGAGAATATTCAGGAGAACAATTATTTACAAATATGGTGCGTAATTTTATAGATCCTCGATCCGACCATACTCAGTTACCAGAATCAACTTATTTAGAAATTCAAATACATGGAGATGTAACATTTAAAGATAATGTAGCACAATTATATTACCCAAAAGGTCAAAAGAAAAAATCAGAAAAGTTTTGTAAAAAATATAATTGTGAAATGATATTAAATTAATTTTTTTGAGTCCATAATACTGAATTATTTTTAAAAAATGTGTTTCAATACTCAAACAATACTTTCCCATCTACTTGTGTTTCAATACTCATGTGATTGATCATTGTATCGCCACGAAAAGAAAAATGTGATTCAATCATTAAACGATTTTTTCTCATAGCATAAGGTTGATGATAATATTCAATGTGACTCTGTGCGTAGTAGTCATTGGGGATTTCCCTTGTGGTTAAATATAATTCACCATCATTGAATGTTCCAGTTGTATAATTGATTTTGTTGATTGCTTGAACTGTTGATTGAAATTTTTCTTTATGTTCCATTTGATTTTTGTAATCGAAAATAATATCTTCGATAACTTGAGGGAATATCATATTTTTGAGATGTTGTAGAAATGAAGAGTTATAAATTATTTTTGGATCAATTTTAATTCTTCAATTATTTTTTATATTCTTCATATCTTTCTAATAAATTAAATATTTTTAATGCATGATATGCTGCATTTTGTTCTCCTTCTTTTTTAGTATAACCATAACCTTTACAAATAAATTTTCTAGTTTTATTTTTATAATTATGATTATTTTGAATTTCATATATATTTACTATAAATGTTCTTTTTGTAGGTGGTCCTAATTCAGTATAAATTTCATATTTAGGTTCTGGTCTACCACTTTTTTGATAATAATGTTTAATACGATCTTTATAATTATTATGTAAATGTAAAATTTCTGAAAAATTAACATATTTTTCAATAATATTAATTAAAAAATCTTTTGTAATTGCAAAACCTAAATCTAAATTCATTGCACAAATAAAACTTTCAAATGCATCTTCTAAAATTCTTTCATAATTTCTACCATGAATTTTTTCCATATGATTACTTAATAGTAAAAATTTACCAAAATTTAATTGACGAGCAAATACTGCTAAAAATCCTCTTGCTACAATTTTTGTTTTTAAACTTGTTGTTAATACACCTTCATCTAATTCTGGAAATCTTAAAAATAAATATTCACAAATTACATGACTGATAATTGAATCTCCACAAAATTCAAATCTTTCATTTGATTTATCTTGAAAATCTACTACATTCGGTTTTAATTTAATAATATTTTTTAAAAAATCATAATTTAAATCTTTTGAATATGATTTATGTACGAATGCTTTTTGATATAAATCTAAATTATTTATTTTTACATTTATATCTACATGTTTGAAAAAATTTTCGACATCTTCTTTCTTAATATACACATTGTTAATATTAAGTTCTTCCATTATTGAAAATTTTGATTAATAAGTTATAATATTATTAAAAATCAATTTTAAAATGTTTTTCTACATAATGGACAATTTTTATTTATATCTACCCATCTTTGAATACAATATACATGAAATCTATGTTTACAAGGTAATTCTATTTCAATATCATCATCTATTAATTTTTCTAAACAAATACTACAATCATTTTCTTCTTTTAAATTCATATTAATTTTATCACCACATTTTAAACATTCTTCCATTAATTCATATTTATTATCTTCATCAGTATTTAATATGATAAAACAATTTAAATGAAATTTATGATTACAATCTAACATTACAAATGGAGAATAAACTGTTTTTTGACATAAAGGACATTTCCCATTTTTATCTTTTTGTTCTTTTAATTCAGCTAAATTATCTCTCGGTCTACTAATAAATTCTCTATTAAGAAAATCAAAAGTTCTTCCATTTCTTCTACCATGTCTTGTTATTAAATTAAATAAATTTAATTCTGGAACATCAGTGGAATTAGTAGTTACACCTAAAGATACATCATCATTATTTTGTACCCAATGATGAACAATATTATTATCTGTTACACCAATATTATTTGTTATACCAATAGATACATTATCATCAATATTACTACTAGTTACACCAAAAGATATATTACTACTACTTACACCAATAAAAACTGGTTGTCTTTGTCTTTGTGATTCAATATTATTTCTAAGATCCTCAATAGAATATATATTACGATGAGGTCTTCCACGAGGAGGTCTTTCTAATAATCTTTGAGATGTTAATCTAGTATTATTTAATGTTGTCATACTTTGATGATAAATACAATAATCTGAATTATTTGTTTTCATTCGTGAACAAAATCTTTCTGGATTAATTAAATAATTACAACGAGTTGCTTCTAATTGTTCTCGTAAATTTATTCTTGATCGTAAAAAATTATCTAAATTATTTGTATTTCTACTAATTCGATTTCTTATATCTAAATCATTTGATAAAAGTCTCTCTCTAGCTCTTCTTCTAAAATTATGATTTATATTTTCCAAAATATTATTGGTTTGTTCAATTAATTCATTACCAACTTCTTCATTTGTCTTTTCTTCTTCTTCAATATTTTCTGGATTATTATTATTGTCTGACATTTTCCCAACGAGTTATAAAAAAATTAAAATAAATTTTAATTATTTTTTGTTAGTATAATTATTTTTATAATCACCTTCATAAAATGCACCAGTTTTTTCTGGTTCATATTTAATTAATGAATCTTCACCACGAATATCATGGGAACTATTACGTTTAATTCCAGAACTTAGATACATATATCTTTTAGGTGGTGCATATTTTTGTAATTTATCTTCTTTTTTTGATGGAATATCTGATTTCATTTCTTTTTTTGGAACTTTTAAATCAGCATTTTCCATATGTTCTTTACATTGTCTATAAATTTTTTCTAATAATAAAGCTATAAGACATATTGAAATTAAAATACAAATTGGTGGTATTTTAAACATTTTATTTTATTATATTATTATTCAATATTTATTTTTTATTCAAATATAAATTTTTATATATAAATTTTAATTGAGTACCTGAAAAATTATCCATCTCTGATTTTAATTTTTTTATTAATCTTTTTCTCTCAAAAACATTAAAATCAAAATGTTTATTTATGGAATTAATGAATGTCTGTATATTAAATGAACTATAAAAGAAAACATTATTAATAAAAGATAATTTTTGTTCTTCTGATCCTAATGATAAATTTTTATCTTTTTGAAAATCTTTATAATATTGTTCAAAAGAATTATTTTTATTAATATTTTCTAACTTAAATTCTTTAAAAACAATATCTAAAATAGAATTATTAATTTTTGGTTCTGGTATTTTGATATCTTTTCCCCATACTTCATTTTCAATATTAATTGTATTGATTTTTTTATTTTTCCAAATATCATTATATTTTTTAAAATTATCTTTTTCATTTAATAAATGTTCGATTTTATAAATTTGTTTACCATTATGAATAAAAGTATAGTCATCTTTTATATTTTTTCCATTTAAATAAGTTCCAAAGATTATTCCACCATATTTTAAATTTTCTTTAAGATTATTCATAAAACCTTTTAATTTTTTTTGTTTTGAATTCCAAGGTTTATCCTCTTTATCCTCATCTCCAAACATATAATGAATTGCAAACATTATACCAATAGTATCAAAACCTTTGAAATCTTTTGGTAAATTTTCAAAAAATTCTTTTAATTTATTCTTCTCTTTATCATTTATACCACATTTTTTTAATGATAAACTAACATCACCAAAAACAATTGTTATTTTCATATCATTTTTCTTATAATAATAATCTTTTTTAATAAAACCAGCACAAATTAATCTTTCTCTAAATCCATTTTTTTCATATAATTCAGTAGATGAGCTATCAATTGCTAAAATATTTTTATATCCTAATTTTTGCCATTTAAATAAATCTCCTCCTTTACCACAAGCTAATTCTAAATGATAATTTGTATCAGTTAAATCACCTGCTTTTTTTAATATTTTTTCTTTGACATAATTATGAAATTTTCTCCAACTTCTTCTTTGTACATTATCTTCTGTTAAATCATATAAAGCACCAATATTTTCTAATTTTAAATTTTTTAATTCATAAATATTATCTAAACTAACATAATTAATAATGCCATTTAATATACTTTCAATTGTTTTGTAAGCATTTGGGTTTTTTTTATCATTAGTTCTAATTCTAATTGCTTCCCATCTATTCTCTTCAAAATTAAATTCATATTCTGCAATATCTGTTTTACTATTAATTCTTCTAAAATATGAATTGGCATGAGGATAATCATCTAAACCTAAATAAAATGTTTCTCTACCTTTTTGATTATTCCCAAATCTTCCTAAATTTAATTTTGAATTTTTTATACGACATAATAATTTTTTATTATTACTTACAAATGGCCCCCAATTAATATATGGATCACGATTCCATGGGTTATTATAATTATTATAATGAAATTGTGTAAATGGCATTTTACTATTAAAATTAATTCTTACATCAATTGATAATTTTTCTTTCCATTTAAATACTGGATATTTAATATTATTTAAATCATCTGTATATTCTTGATCAATTGGTGTAAAAATTAAACCATCTAAGTTATAATTAAAATTATCTTTTCGTTTTTCCCAAAGTTCTTTAGAATAATCATAAATATTGTCATAAAACTTTTTTTGTTTAATTTTTAAATCTATTTTAATATCTTTAAGATAAATATTTAACATTCTTTTTAAAAAAGCCAAACGATTATTTAAAGTATTTTCTTTTCCAGAAAGTGGATAACTTCTAACATCAAGATATCTTTCATTTTTTGGTGATCCATAAAATAATATATCAAATGCTAAAAATTCTTTTGTATCTTTTAAATATTCACCATCAATAATTGTATTATGAACACCAGTTTTGATATCCCAAGTTCTTATAATTTCTCCTGTTTTTGGATTTCTTAAATTAATAGAATCTTTACAGATTATTAAAAACATTCTTACACCATCTGCTTTATCTGTAACTGTATATCTTTGTTTTTTTAATAATACTAAATCTTTTTGTTCTAATGTTTGGGGATTCATTGGTTTAATAGTAAACATATATTTTTGGCAATCAAAATATAATCCATAAATTATTTTTAAATTTTTTTTCAAACTTTTTTTCATTTCATCAATATTATCTAAATTGGTCATTTCCATTTCTACTATATATTCAATTTCACTTTTTGGTCTATATTGTGATGGTGTTAAGTGTTTTACCATTGTTAAATCAACTTTCCAGTATTTATCTAATTGAAATGAATAACGATTTTTAAATCTTACTAATTTATATGGTTTATTTAAAGTATGAATTAATTCTAAATTATCTTCATTTTTTGTAATATAATCATTTAAATTATTTTCTAAAGAATATGATAATCTTAAATGATCTCTTGTATACATTATTTTTTTTTCTTTTGACATATACTCTACTGGATGTTTATATGTTTTATTTTTTGTAGAATCATAATCAAAAATATTGAAATTTTCATCATAATCAGGAAAAATATTTTCATATGTTACTTTTTTCATAAATTTTTTATTATAAATTCTTTTTCCAGTTGATAATTTTTTATATTCTTTATCTTTGAAAAATTCTTCAACTGTTGTTGTGGAATATATTGAATCAATAATTATTTCATTTTTCATTTTATATTCTTTTTTTTTAAAAAAATTAAAAATTTTCTTAAAATTTTCTTTTGTTAAATGATTTGTTGTTCCAATTTCAAAAAATCTAAATTCATATTCATGAAATGTATTATCTTCTTTTAAATTTTGATTTTTTGGTAATTCTTTATCAAGTTTTTGTGCAAAAAATTTGTACATTATATAATATATATATAATTAATATATTTTAATAAAATATTCTCAAATTATTAATTTTATATTATAAGATTAATAATAATATTGTAATCAATTTTAATAAATTTATAAATCACCCATTAAATTACGAACTGCTAATTTTAATTTATCATTACTTTTTTGTAATTTTTCATTTTCTGAAACTGTCATTTCATATTTTTTAAATAATTTTTCAAATTCATCATTTAAATTTTGAATTGTTTCTCCTTGTTTTTTTGTTTTTTCTTCTAATTCTTGATTTGTGTTTTTCATACGATCTTCATTAGTTTTTAATTTATCTACCATTTCATTAATCATTTCATACATTTTATTAGTATCATATTTTTCTTCTTCCTTTTCAACATCTACTAATTCTGGTTTTTCTTCTTCAACTGCTGGTACAGTCATTTCTTCTCTTGGTTCTTCTACTACTAAATTATCTTCCTCTTGTTCAATTTCATCATCTGAATCTTGTGTTGATGGTGGAGATGGAAATTCTGATAATTGACTTTGTAATTCTTCTAATTTTTCAACAATCATTTGTCTTGCTAATGATTTTTCAGTTTTTTTAAATTTTTTTAGACCTAATTTTTTTCCCATTAAATTAATATCTTTAATTTTTTTTAAATCATCTACTTGAAGAATACATTGTTTAACTTCATCAAAAGATAATAAAACTTGTGTCATTGCTGCTGTCATATTTTCTATTTTTTTATTTTATTATTTTAATCAATTTTATAATAAAATATAAAATATTGGACTATCTTTTAATTTTATTATTTCTTTTATTGGATAATTATATTTTTCTTTATTACATAATACTATATCTAATTCTTTTATAATTTCATTATTTGGATGTAATAAATCGAATTTAAAATAAATTTTTTTATTTATTTTTTTTTTATTTTTTTTATATAAATCAATAAAATCTAAAAAATAAATTTGTATTTTATCTTTTAAATTATTATATATTTTTTCTTCATCATTCCAAAATAATATTTCTTTTATTTTTTTTTCATAATTAATTGCTGAAAAATGATAATCCCAAATAATTTGTTCACAATCTTTCCCAATTTTGTTCATTTTTAATATATTTTTTATTATATTATTAGTTAATAATTTAATTAAAGTAAATTTTAATTATTATTAACCACTATTTCTAATTCATGATGATCTCTTAAATCTGCAATTTGAGTAAATCCAGTTATATATATATTATAATGTTTTCTTAACATATGTTTAAATATTCTTTGAAATATAATACTAACACATATTAAACCGATTATTGGAAATAAATAAGATAAAAGAAAAATACATAATATTAATAAAACAATTGTATTTCTCAATCCTCCTAAACCAGCATAATTATCAAAATATGTATCTAAATTATATTTAAAATAAATATATATATCATGAATTAAAATAAAAATAAATAATGGTATTACAAGAATCATAAAAGTTACTATTAATTCTTCATTAAAACTAACAACAGTTATTCCAAAATTTTCCCCAATATTTTGGTGTAATTGAAATCTATGTAATAATAAATGAATACCCATGAATTCTCCAAACATTATCATAAACATAGGTAAATAAGAATAAGATAAAAATCTACAACATCTCATCCAACATAATATTTGAAAAGATAAATCATGAGTCATTTCATATTGAAATAAACATTCTTGGCATCTTGTATAATTTAATGAATGAATATCTTGAGATCTCCATTCTTGAAGACATCTTCTATGAACATATCGTGCAGTACCAGTACAATGACATGGAACAAATAAATCTTCTTGATTTGCATCATCAAGACAAAAACGACAAAATGGTTTTTCAATCAGTGAATCATTTGATTGAAGTTCTTCCATTTCAATTAACATATATAATATATAAATTTAATAAATTTTATTATTTAATTTATATATTAAGTCCATAATTTCTATTGATTTTTAAAAAATTAATTTACTTTTTTAAAATCTCAATCAATTCTTTTTTCTTTAATTTTGAATAACCTTTGATTTTTCTCTCTTTACATAATTTTTTCAATTCTGTAACTTTCATTTTATTATAATTAATTATTGGTAGATCAATTATCTCTTCAATAATTTCTTCTGGACTTTCTACCAAATTTAAATTATTCATTTGGTTTGTTAATTCAAACACATTTTCTAATTGTTGATCAATTGGTTTTTGGAAATTATGATTTTGAATGAATAAATTATATTTAATTCGATAATTAATATTATCTTCTGATGTAAATATTTTTTTATTCGTTTTTTTCTCACTTAAAGTATAATATTGATCATCATATTTATATAATACTAATGTTACCTTATATAATTCAAATTCATCATTATTTGAATATAAATTATATTTAGTATTTTCTAATATTAATAAATTAATATTTAAATAATCACATAAAAATTTAATAATAATTTCATTATCTTCATCTTGATTAATTAATAAATTTCTTAATACTTTCTTTTTACAGATTTTTCTTTTTTGAAAATTAAATTTATTAAATAAATTAATTGCATCATTTTCTCTTAACATTTTCTTAAATAATTCATTTTTCCCATTTACCATTTTATAATCAAGAATATTTAATATACATTTTATTAATGATTCATTCTCATCACATAAATTATATTTACCAATTTCAAAATAATTATTTATAAACTTTGAAAATCTTTTAAAATTATTTGGAATATTTTTTATTACATTAATTCTTTTTTTCTCTAAATTTTTAATTTCAATTGTATATGTTTTTTCTCGATTATTATTTTCATTTAAAAAATCTGGATTATGTAAAAATGTTTCATCATTAAAATATAAAACATTATGAATTTTTTTAAAATAATGATTATTTTCTTCAGTATGATGTTCTAATTGATTAAGTAATGTTTGGTAATTCATTTTATTAAAGTTTAATTATAAATTTTAATAAATTTGTTATTAACTTATAAATAATAAAATAATCAATTTTATTAAATTAATAAATGTAATTCTAAATCTTGACCAGCTTCAGAGTATTGTTCTTTTTTTTCTGATTCATTTTTTAAATTTTGTAATTTTTCTGCCCATTCATTATATCTTTCATCACAATTTATACATAAGATATTTTCTTTATAACAATTTACACAAATTTTTTTAGAACAATCATCACAAGTTTTATTTTTTTTATTCATTTTCCCACAATAATCACATTTTTGATCTAATAAAGTATCATATTTTTTAGTTAACATTTTTTTTAGAAAAGTCATTTTATTGTCTAAAAAAAAATAAATAATAAATTTTAAATAAAATTATATTATATACAACTATGGCATTACAAATTATTTATCAAATTACTTCATTTTTATGTTCATTACCATTTGCACCATTTTTTGGAGCTCTTATTAATCCATTAATACCTAATCCAGTATATTTTCCATTCATTATTCTCATATGTATTATAACAGCTATACTTAAACCAATTATTAATAATAAAAAAGTTTCATGGAAAAAAGCATTTTTATATGCCTTTATTTCATATTATTGTACTCTATTTTTATTTAATTTAATCGCTTTTTCAGGAATATGTTGGGCATTAGAATCTAGTCCTTTTTAAGTCCGTAATATATTGTTATTTTTAAAAAATAATTTAAAACTCAGCTCCATACTCTTCTTCATCATCTAAATCATCAAAATCCATTTCTTGATCAGAATCATCATCAAATAAATAATCATCTCCAATATCATCTTCTTGTTCGAAATTATCTTCAATATCTGATTCATATTCATTATCAGATTCAAAATATTCATTTAATATATCATCTTTATTATCTTTTTCATCATTTTTATTATTAATAATATTTCTTTTTTGATTTTTTTGATAATTTCTTACATTCTTTTGTAAATAGAATGAATCTTTATTTAAAAAAATACTTAAAGTATTAAACATTGTTCTAATTTCTTTTTTTGTATTTGATTCATTATTATCATTATTTACCACTATTTTATTCAAAATGTTTAATGATGATTTTAAATAACTTCCAATAATATATTCTTTAAATTTACCATTAATATCTTTATCATTATCAATATTATTAATATCATGAGCTACTCGATTTGATCTTAAAAATGAATTGAAAATCTCAGTTATTAATTCAAATTCTTTTTTAATATTTTTAATATTAGAAATATTTTCAAATAATTCATGTAATCTGATATAATTATCTTTATCATTCTCAATTTCTTTAATGTTAATATCATCTCTTTTAATATTTGATATTCTTGTAATCATTTTTTTATAATCAGATTTTTGTACCCATTTCCAAGGTTTAAATAAGTTCTCTTCATCCTCATTTATTTCAAAATCATCACTTTTAATGAAATCTTGAATATATAATGTTAAATTTCTGTCCCGTAATATTGGAATCAATAACATTAATGTTTTATAATCTAAATGTTCTGATACTTCAACCTCTGCCACTCTTGGTTGCACTACAGCTTGATTCTTTTTATCAAATTTTCGATAACTTTTACTTGATGAATCTGCAAATAACATTTTTTCCAAGTCATTTTTATTTTGAATTATATTCATAAAACTATTCATCATATTAGAAATATTTTCCATTGGTTCAAATGTATTATAATGAATGATATTTTTAAATAATATATCAAATGAATCATTCTTTTTTAAATTTTCATCAAAATATGTAATATTTGTATTATATAAATTATAAATATCATCATGATTAAAATAATTATTTAAAACTAATCTTGATACATCATAATGGATAATTTTATTTAAATATGAAGATGTTTTATCATCACCAAATAAGTCATCATAGACACGATTCTCAATTTCATTATTTACTCGTTTCTCAATAATATCAGCGATTTTTGGGAATATTTTGATATAATTTTTATAATATAACATCACACCATCTTTATAATCTTTTAAGATTTCTTCTTTGCTAAGTTTATTTTCAATTTTTTGAATATTAATTTCATTTTGAATTGGAATTTTAGATGTCACTAAAGTCTGATTTTTAATTGTATCACTTTTTAGCATTTTCTTTTTTGTTTCATATAAATAAACATTTTGATCTTTAATAATATTTTCAGAATATTTTGATTTGATATTTTGATTTTCATCTTTATAAAAATAAAATCGTTGAACCTTTAAATTATCTTCATTTTTATGTTCAGTTAAATGTAATATACTGTGGATTGGGATTTTATTACTATAATTACAAATAGGACATACATGTAATTCTTTTTTAATACTTTCTAAGTACTTATCAATTTTATTATACTGAACAATTTCATCATTTAATTGATTGATTTTTGAATTAATATCTTGAATATTAATATCTTCGAAAATTTTTTCTTTGAAAAGTGGATCTTTGAGAATTAAATTGATTTCCTTATGTGATTTATTTGTTAATTTTTGTAAACAATCAATTAATTGATATTTTAAATTCATTAATTTATTATCTTCGACTTTCATATCAACTTGTTTAATTAATTTTTTTAATTGACTTTCATTCCACGAATCCATAATTTGATTATAATCAATTGTTTCTTTTATTTGATCTTTGAGATAAATTTTTGTTTCATCTTCAATGGTTTTCATTTCTTCTACAATTTTATTCTTAATAATTGTTTTATTTTTAGAATATAATTTATTTTGTTCACTTAATATGATATCTTGGATGTATGATTTTTGTTTTAATAATTGATCATAAAATGATATTTTTTTCATTTCCTCTTTTGAAACCTTTTCATTATTTCTAATTTTTTCATTAATATTCTCGATCTCTTCTTTGAAATTTTGATTTTTGATTATTTTATTGATATTTTTAATTTGATTTTCATAATAATTAAGATCAATGTTTAATATTTTATGTATTAATTTTAATTTATAGATTTTTTCTTGAATGTTTTTATGATTTTTATAAAAATCTTCTTCTGTTTGATATTTCATTTGTTTTAACTCGTCTTTATTAAATTTTAATAATTTACCTAAATTATATTTTTTGATAATGTTATCGACATATTGTTTGGTTTTTTTATCTAAATCATTTTCCTTTTCATAAATCATATAATTTAATAATTTATTAAAATCAATAAAATTAATGTCGGAATTTGTTGATTTTTTTAAAGTATAATTAATATTCATCTTAATAATATATATTAAAAAAATATATTATTATTCAAAGTTTTAAAATTGAGAGGGAGGTGTTGTTTGATTGCAAGAAATTTTTAATGATAAGTTATAAATATATTTTTAATCAATTTTATTAATTATTTTCTTCTGTTTGTACAAGGTTCAAATGGACAGATCAGGCGTCCGTGTTACACTTTCCTCTGGTGTTTGTTGGGTATTTTCTGGTTGACGTTTACGATAATGACTACCTCCTCTACCACGACCTCTACCTCTACCTCTACCTCGATTAGTATGTTGTTGATTGTTATTTTCACGGAAAGTACCAACAACTTTTCTGTTAAAATGATCCATTACTTTATAAACAAAACCTTTTGTTGATTGACCTAAAGTACTATCTAAATCTTTAGTTTCAACATGACACATTTCTGTAACATTAACCCATCCTACTTGAAATTGTCCTTCGGTATCTTTAAAATTAACCTTTACACTATTTCTTTTTACACTGTTATTTAAATGTTCGTTAAGCCAAAAACCAGTTGTTTTTTTACTATCTTCATTATATCTATTACTAGAAACAACATAAAATGGTCTTCGTTCATGTTCTCCAGTAAGAACCCACCATACTGAACTTTGTAAAACTTTATTTTCCATATCTGGTGATGATACAATAACTGGTGTTGTTTCTACTTTTTGTTCTTCTTTTTGTTCTTCTTGTTGCATTTGTGGTTGTGATTCCATGTTTTGTTTTTTATCTCTAAAATACTTAATCAATTTTAAAAATTTTTTAAAATTGTTTTTTATAATTATATTAAAAATAATATGAGTAAACAAGATTATGCCCAAAAATGTAAATTATTTTTTATATTTATTTTTGAAATGTATAAAATTTTAACTTCTTCTTTATTAGTTGTTTTAGTTCCACAAAAATGTAACGATGGTGAAAGAATGTGTTCTTTTTCTGAAAATTTTGAAAATTTAGATCCATATAATTCATTTGCATTATATTATAATTTTTTCACTAGTATTTGTTTTTTTCTATATTATTTAGTTGAAATATATAGAGAAAGATTATTTATCCGTTTATTAGATGTTGATAAAGACTTATCAGAAGAAGATTATGATGAAGAAATGGAAGAATATCCAAGAATTAATAATAGAGTAAAAGAAACAAATGAATTATTCTATTATATTAATATTTTTCTTATTGGTATTTTAATTTCCAATATTATTGTTAGTCTATTTGTTATATCTCGTTTTTATTTAAATGATTTAACTATTTTTATTTCTATTAGTAACACTATGTTAATTGCTGATAAACAATTTAAATCTTTTTTTGTTGCTCGGAAATCTTATAAAGAAAATAAAGCATATAGTATGTATATGACTAAAATGATAACTTATAATACAGTTGATCATGATATTAAAGTTAAAAGAGCAAGAAAAAAAAGAAAACGACAAAGAAGAATAGAAAGAGAATTGCGTGAAGAAGAAGAATTTTAAATAATATTTTTTAAAATAAAATCATGTAATACTTTTTTTTTATCACCTGGTTTTACTTGACATTTTGTATTAATATGTGTTTTTAATATTTTTTGTAGAGTTAATTTTTTTTCAGATTTTAAATCTTTTTTCTCTAATTCAGGTTGAAATAATAAAATTCTATCTATCATTTCATCTTTCTTTAAACCAGTTATTTTTTTACAATTATTTTCTTTATATTTTTTTAATAATTTGATTAATGCTGGTTTTTTCATTTTTTTTAATTTATTTGGTGTTACATCTTTTAAATCATAACTGATACTTCTTTTTTTATTTTTCTTTTTTTTTAATTTTTTTGGATTTACCCAACCTGGTCTTTGTGGTGAAGGTAAACCAGGTGGCGGATTATGAAGTGATGGCATAGAAGTAGGTATTCGAGGATCTTTTTGCATTTTATTTTTCTTAAATGGAAGTAAATCACCA
>UINC01000071.1_pt1 | contig 16709 bp, 14 predicted proteins | sample 5385821 | NCBI WGS metagenome assembly UINC01 (sample SAMEA4666929, study PRJEB26691) | marine metagenome | isolation source: Pacific Ocean | place: Pacific Ocean | collected 2011-10-13 | reverse complement strand
GCGTTCGACATCAATGGTGACTACGGGTACTACATAACAGACAAGTACCCGTTTATTCCCCCGTGCACCTTCGGTGTGCGGGATCTGTCATTCGGCAAGAGGCACCCGACACTTTAACGTCTGGGCGGTGATACGCATCAGATACAGCATGTGGCGAATCCGAATGATAGCCCTGTTAATGCTCGTAGCCATCTTGGTGCTTAGTTGTAGCACGGGAGATAGGGTCGAGACACTGGTGGACGTCGAGACTCCGATAAAATCAGGCGAAAACATCCTGCTCATCATCGCTGACGATATGGGCAAGGACGCAACGGTGGGCTTCTCGGAAGGAAGCATTAAACCTGACACTCCGCACTTGAACAACATCCGAACCTCGGGCCTGACTTTCACCAACTTGTGGGTCAACCCATCGTGCGCACCCACAAGGGCATCGCTCATCACTGGGAAATACGGGTTTCGCACTGGTGTCACCTGGTCCGGCAGGTCGCTGCCAGGCTCTGAGAACATCCTCCAGAACTACATAGCCGAGGAGACCAACAACCGATTCGCCACGGCAGTAATCGGGAAATGGCACTTAGCCAGCAGTAGGACGTTCAATCCCGAATCGCTTGGCATAGACTACTACGCGGGACTATTGCCTCACCTGAACTTTGCCGACAGCTACTACAGCTGGCAACTGACGGAGGATGGTTCGTCTACCACAAACAGCGGCTATGTCACCGAGGTGCTCACGGATTTAGCTATCGACTGGGTGAAAAGCCAAGAAGCCTCTTGGTTCTTGTGGTTGGCATACAACGCTCCACATGGGCCCTTTCACGTCCCCCCTTCCACAATGCACTCGCAAGGCGATCTGCCCGAATACAGGCTAGGAATGAACGCTTTGCCCTACTACATGGCCGCCATCGAAGCGATGGACTTCCAAATCGGACGCCTGTTAGCCAGCATGACCCCTCAAGAAAGGGAGAATACGACGATCATATTTATCGGAGACAATGGCCCTCCCCGCAGAGTTGTTCAGTCACCTTATGCGGCGGACAGAGCCAAGGGCACGCTTTACCAAGGCGGCATCAATACTCCGATGTTCGTGTCCGGGAACCGGGTGATGAGAACAGGAACAGATAACAGCCTCATCAACGGTACTGATCTGTATGCCACCATAGCACATCTGGCGGGCGTAGAGGTCACCGAGATTTACGACAGCAAGAGTTTCCTCTCGCTTCTTACCGCCGAGGGCTCTCACCGTGAGACGCAGTACAGTGAGATGGATGATGGAACGGACGACCTTTGGACGATCCGCAATGAGAGATACAAGCTGATCGTCAATGCCAATGGCCATGAAGAGATGTATGATCTGTTGTCGGATGCGTACGAAGCCAACGATCTATTGAGCGGCTTGCTCGATAGCGAACAATCGTTGGCCAAAGTCGTTTTGGAAGCACACCTGGATAGCATTAGGCACAGGTAATGGACGTAAGAAATGGGGCAGGGCGAACAACTAGCCCCTCGTTCGGGACTTTTTCACCGAGCTGAGTCGGGCCGTTCGACGTAGAGTCCTTTGCCACCACCGCGGCACCAACATAGCATTCGCCGCGTGAAGACCCTGATTCGAGCCCTGCTTGCCCCCACCCTGCTCGCCCTGGTCTCGTGTGCCGAATCGACTCCACCCTTGAACGTTGTGCTGATCGTGATCGACGACCTGGGATGGATCGACACCGGCGTCTACGGGAGCTCATTCTACGAAACGCCTCATATCGACCAGCTTGCTGCTCGCGGTGCTCGCTTCTCGCAGTTCTACACGGCGAGCGCCGTATGCTCGCCCACGCGGGCAAGCCTCATGACAGGGAAGCACCCGGCCCGACTCGACATCACGAACTGGATCGGCGGCGAGCAGAACGGGCTGTTGCAGCAGGCGACTTACGAGCGCCAGCTCCCGTTGGAGGAGACGACGATCGGCGAAGCGTTCCGCGACAATGGGTACGCTACCGGATACGTCGGGAAGTGGCATCTGGGGCGCGAGGGCTTTATGCCCGAGCTGCAGGGTTTCGACTTCACGGCCACGGTGAACCACGCGGGCCAGCCCGGTTCGTACTTCTCGCCCTACGGTAACGAGGACTCACCACGAACCGCTGTTCCCGACCTCGAAGGCGACAGTGCCGGCTCGTATTTGACCGATCGGCTCACCGATGTTTCGCTGGACTTCATCCAGCGGAATCGCGATCAGCCCTTCTTCCTCACGCTCTCCCACTACTCGGTGCACACGCCGCTTCAGGCGCCCGAAGAGACGGTCGCTCGCTACGACCGCAAGGCCGCTGCGTTGGGCCCGGAAACAGAAGAGCACTACGAGAGCGAGCGCGACGCGTCAACGAAGCTCCGCCAGGACCACGCGACGTATGCCGCGATGATCGAGAGCACCGACGAGAGTGTCGGGCGAATCGTCGAGAAGATCCGTGAGCTCGGGATCGAGGAGCACACCGTGGTCGTCTTCGTGTCGGACAACGGCGGCCTGAGCACACTCATGAGGAAGAGCTTCAACCAAGCGACCGCGAATATGCCGCTTCGCGCGGGCAAGGGCTGGCTCTACGAGGGCGGGATCCGTGCTCCGCTCATCGTTGCGGCACCCGGCGCCCCGGCCGGATTGGACATCGCTCAGCCGACGACGAGCAACGATCTGTACCCCACACTCCTGGAGCTGGCAGGACTCACACAGATGCCAGAACAGCACCTGGACGGTGAGAGCCTGGCATCGGCGATTTTCAGCCAGGGAGGCACTGCCGAGAGACCCCTCTATTGGCACTTCCCCCATTACCACGGGTCGGGCAACCGCCCAAGTGGTGCGATCCGCTGGGGGGACTTGAAGTTGATCGAGTGGTTCGAGGACGGAAGCTTCGAGCTGTACGACCTTTCGGCCGACCTCGGGGAGCGTAGAGACCTTGTCGGTGAGCGACCAGAAGACGCCGCAAGGCTCTTGAGCGAGCTACGGCGCTGGAGAGGCGAAGTGGGAGCGAACATGCCGACGCCGCGGTAGCGCCGGTCCACGCCGCCACTGAAATGCCGTTTCCTGAAAGAAAAATTGGTGGCGTTGTGTCCGGTGCGGTGCTCCGGTCTAGGTTGCGGGCTTGAGTACTACCGGGGCAGAATTAGAGGTATGGTAAAGACAACGGATGGACCGTATGAGGAGTACGAGAATGAATGATCAAACATCGCCAGATCTCGCTGCCGAAAGGGCAGCACTTCATGCGCGCCTTGAAGGGGTGGTCGCAGCGGAAGAGGCGTTCAACGTGCCGGAAGCTCTGACCTACTGGGCTGAGGACGGGATCGTGCAACCGGCCGGTTCACCGCAGATCGAGGGCAAGGACGCGATTCGCGAACTATACAGCCAGTATTTCGAGAGTGGATTGGTGCGGGAGTTTTCCGGCTCGTCTTCGCATGTGGAGATGTCGGCGGGAGGCGACCTCGCCTACGAGTACGGCGTCAATCGCATGGTTTTGGCCGGAGAGGACGGAGACCTTCTGGATATGGGCAAGTACCTGGCGATATGGAAGAAGATCGATGGTGAGTGGATGGTTGCAGCGTTGAGCTTTACGAGTGACGCTACGGAGCCCAGCCCGATCTCCGGGTGACTCAGTGTCGGCGCTATACGAAACGACAGCAGGGGGGCGGTACTGGTGCGACTCCGCGCACATCGCCGCCACTACCTGATCGAAAGAAGGGCGCCCAGCCGCCTGGCCAGTAAGCCGCTGCGGGCCACGATTCGAAGGAGCATCGATCCGGAGGCGACCGCCACAATATACTGGCCCACCGGGCGGGCGGGCAGCGTCTGCCAGAGGGCGGGCTGTTGCTCATAGGATCCGAAGAACTCCGTTTCCACTCGGGCCGGGAAGATGGTCGACACCTCGATGCCATGCCTTCGCAGTTCCCATTTCGCTGCCCGCTTGAAGCCGAGTACCCCATGTTTGGCGGCACCGTAGGCGGCGTAGCCAGGGCCCGAATAGAAGGACGAGATGGACGCTACTGTGACGATATGGCCCCGGATACCGTGGGCCACCATCTGCTTAGCGGCTGCCCTGGTGCAGAGGTACACGCTGGTGAGGTTGGTGTCGAGCACCGACCGCCACGGCTCGTAGTCGGTATCCACGATATGCGCTTGCAGGCCACGCCCGGCATTGTTCACCAGGATATCCACGGGGCCGAAGTGCCGTTCGACGGTCTCAAAGAGCCGTGACACATCTGCCTCACGGGTCACATCAGTGGGCACTGAGAGACACTGGCCGCCTGTCGACTCGATCTCCTCGTGGACGGCCTGAAGCCGCTCGAGACGCCGCGCCGCCAACACGACCTTTGCGCCCTTGAGTCCGAACACCTTGGCGGCCTCCGCACCCATGCCGCTGCTGGCGCCCGTGACGACCACGGTCTTGCCCCTAAGCGATGCCACCGGACTCCATCCAGACCAGTGCGTCAGCGATAGTATGTTCGAAGGTGTAGGCTGGCTCCCATCCCAGAGCTCGCTTGGCCTTGCTGTTGTCGAAATAGCGGAAGCGGAAGGCGGAATCCGTATCGGAAGCCGAAAGGTCTAGTTCGCGTCGGTTGAGCGATTCGGCCAGCCAGAAGGTCCAGTATAGGAGGGGACGCAGGCCGGCGGGCAGAATCATCCGGGGTGGTCGGGCACCAACCTCTGCGGCGATGGTGCGGATGATGTGATCGAACGTCAGGTTCCATCCCGAAAGCAGGTAATTCCCTTCCCTCACACCCTGCTGCAGGATGGTCACGATCCCGCGGCCGACGTCCCGCACATCCACCACGTTGTTACCCCCGGGAAGACTCGCCACCACCTTCCCGGCCTTGATGGAGCGAATCAACTTCGCGGTGTTGTGGTGGTCTCCGGGGCCGAACATCAGACCCGGGTAGACGATGACTGAAGCCAAGCCGTTGCGGCGGGAGGCCTCCACTTCGACATCGGCGCGGTACTTGGAGAGCATGTAGAACTTGTTCTTAGCGTGAGCGATGGACCAGTCGAATTCGAAAGACTCGTCCGCCGGAGTCAGCGGATCGTCCGTGTAGCCGAGCGCGGCGGCCGAACTGACCTGAACGAACCGGTCGACTCCTGCGGCTTCGGCCGCAGCGAGGACGTTCCGCGTCCCCACCACGTTTACCTCCTCCAGACGGTCACGAGATCGGAGTGACGGTGAGACCACGCTCGCCAGGTTCACCACCGCGTCCACACCCTGAAAGGCATCCTGGATGGAGGCGAGATCGCGGATGTCGAGACCGAGGTGCGTCTCCACGCGCGGCTCGCCTGAGAAGTCGACGTAGGCTAATGGATTCGCCGCCAGGTCGATGATGCGAATCCGGCCCTCTGGAAAGGCATCCAGCAGGTATTGTGTGACATGCTGTCCCAGGAAGCCGCAGCCGCCGGTCAGGAGGATGGTACTAGAGCTCACGAGTTCGATATCCGTTTGGTGACACCTGCCTCGGCGAAGGGCACGGGGCTCAGTATCCTAACAAGGTCGGCAGAAACAGCACTATCCCCGGCACGAATGCGATCACCACCGTGAGCGCCAACATCAGGGCCAGATATGGCCAAAGCGGGCGGGCGACCTCCGCCGGCTCCACACCCCCCACCGAGCACGCCACCAGTAGGCTCACTCCCACAGGTGGTAGGAACACCGAGATTCCCTGGGTTGCCACGATGACAGTCCCATAGTGCACAGGATCAATGCCGAGCTGCCTCGCCAGGGGCAGGAGTATCGGCGTCAGCATGACGACCGCTGGTACGCCCTCCAGGATGGCACCGAGCGGGAGGAAGATCAGGATGGTGAGGATCAAGAAGCCCACCTGCCCACCTCCCATCTCCACCACCGAAGACGCTAGCGCCTGCGGCACCTGCATGACGGCGAGCATCCAGCCCAGAAGCTGCGCGGCACCCACCACGAAGAGGACCATCCCTGACACCATGGCCGTCTGGATGATCTTGCTCCACAACTCCGCAACCGGGAGAGCTCCGTAGATGGGTCCGGCGAGGAGCAGCGCGTAGCCGACCGCGACGGCCGCTGCTTCGGTAGGTGTGAATAGACCGAAGCGGATGCCACCGAGGATGACGACGATCATGGAGAGCGGGAGTAGGGCATCAACCGCGGCGTGCCGGACTTCCGCGAACGATGCGCGCTCCCCTGTCGGCCAGGCTTCCCTTCGGGCTTGCCACCCGATCTGGGTCATCAAGCCTACCGCCATTAGGAGTGCCGGTGCGATAGAGGCGACGAAAAGCGCCCCCACGGAGACGTTGCCGATGACGCCATAGACCACCATGACGATGGCGGGCGGAATGAGAATCCCCATCCCGCACGCAGCCGAAACGATGGCCGTCGAGCGAGCACGGCTGTACCCGTTAGCCATCAGCTGCGGTACCATGATCCCGCCGATCGCAGCTGCGTCTGCTGACGTGGAGCCCGATACTCCTGAGAAGAAGATCTCGGCCATGATGACGACTTGTCCGAGTCCTCCCGGAAGGTGTCCCACGAGCGCTCGAGCCAACGTCACCAGGCGCTGGCTGATCCCCCCCACGTCCATGAGGAAGCCCGCTAGGATGAAGAGCGGCACGGCGAGCATCGGGAACGAGTCCATCCCCGCCACGATCTGCTGGGGGATGATGATAACCGGGAGGTCCGCCACGACGACCGCGATGCTGGCAACGGTCGCGAGGGCGAAGCCGATGGGCACGGTGGCCAGCACCAAGACAGCGAAGATACCAAGTAGGAGACCGCCCATCAGTGGCCCTTCTCGGAAGATTCTGCACCAGTGGTGGCCCTAGACCCAGTTGCCTCGTCTACCCCGGCCGGTTTCCCAAGACCCGCAAGCAGGTGAATCACCATCAACGTACCTGAGATCGGAACCGACGCGTACACCCACGCGATGGGAAAATTCAAGGCGGAGGAACGCTCGCCCATCGTAAGAGCCATTAGGGTGATGCCTGTCGCAACGAGCACCAGTGAGAACATCAGTACGACCGCGGTCGCGAATGTCTTCACCGCGAACTTCAGGTGCGGAGCCAGGCCCTTCATGACCTGATCGAAGCCGAAGTGGGCACCGTGCTCCACCGCTAACGAGGCGCCGAGCATGGACATCCAAATGAAGCAGAAGCGTGAGACCTCTTCGCTCCATGGGTTCGGGTAGGCGAACAGATAGCGCATTCCAACTTGGAGTAATACGACGACGGACACCGTCGCCACGAGTCCAGCCGCGGCGAAGGTCTCGAGGGCGACGAGGCTCTGGTTGAGCGCTTTCAGCCCACGCATGATCGAGTGGACTGAGCAGACCAATCGTCCCCAGCCGGTCGGCCTCACTGCCTCACCCGCCCCACCTCGTTCACGAGCCAGGCGATCAGCGCCTCTCCGTCCGGCAGCTGAGTCGCCAGTTCGTCCCAAACATGGGGGCGGACCGCCGACACGAACGACGCGACATCCGGGTGGGAGATCTCCACATTGTTCGCCCGCATCTGCTCCAGGGCATCTGTCTCCATCCGGCGGGCGACTTCGCTCTGGTAGGCTAGGGCCGCCGCCGCCGCATCATCGATGGCCTCCTGGACATCCGCGGGGAGCGATTGATAGAACGGCTCGTTCACGAGGAACGAGATGGGGTTGTAGGTGATGGATGTGAAACTGTAGAATTTGGCCACCTCGTAGAGTCGGCTACTCACGAACCCTATGGCGTTTGCCTCTCCACCCTCGATCACACCCTGTTGGAGAGCGGAGTAGACCTCGCCGTAGTTCATGGGCGTCGCTTGGACGCCCAATGCCGAATAGGCTGCAAGATAGGTAGCGTTCTGAAGAACGCGGAGTTTTAGACCGTCGAGATCCTCGGGTGTTTCGACCGCTCGCCGCTTGTTGTATACGTGCCTGAAGCCGTAGTCGAGGAATCCAAGAGACCGAACGCTGGTGCGTCCTAGCAGCAGATCTCTCCACCAATCTCCAACCGGACCGTTCATCACCGCGAGCCCGTGGTCCCGTGTCTCGAAGAGGTACGGAAGATCGAACACTTGCCCCTCAGGTACCCAGCCCGAGAGCACGGGGGTGCCCGAGATGGCCATGTGAACGGCCCCGACTTGGATCTGCTCGAAGGCAACGCGTTCGCCGCCGAGTTGCCCCGAAGGATAGATGCTGACCCGAAACTGCCCGTCGGTCCGCTCGAGCATGAGGTCCCGGAAGCGTTCCGCCATGAGGTGGAACTCCGAGTTGCTGGAGAGCACGTGGGAGAGGCGGACGTTCCAGGTGGCGGAGTCCGGAGGTGTGCCACAGGCGATAACCGAGAGTGCAGTCACCGCCACCGCCGTCAGGCGTCGGACCCTAGGCACCCCAGATCGTCTGGCCGGCGTCGATGAACACCGAAGCGCCCGTTACCAAACGCGCCTCCTCGTTCGACGCGAGAAACACGACCGCTCCCACCAAATCCTCAGGCACCCCGATCTCTTTTAGAGGAATGCGAGCGAGGCGGCGCTCACGGAAGTCGTCCTGGGCGATGTCCGCCCGGTTCAGGTCGGTTTCGATCAGACCTGGTGCGATCGAGTTGACCCGGATCTTGTGAGGAGCGAGCTCCAGCGCCATCTGCTTGGTGAGCATGTCCACGCCCGCTTTGGCTACGCAGTAATGCGTCAGGTTCGGGGCGGCCACCGCCTGTCCGGCGGACGAGACGTTGACGATCGCACCGGGTGTACCGGTATCGACCATCCGTCGCCCCACCGCTTGGCCCACGAGGAAGTACCCCTTCAGATTGACGTCGAGAATAGCGTCCCACTCTTTCTCGCTGATATCGAGGAGAGCAGTCCGCTTCAGGATTCCGGCGTTGTTGACGAGGATGTCGATGCCGCCCAGGAAGTCGTACGCCTCACCGACGAATCGTTCGACATCTGAGCTCGAGTCCGTGGAACCCTGCACGGCGATGGCTCGGCGCCCCATCTCTTCCATCTGCCGGACAGCGTCCTCGGCATCCTCACGGCTAGCCTTGAAGTTGACAGCCACGTCCGCCCCCTGGTGGGCCATCCCTAGGGCTATGCCACGACCGATGCTTCGCGATCCGCCGGTGACGAGAGCTCGCTGACCTTCAAGGCGCATGAGAACTCCGAGGGTTCAGTCTACGTGAGCGTCCGCAGGGAAAAAGTCAGGTGCGAGTGACGAACATGCAACGGTGGGTCAGTTGGTTCCCGCCTCTAACGCGGTGTCCCCGGTCCGTGGCTGCCCCTAATTTCATCAGTGGTTTGATCGGAGTACCCCATACTCTGCTTGGTTCCGCTCGCGCCAGTTTAACCCAACTCACGGAGGCATCCATGAGGTCCTCGGTCCGAGTCCCGTTCGTGTGCTTGCTGGTATCTCTGTCCGTCCTGACCGCTCCGGCACAGCCGGGCACGACCCAGGTGGCCGTTGCCCAGTCCTTCCCTTCGGACGATCCGGTGATCCGTACGATCTGGGATGAAGGTGTCGAGCGCTCGCAGATTTACGAACTGGGCCAGGTGATAATGGACTTAATCGGGCCCCGCCTCACGGGTTCGCCCGGCATGGCCCGTGCGAACGATTGGTCGGTGGCCAAGTACGCGGAATGGGGCATAGAGGCATACAAAGAGCAGTACGGGACATGGCGTGGATGGGAGCGGGGGATCAGCCATGTCGATTTGATTTCCCCGCGCGTACGATCGTTGGAGGGTATGGCGGCCGCGTGGAGCCCCGCGACTGAAGGTCCGGTCGAGGCCGAGGTGGTTATCCTGGCCGATGCGGGCAACTCGGTAGCGTTTGAGTCCTGGCTACCTGAGGTGAGCGGCAAGTTCGTGCTGATCTCCCGTCCCGAAACAAACTGCCGACCGCAGGACAATGTGGAGTGGTTTGCCCGGCCAGAAACACTGGCGCGAATAAACGAGGAACGCAGCCAGGCGGTGGCGGCGTGGCGCCAACGTGAGGAAAACACGGGAGTCGATCGGCAGGTGCTACCGGAGCGTCTAGAGGCGGCCGGAGCTGCGGGGATTATCCGGTCGCAATGGTCGGCTGGATGGGGCGTGAACAAGATCTTTGGCACAAGGGCGGAGAGGGCGCCGGTATTCGATCTGAGCTGCGAGGCGTACGGGCTGGTGTTCCGGCTCGCCGAGAACGGGCAGGAGCCTGTGCTGCGGGTCAACGCGGAGGCACGGTTCCTTGGTGAGGTGCCAGTCTTCAACACCATTGCCCGGATTCCGGGGAGCGCCCAGCCGGAGGAGTTCGTGATCCTGGGCGGACACTACGACTCGTGGGACGGTAGCTCTGGGGCTCTGGATAACGGCACTGGTGCGGTCGCGGTCATGGAGGCGATGCGCATCCTGAAAGCGGCTGTCCCGAATCCTCGCCGCACGATCATCGGTGCCCTGTGGAACGGCGAGGAGCAGGGCCTGAACGGGTCACGGGCATTCGTGGAGGATCACCCCGAGATCCTCGATCGCACCCATGTGGTGTTCAACTCCGACCATGGAACGGGGCCGGTGACCTTCATCCCTATGCAGGGCTTCGCCGCGGCTGGAGGGTACTTCGGCGACTGGCTCGCCCGTGTACCGAGCGAGTATGCCGATCAGGTGACCCTGGAAATTCCCGGGAGCCCCGAGTCGGGCGGAACGGACCACGCGTCGTTTTTATGTGCCGGTGTGCCGGCGTTCAGTTTCCACGTGGGGGCAGGCCGGAGCGGCGAGGTCTCTACAAGCAGTAACCGTTGGGATACAAGCATCTACACCTGGCACACCAACCGGGACTCATTCGACAAGATCATATTCGAGGACTTGCGTGACGATGCCGTGATGACAGCGATGTTGGTGTATCTGGCATCGGAGGATCCGGAGATTATGCCGAGGGATCGACGGATGATGACGGAGGGGGCGGAGTGGCCGAAGTGTCGGCCGCCAGCTCGGAGTTCGGCGGAGAGCAATCGATAGGGTTATGCGTACGGTGTTGGAGTACAGTTGTACAATAGGAGCAGGAGGATTATGAGAAATCGGATGAATGTTTTAGGCCTGGCGGCCTTTGCTTTGTTGACCGTTGCCTGTGCATCCGAGGTCTCCCAGGAGGCATCGGAGCTGACATCAGAGACGTTGCCAGCATGGGAGATCGATCCGACGTGGCCACCGACGCTTCCGAACGATTGGATCCTCGGTGACATCAGAGGGATGTTCATTGATGAAGACGACCATCTCTGGGTCGTCCACATGCCATCGAGTCTGACCCGCCAAGAGATCGGAGCAGAACAAGATCCGCCGATCGCTGATTGCTGTTTTACTGCACCTCCGGTGCTTGAACTCGATCCCGAGGGCAACGTCCTACAAGCGTGGGGTGGTCCGGGAGAAGGCTATACGTGGTTTGATCAAGAACATGGCATCTATCTCGATCACAACGGTTTCATCTGGCTTGGCACGAGCAACGGTAATCATGTGATGAAGTTCACGAGGGAAGGGGAACACGTTCTCACGATCGGTGAACCCGGGATCCACATGGGTAGCAATGATCCCGATCATTTGGGTGGTCCGGCGAATTTCTTTGTAGAGCCCAGCACGAATGAACTTTTTATCGCTGATGGATACCGTAACCGGCGCGTAGTGGTCTACGATGCCGCTACGGGGGAATACCAACGTCATTGGGGTGCCTACGGCCGGCCTCCTGATGACGAGTATCGCTACCAATACCCTGTAGACCCCGATGATCCACCTCAGCAGTATTCCACACTCCACGGCATTGTCGGCAGCGATGATGGCCTAATCTACGTAGCAGATCGTCGCGGAAACCGTGTTCAGGCCTTCCGGCAAGACGGCGAGTATCTCATGGAGCGCTTCGTTCGCCCTGAGACAGGCGGATCGGGTACTGGGTTCAGCCTCGGACTGTCACGTGATCCCGAACAAAGCATTCTCTATCTGATCGATGGTACGAACCAACGTGTATGGATGCTGCAGCGGGATGACCTAGAGATCTTGGGCAGATTCGGTAGGCCCGGTCGTCAAGCCGGAGAATTCATTCGCGCTCACATGGTGGTGCTAGATTCTCGCGGGTATCTCTATACCGGAGAGGCTGGGAACGGAAGACGGATGCAACGGTTCAAGACAAACTGATGGTTCGCCTGTGCTTTCTGGTTGCTGCATTCAGTCTGAGTGCGGTCTCAGTGAGTGCTCAGTTTCGCCAACCGACCGCCGAGCTGACTCCCACGATCGAACAGCAGGTGATCCGGGTAGGGCAAACTGTGACACTCGTGCTCAGTGTTGAGCTCCCAGACGATATCCACGTGCAGTCGGATCAACCGCGAGATCCGTATGTCATTCCGACTCTCCTATCCTTTACGCTGCCCGAAGGACTCACGGTCCAGGAGATCACCTATCCGGAATCCAGTGATTTCCTGCTGGAAGACTGGGATGAACCACTGGCTGTCTTCGATCATGAGTTCACGATCGAGGTACAACTGGCGCTGGATGCAGATTTATCACCGGGTGAGGTCGTCGTGCCTGGTAGCTTTCTATACCAAGCATGTGACGATCGCATCTGTTTTCCGCCAAAAACAGCAGGCGTCGAATGGCGTATGGACGTCCAAGCCGCGTTGACTCCCTGAGTCGAGCTTTCTACCGTCATCGAGGGGGAGGTGCCATGAGACAGTCAAGAAAGTTCACCATATCGTTCCTGTTGATGTGTATGATTTCACCGTTGGCCGTGGTAGCACAGTCGAGTAGCCTCGTGTCGCTAATGAGCGACCTGGCTTGGGCGGAAGAAATTGATCAGGCTCAAGCCTTCTTAGAGGGGCAAAGGATCGATAGTGAGCAGCCGACCCCGGAATGGCTTGCTGCGGTGTCTTGGATGGCTCGTGGTGCGAGCTTTGCCGAGCGCTGGGATCTTGCTGAGCAATATGCGAGCGAAGCGTACGAGGGTAGCCTCGAATTGATGAAAGAGCGGCCGCTCGACGCTGAGCGTTTTCTGCCCACCGCTCTTGGGGCTGGGATTGAGGTATTGGGTCGCACATATGATGCCCAGGGAGACCGCGCCCGCGCTGTGACGTTCTTGGGTACCGCACGACAAGACTTTGTGGGCACCTCGATCGAAACTCGAATTCAGAAAAACTTCCTCTTACTCAGCCTAGAAGGCGAGTCGTTTCCTGCACTTGAGGTCGACGATTACCTCGGCAGTGTACAACCACCGACGCCTGGTGACCTGGAGGGCAAAGTCGTTGTGTTCTTCTTTTGGGCACATTGGTGTCCCGACTGCAAGCGACAGGAGCCCATCCTGACAGCGCTGCATGAAGAATACAGTGACCAAGGTCTCGTCGTCGTCGGGCCGACGCAGCTCTACGGGTTTGTATCTCGTGGACAGAACGCGACACCCGAAGAAGAGCTGGCGTATCTTAATGGAGACTACACGGCACAGTTCCCGCTCCCGGCGTTTATGAGCGTGCCAATTAGCAACGACAATTTTCTCAATTTCGGTGTGAGTACGACGCCGACGCTCGTCATTGTCGATCGCGATGGCATTGTTCAGCGCTATAACCCAGGCGACTTGAGCCACGAGGAACTGGCCGGACTCATCAAACCTTTGCTTGATTAGCCGGAGAATTCATCCGGTCCTACACCAATGCATCGGTTGAACATGACAAAATGACAACGAGCAATCCGGGGAGAAAAGTGATATGAAAGCTGGTGCCCACATGTTTTTCAGTTCCGCTTTGATCCTCTCGCTGGTGTCGGTCACATCGCTGGCGGCTCTACCCCTTCAGGACCAAGAAGGAGAGCAGGAGGAACCCAAGACTTATTCGGACGTGATCACCGATGATACGGAAACGGATGAGGGCGTCTTCGATGTGCATCGGACAGATGGGACGTTCCTTTTCGAGATTCCTGACTCACTCCTGGGGCGTGACATGCTCCTTGTCTCCCGGATTGGTAAGGTGCCCGTCGGATTTCCTGGGTTCTCCCCGGCAGGTGTGAAGACCGGTGAACAGGTACTGAGGTGGGAGAGGCAGGCGGACAGGATTCTTCTCAGAACCGTTTCGTATTCGAGTGTGGCAGATGATACGCTTGCCGTCTCGATTTCGGTTGAGGCCAACAATTTTGGCCCGATCATCGCAGCCTTCGATATCGAGGTTGAAGGCGAGGACGGTAACTCGGTCGTGATTGATGTTACTGAGTTCTATGAAGCGGACACACCAGCGTTGACCGGTTTGAACTCGGGGCAGCGAGACCAATATGGGGTTCGCCGCCTGGATCCCGATCGGAGTTTCATCAACTACGCTCGCAGTTTTCCGCTCAACGTTGATGTACGCCACACGATGACCTATGAAGCAGCGGATGCTCCGGCTCAGGCCCGTACCGGCACGATGTCGATGGAAATGCACCAATCCATGATCCTCCTATCAAAGGAGCCCGTCCGGCCTAGGTATGCTGACCCTCGGGTTGGTTGGTTCTCAGTGACACGAACCAACTTCGGCTTGGACGAGCAGAAGGCCGCTCAGGAAACCTTCATCCGGAGATGGCATCTGGAGCCGAGTGACCTCGAGGCCTACGCCCGGGGTGAGTTGGTCGATCCGGTCAAACCGATCGTCTACTACATCGACCCCGGTACCCCCGAGCAGTGGAGTTCCTACGTGAAGCAAGGCGTGGAGGACTGGCAGGCCGCGTTCGAGACCGCGGGATTCAGTAATGCGATCATCGCACGGGATCCACCTTCGCCTGAGGAGGACCCGGAGTGGAGTGGAGAGGATGTCCGGTACTCAGTGGTACGGTGGGCTGCCAACGAGACTCGAAACGCACAGGGACCGAGTGTGTCGGATCCGCGCACTGGGGAGATCATCGAGAGCGACATCGTCTGGTATCACAACCACATGCGGTCCTATCGGAACCGGCTGATGGTGGAGACCGGTGCGGCGAATCCACTTGCCCGCAGTCTCGACATCCCGGAAGAACTGATGGGCGAGACCATGCGTCAGGTGATCGCTCACGAAATAGGTCACGCCCTCGGTCTACCTCATAACTGGATCGCATCCTCAGCCTTCCCGGTGGACTCGCTCCGATCTCCCGCGTTCACGGATCAGTACGGTGTGGCTGCGTCGATCATGGAGTACGCCAGACAGAACTACATTGCTCAGCCTGGTGACGGGGTTAGGCGCTTCGTTAGAAAAATCGGGCCCTATGATCACTACGCTATCAACTGGGGATATCGGATCATTCCCGAAGCAGCGGATCCCGAGGACGAAAAACCGATCCTAGATGAATGGATCGAGGACAGGGCCGGGGATCCGATGTACCGATTCGGGCCAGTCGGTCCGAATTTCAGTCCAGAGATCCAGACCGAGGACATGGGGGACGATCCAGTGAGGGCGAGTGGATACGGGATCTCCAACCTCAAGCGTGTTCTTCCAAATCTTCCGGAATGGACGGCTTCCGAGGGAGAGGACTACTCAGACTTGAGTGAGCTCTACGGTGAACTACTGAGTATGTGGAACCGCTACACAGGGCACGTTCGCACGGTAGTCGGGGGCGTGTATGCCACCATGAAGTCGACCGATCAGGCTGGGCCGGTCTACGAACCTGTACCAGGAGTTAATCAACGGGCAGCGACGCGGTTCATCATCGAGCACGTGTTTACCGACGTCGATTGGCTGAACCATGAGGAAATCCTCAATCGAATTGAGGGAAGCGGCGCGGTTGCCCGCATTCAACAGGTCCAGGCCAGTAACCTCAACGCGTTGCTCACGCCAGCGCGTATGGTACGGATGACTGAAGCGGCGTTAGTGGACGGAAACGCGTACAGCCTCATGGCATTTTTGGGGGATTTACGGGCGGGTATCTGGAGTGAACTCGACACAGGTGCGCCGATCGATACATACCGGAGGAGCCTCCAAAGGACCTATCTCGAACGGCTAGCCTTTCTCATGGAAGATCAGGAGGCTCCGAGCGGTGGCAGAGGCGGCGGGCCGGGTGGTAACTCCACGAATGTGCTGCGTTCAGATATCCGGCCTCTCGTACGTGCCCAACTCAATGCTTTACGCGCTGACGCAGAGGCAGCGAACAGTTCGGATGAGATGACGCGCTATCACTTGGACGACATCGTGGCACGTATCGACGACATCCTGGATGGATAGAGACTGGCTAGTACGAATTGGTCTGAGGGGAGCGGTGCAAAAAGGCTTCTCTCTTTCTCTCGTCCTCGGGCTGGTCGCGTGCGGTGGTGAGACACCTACCGCAAGCGACTACGGTGAGATCGTGCGCACCGGTTATTTCGAGGGTGATGCCAGTTCAGGTGATTGGAGGGCTGAGTACATCAGCGGGGAGGATGCTCGCATGGACTTGTCCGTCCTCGATTCTCTTCTGGCCCACCACTATGCCTACAACGATGCGGACGAGCTGGACGAGATAGTGGTTCTAGGGGCGATCTCCGACGCACTTCCTGACCGGATCCGGGTCGGAGATTTCGCCATGCAGCTCCAAAAGGCACTGGCCTTGTCGATCGACGGGCACGCACCACGGATTTCAGGGATAAGGATTGATGGTGAACGCGAGCGGATTGAAGACAACCCTCCGGGCGGGCACTTCTTCCCATTCGAGCTGCGTTCCACAGGCAGTCGCATTGTGGCATTCGACGCGGGCAATCGGACGCTGATCGATCCGGCGCATCCCTACGTGGCCACAATTGACGGACTCTCGGTTTCAGGGTGGATCGACGTGGCCCAATCGATCGTCGTGGCTG
>UINC01000068.1_pt1 | contig 16721 bp, 14 predicted proteins | sample 5385821 | NCBI WGS metagenome assembly UINC01 (sample SAMEA4666929, study PRJEB26691) | marine metagenome | isolation source: Pacific Ocean | place: Pacific Ocean | collected 2011-10-13 | reverse complement strand
GACGAGCAGCTACAGAACAGCAAGACCATCGCGGTGGTTGGCCTGTCCGGCGACCCGGACCGGACCAGCTTCCGTATCACCCGGTATATGCAAGAACAGGGGTACCGAATTATCCCGGTGAACCCCATGATCGAAGAAGCGCTCGGCGAAAAGAGCTACCCAGACCTCAAGTCGGTCCCTGAACCCATCGACATGGTGAACATCTTCCGCCGCTCGGAGTTGGTGCCGCCGGTGGTCGACCAGGCCATCGAGATTGGCGTCAAATACATCTGGATGCAGGACGGCGTGATTAACCCAGACTCCGCAGCCAAAGCTGAGGCCGCCGGCATCCCAGTGATCATGGACGATTGAACCCTCAGGCAACACCGCCGCCGGTCTGGCGGCCAACAGCCCGAGAGCGCCGGAAGTTAGGCTCACTCTAGGCTAATGAAATTTTCCCGATCGTCGTCGTTTGCTATAGACGATGTGCGGAAGGCTTTAAGAGCTGTCAGCTAACGGCTTTCAGCGCCTAGATCGTTAAGAAGGGGGCCTGGTTCCCCTTTGCTCAAACACCAAATAGGCGGCATAGTGACTACACAGGACGAACTTGGCGCACGGCTAAAAACTTTGGGGATCCGATTGACACCGCAACGGTTGGCCATCGCTGAAGTTGTGGTGAACTCAGGCGACCATCCATCGGTGAAGCAGATCTTCGGCCGGGTGAAGGAGTTCTTCCCCTATGTGACGCTGGCCACGGTCTACTCCACGTTGGCCGTGCTGGAGCGGGCTGGGATAGTTCGGGAATTGCCGTTTCAAAAGCAATCTCGCTACGACGCCAACCTCTCGCCCCACGCCAACTTGGTCTGCGTCGGTTGCGGCAGCGTGCATGACGCCACAGTGGGCCAAGAGATGGTGTCCGACCTGCGCCAACAGCTGGAGAATTCTTCAGATTTTCGGTTCACTGGACAGCGTGTGGACTTCTACGGCTGGTGCCCCAACTGCGCCCATCGCCGCGACCGCCGGGCGGATTTTCTGAACTAAATTCCGCTTTCCTTTCTGCTTCTCTAGGAAGTTGCGGATCAAATGATTTCCACTGTTCCATTGGGCTTCCGTGGCACCACTCTGAAATCTGCGTGTTGGAGCTGCTCAGAGCTTAAGATGCGGCTACTTCGGCTTCGGTTCCATGTTGGCGTCACTAATTCGGCAGGTTTACGATTTCCACTGGGTCGACCTGGTCTGCCAATTCAAAGCCAAGCACCATCGAGTAGAAATACAGCTCAGCCTCTAAGACCTTTTTGATATTTTCAGCTCGCCGGAAGCCGTGCTGCTCTCCCTCAAAAGGGATGTACGCCGCGGGAATGCCCTTGGAGCGGACGGCCTCGAACATCATCTCAGCCTGGCTCGGCGGCACTATCTGATCTTCAAGGCCTTGGAACAGAATCAACGGACAGGACAACCGCTCGGTATGGTTGATGGGGGAGCGTTCTTCGTACAGGTCCTGGCGCTCCGGGTACGGACCGACCAGGCCGTCCAGGTAGCGTGACTCGAATTTGTGGGTCTCCCTGGCCAGAGCGTCCAGGTCACTGACGCCATATAAACTCGCACCGGCTTTGAAGACTTCTTTGAACGTCAGGGCCGCCAGAGTGGTATACCCGCCGGCGCTGCCTCCCTCGATCGCCAATCGTTCGCCGTCGGCCTCGCCCCTAGAAACAAGATGCAGGGCGGCGTTGCAGCAGTCGTCCACATCCACGATTCCCCACATCCCGTTGAGCCTTTCCCGGTACTCCCGTCCATAGCCAGTACTTCCGCCATAATTCACGTCCAAAACGCCGATGCCACGGCTGGTCCAAAACTGGATTCCCAGATCCAACGCAATAGAAGCGGCTCCCGTGGGACCGCCGTGGCTCTTGACCAGCAGCGGCGGCTTCTCCCCGGCCGGGCCCTGGAAATCGCCGTTCCGGGGCGGATAAAAGAAGGCGTGGGCGGCCTTCCCGTCTTTAGTGGGAAATTCCAGCGGCCGGGCAGTGGAAAGATAACCAAGGTCGATAACCAGATTGTGAGATTTCTGAAGTTCCTGCCACTTGCTGGTGGCCAAATCGAACAGCACCACCGACAAGGGCAGCGACGGAGCGCCTGCCACGAACACGATCTTACCGTCACCGGCTTTGATATCGCCTCGACCCATCTCCGAGAACGGGGTGTCGATGCCCAGCAGCATCCCTGACTCAATATGGAGCATGGCGATTTTCCACGCGCCGCCCTCGGTATAACTGCAAGCAATCAGCTCGTCGGAGGCGAACGAATAGGTGCCCGAGGCGAACACCCACTGTGGTTTGCCAAACTCGGCGTTCTTGCTGGTCAACTGCCGAACCTGGCCGTTCTCCCAGCGCCACAGGTTCCACCAGCCGCTGCGGTCCGAGACGAAATGGAGCACGCCGTCCGGCGACCATTCGGGTTGGAAGATGGACTCAGTCCGGCTCCCTGCCACCACTTGGGGCTCACTCAGTTGTCCCTGTTCATCAAACGAGGCAACCAGCAGGAAAGAACCGTCCCAGGGCATGTTCGGGTGGTCCCAAGTCAGCCAGGCCAGCGTCGAGCCGTCGGGGCTAATGCGAGGGCTGGAACAGAAGTCGGATCCCTTGGAAAGCACTAATTGTTCTCCCTTTCCCAATGCGTCCACCGCTACGATGGCGTTAACCGGCTCGCCCCCTGAGGTGTGGTCTTCACATACGCATATGATGCGGTTGCGGGCAGCGTCGAAACAGCCATCAGCGTAGCGCATGTCGGTTTCCGGGGTGATGGGTTTCGGTTCCCTCCCTGGGTCTTGTCGGTACAGGCGTTGGTCGGTGAAGTTGGAGAAGTAGACCACCCCTTTTTGGACCAGGTAAGCCCCGCCTCCGTACTCGTGCACCCGAGTGCGGACGCTGAAGGTCTCCGGTGTGACGTCAGTTATCTCACCTTCAGGAGTCCGTTTGACCACCACCATGCGGCCGCCCTCCGCAGGGCGCATTTCCACCCAGTAGATATCCTCATCATCTAGAGACACCTGGCCCAGGCCGATGGACTCAGACACCATGAGGTCGGTGGTGATAGGCGACTGCCAAGAGCCATAGGGGGCGGTCGTAGGCATAGAGGTTCTCCTGTGGGCGCGCCCTAGTCTGGGTTCAAGCAATTATAGCTGGCCCACGGAACCTGTTAAAAGACTCTCATCACCTGTTGACCGCCACAAACCCTGCCACTATATTTGTTTCACCCTCACGCTTATCTGATTAGATGGGATTCGAGGACGAGCACATGACCACCGCCCACGACCATTACGCGGCGCAACTGCCTCCGCCCACTATGGAGGAAGTCAGTCCCGGCATCTACGCCTACGTTCAACTAGACGGCAGTTGGGGGCTGAATAACGGCGGGTTCATCAAAGGACAGGACACCCTTACACTGATCGACACCTGTTTCACGGAGGCTAGGACCAAAGCGTATCTGGAGGCCGTTCGCGGTGTATCCCAATTGCCTATTACGACCCTTATCAACACTCACCATCACGGCGACCACACCCACGGGAATTACCTGGTACCAGATGCCGCTATAATCGGCCATGCGCTATGCCGGCAAACCGTCATCGACACCGGGTTGCAGGCATTGCACCCCATGTTCCCGGGTGTGGAATGGGGAGATCTGGAACTTGCCCCACCTACTATCACTTTCAACGACCGCATGGAGATCTACACCGACAACCTGAAGATCGAATTAATCTTCATGGGACCGGCACACACTACCAACGACATCATTGCCTGGATCCCGGAACGCAAACTGCTGTTCGCCGGCGACCTGATCTTCAACCAGGGCACGCCCTTCGTGGCGATGGGCTCGGTTTCTGGATCGCTCCAGGCGTTGAAGCGTCTGCGGGAGTTGGGGGCAGAGACCATCATTCCGGGACACGGCTCGGTGTGCGGGCCGGAGGTTCTGGACGACATCGAAGCTTACCTCACGTTCGTTCAAAAGACAGCCCGGGACACCTTTGAAGCCGGCTTGGATCCTCTAGATGCGGCGCGACAGGCTGACCTAGGCCGGTTCCGCAGCTGGCACGACACTGAGCGCTTAGCGGGCAACCTGCACCGGGCCTATTCCGAACTGCGCTGGGAGCCCGCGGGCACTGCGTTGGATCTTGGTCCGATAGTCGCAGACATGGTCACCCTGAACGGGGGACGGCCGATGCGGTGTTTGGCATAGGCCCGGCAAGCGGCAACCGATGGTGCCTGACGGTGCGCTTTCCCACATATGAGTGTTGGCTATTAGCAACGACCAACTATCAGGCGCGGAGCGGACCTTATAGCACCTGGACCTGAGACTCTCGGTCTCTTTGACCCAAGGGCCGGGGTAATCAATCGCTACAGGGGTATACGACACGCTCAATGGCAGCTCGTCGGTCTTCGTCATAGACGAGATCGGCGACATCCGCTGGAAGTGCATCGGCCGGCACTACAACGGCCACTCCACCGACGAGCCAACCATTGCCCAAACCGAACCCTGCAAACAGGTTAGCCCCCAAACAGTTCGTTGACTTTCCGTCTTTTCTCTTCTTCAGAGTCGTCACCGCCCTGGACTGTCTCGTAGAACGCTGGGCCGTACTCGCGGATCCGGACAACTACCGGCAATGGTAAGGCGTGGCCAAAGACGAGGGCCTGCTGCTTGGCCTCCAGGCGAGAGAGCACAGAACGAAGCGCGCGGCTGCCCGACGTCCCTGAAAGCACGGCGTCGATGTCCCGTTCGTTGTCCAATAGGCAGCTAAAACGGGTGCCCACCTGGCTCAGCACTTCGGAGTCAATGCCGCTGGGCCGCTGATCGATCACCATCAGCGTCACGTTGTATTTCCTAAGTTCCCTAGCGATGATGCCAAATATGGTCTGGGAGGCCACGCTGCTGTTGAGGAATTTGTGGGCTTCCTCGATGACTATGACCAGCGGACGGGGCTCTTTTCCCGCGCCGCCCATGGCCGACTCTTTGGCCTCGACGTATTTGCGATGGATGCGCCGGGTGAGCAGGTTACTGACCAGGATGTAGGCCGCCTCGTCGTCGCCGTAGCGGCCAAACTCCAGGACCACATGTTGCCCCCGTTCCAGGTGTTCGATCATCTGGGCGGCGGTATCCACCCGGCTATGCTCAACCATGAACCCGTGGCGGGTGAACCGCTGCATCCGGTTATAGAGCGCGCGCAACGCCCCGGCGTTGATCTGGAGCTCATCGGCCAGCTCCAATAGAGAGCCGTTCCGGCCAGCGTTCAAGAATTCCTTAAGCCAATTTTCCTCCCCGTACTTCTCCCGCAGGTTATAGGCGGCAGAGGCGGCAACATCGGACAGGTTCAGCGATTCCCGCAGCAGTTCAATGTCTTCAGGCTCTATGTGGTTGAACCCGAGGTGCACTGTTTCGTCGGTAGACAGGCCCCGGCGGCGGGAGTGCTCTTCGTCCATGGTGAAGGTAGAGACCTTGGCGCCAAAAAGCTGCTTTAGGCCTTTGACGGTCACTCCCTTGTCGGTGTCCTGACCCTGCCAGCCATATTCGCTGTGCATGTCGAAGATGAGCGACGACGCCTGGCCGCTCTGCAGGATGCCGGTCAGTAGCAGGCGGGTGAGGAAGGTCTTCCCGGTACCGCTCTTGCCAAACACACCTATCGAGCGCTTGACCAGCTCTGCCAAATCCAAGCACAGTTTGGTCTCCATATCCAGTGGACTACCGATCCAAAAATTGCCGTCCTCTTCGCTGCCAAATACCGTTTCTACATCTTCCTGCGAGGCGGTAGACGCCCGGGAGAAGTGGGATGGGATGCTCTTGGCCGCGGCCGGTCTCTGCTCGTCGCCCAGCGCATCCGGCATAGTCAATTGGGGCAGCACTGAGACTGTTCCGAAAGCGACGGTGCCCTGCAATGCCTGGATAAGAAATGGGTCGTCGGCCGGAAGTGGGGTGTATTTCATGCGTGGGTCTGTACTACCCAGGCCCACATCAGTGACCACTCCGAAGAACCGGTTGTCGGCGCCTTGAAGAGTCACGAATGTTCCGACCTTCACCTGTTCCACGGAAACACCGGGATCTAACCTGACATCCACACCGTTGGCCACCGAGCCTTCGATGACCATGCCCAGCGGCTGTCCCTGTTCGGACGCTAATCGGCCCTGCCCTGCACCGTTGGTCTCATGGGAACTTGTCACGGCGCGACTCTCCGCAGGATGGAGTTCAGCCGGGCAACGTCGGCAGAAAGTTCCACGGCCAGAGTCCGGCAGGCATGGGCCAGAAATTCGGCCGGATGATCGTGGGACAGAGCCGCCTGCCTGATGCAGGCACCGACTATCTCATCGGAGTGAATCGCACCCGAGTTGAGTAGCAGTCGTAGCAGATCAAGTTGACCGGTGAATAGCGCGATCTCCTCCGGGTCACAGGCGTACACGAATGAATGCACTTTGGGTGGTCGGGGTGGGAGATACTGATGGATAATCCCGTCTTCCACATGACCAGCGATGAATACTTCAAAGCGGGAGGTTAGCAGCCGGGCCAGTTGGGGGTTATCCCTGATGACGTCTTCTTCGGAGCCGGCATCTTCTCCACGAGCCAGCACAGGCCGGGCCGAGTCCAGGGGTTCGGTGGTAACGACTCCGACCACGCCGTAGATATCCGGGGCATCGGTGCGCACCAAACCACCCAGGGCCGGGGCGCCTTCCAGTTGGTAACACTGTGCCACGAAGGACGTGGAGGTTGACTCGACAACTTCGCCAACCCGGCGTTCCATCAATGAGTTGCTTGGCAGACCGGTCATGGCATCAACACCATAAAAAAGTCCGCCCGCGGCTGTTGCGCCGTGGACTTGCGATCCCAACAGAATCACTGGTCCATTCGTCTGCCCGAATCGCCCCGAACATGCGGCCCATCCTCAACCCTTCTTCCACCAGATTACCGACCGGTCTTGGTATAAACCAAAGATATGCCAGCAACGATATCACAATATGTAAACCGGCTCCCGGTGTCAATGTCACCGGGAGCCGGTATTGGCTCTCAACAATCGGATCCAGCTTGTGAGGTCAATTAAGCGAAACGGGCAGACTCTTCATAGAGCGGAATGTGATGCTGGGCTGGTAGTCCATCTCAGTGGCCTTGGGCTGAATGTTGGGGTAGCGTTCCGCCAATTCCCGGAACACTTCCTGGCCCTCGACCCTGGCGATTGTTGCGCCCAGGCAGTGGTGGATACCGGCGCCGAATGCCACGTGGGGATTCGGCCACCGGGTGATATCCATGGTGTCCGGGTTCTCAAATTTGTTGGGATCGCGGTTGGCGGCGGAGATAAACCACCGGATGCGGTCGTCCTTTTTGAGTGTCTTCCCACGCATCTCCACGTCTTCGGCAGCTATGCGGGTGATGGACTTGACTGGTGAGTCGTACCGCAGGGCTTCTTCGGTGGCCCTGACCATCATGCCTTCGGGGTCGGTTTTCAACAGATCCCATTGGTCACGGTTGTTCATGAAGGACAGGGTGCCGTTGCAAATCAAATTGATGGTGGTTTCGTGGCCGGCCAGCAACAACAATGCACAGTTAATCAGGACCTGTTCGCGGGTGAAGACGCCTGATTTTTCGCCGCTTGCAACAACAGAGATAAAGTCATCTTTCGGATTGACTATGCGCTCTTCGACCATCGGGTTGATATACTCGTCCATCCCACGCATACCTTCGGCCAATACCCTCATGCGGTCGGGTTCGCCGCGCCCGATGTTCAGCAGCTTCTCGGCCAAAGCCCGAATTACGGGACGTTCGGATTCCGGCACTCCCATCATCTCGGCAATCACGAGAACTGGAAGCGGCACGGCTAGGTCCCGCATTATATCGACGTCACCTCTTTCTTCGGCAGCATCCAATAGATCTTTGGTGGCCGATTTGACCAGCGGCCGCCATTCTTCCATGGACTTGGGGGTAAAGAATCCGTGCAAGACTTTCCGCATCTCCAAGTGGTCGGGGCGGTCGTGTTGGATAAACATATCGCTTTGATACGATTTCACATAGTCGTAAAGTTCGTTATCCGATTCATAGATTGCCGGATATGCGGGACGGGGGTCATTGGCCATCACTTGATTAGAGAACTGCTCATGGTTACGAGTGAGCCAGACCAGGTCATCGTGCCTGGTGATTACCCATAGTTCATAGAGTTCGTTCCAATGAACCGGGTCTTCGTTTCTGATGTGCCCGTAGTACTGATAGGGGTCTTGGATAACTTCCGCAGTGAACATGTCATCATTGATAGTCGTAACCATAAAACCACCATATAAGCCTGAGTCTTGAGCAATTTATACTGTCGGGACAGTAATTGAATACTCTTTATCTGTCAACGATGACGAAGTACCGAACCGGTACGAATTCGGTTGGACATCTGAATCTTGGATTCCCGGGAATGTTGGTCCTCAGCATAACCTTCATAACCTTCGCCTGTTCGCGGAAGAGGGGATTTCGTACGCCGCACAAAAACTGCTCCCAGTGTTGTTTCACCGAGAGCAGTATCGTAAGTCTTGGTAGGGATTATCCCCAATAGGCCTGTTTGTGCGCTAGTTTAGCGACACCGGCAGTTCCTTGATGGAGCGGAAAGTGATGCTTTCCTGGTACTCCATCTCAGGGTTTTTCAGCTCGAGGTTCGGATACCGTTCTGACAATGCTTTGAATACTTCCTGCCCTTCGACCCTGGCGATAGTTGCTCCGAGGCAATGATGAACTCCTGCGCCAAACGCTACATGGGGATTGGGCCACCGGGTAATATCCATCGTATTCGGATTTTCAAATTTGTTCGGATCACGGTTTGCAGATGAGATAAACCACCGGATTCGGTCTTCCTTTTTTATCTCCTTGCCCCGCATCTCAACATCTTCGGAAGCGATACGCTGGATAGATTTCACTGGCGCATCATATCGAAGAACCTCTTCGTTAGCCCTTACCATCATTCCCGCTGGGTCGGATTTGAGAAGCTCCCATTGGTCCCGGTTATTCATGAAGGCGACCGTACCGTTGCATATCGCATTGATAGTGGTTTCATGCCCAGCTAACAGCAATAGAGATGTATTAACCAAGACCTGTTCACGGGTGAAAACGCCTGATTTCTCACCGCTGGCGAGGACAGATATAAAATCGTCTTTCGGGTCTTTGATACGTTCATCTACCATCGGATTTACATAGTCCCACATACCCCGCATTCCTTCCGTAAGAGGGCGCATGCGGTCTGGTTCACCTCGGCCAATATTCAGTAGTTTTTCGGCAAGCATGCGTATGTGGGGTCGTTCTGGTTCTGGGACACCCATCATTTCGGCAATAACCAACACCGGAAGGGGCACGGCCAAATCCCGCATCAGATCTACGTTGCCTCGGGCTTCTGCTGCGTCTAAAAGCTCTTTAATGGCGGACCTCACCAGAGGTCGCCATTCCTCCATAGACTTCGGAGTGAAATATGTATGAACGACCTTCCGCATCTCAAGGTGCTCGGGCCGGTCGTACTGTATGAATTGTTTGCCGTTGTAATTCCTGACGTACTCGTAGAGTTCGTTATCGGATTCGTAGATCGGGGGGTACGCCGGACGGGGATCGTTCATAAACACGGCGTTTGAAAATTGTTCATGATTACGGGTCATCCAGACCAAATCGTCGTGTCTAGTAATCACCCACAACTCATAAAGTTCGTTCCAATGTACAGGATCTTCTTCCCGAATCCTCCCATAATACCGATATGGGTCTTGTAGGACGTCAGCTGTAAACATATCATCGTTTATTGTAGTAACCATATCACCGCCAATAATATAGTCGTTTAGTGCCTGGTTGCCTTTGATGAAACCGTAATGGAATCACGATTGTTTGTCAATAAACAGGAAAACGTCCACAGCCCACTTCGGCTGGTAAGGCAGGTGACGCGCACCGCACCCGTGCTAGCAGGTTATTTAGAGCCGACCAGCCCTTTGTAATTCGACGACCCTTGAGCGATAATTGGCCAGTCACGTTCGGCCCAGCTTGGGTCAGCAAATTTAGGAGGCCTAGATGCGCGTCCTATTGATCGCCACTAACCGCCACGACAAGCTCCAAAGTCGATTGAATGCTCAGCCGATGCCGATAGGTTTGGCCTACATCGCCGGGCACCTGGACCACGAGCGCCATGAAGTTAAGGTGCTGGACCTGATGTTCTCCGAAGACCATCTGGCCGAAGTCGAAGCCACCGTAAAAGAATTCAAGCCGCAGTTGGTGGGAATGTCCGTGCGCAACCTGAGCAACCACAGCTACATGAACACAGTGTGGGCGCTGCCCATCAGCCAAGAGGTCATCGACCGAATCCGGTCTGTCAGCGACACCGTCATCGTCTGCGGCGGTCCGGGCTTCAGCATCATGCCCTCGGAGTGCCTGGAGATGTTGGGGGCCGACTTGGGTCTGTCCGGAGACGCAGGCGAGGCATTTGCCACCTTGGCCGACCGCATGGAAGACGGCGAACCGAGCTACTTCGACCTTCCCGGCCTGGTCTACAGGAAGGACGGCCAGATAATGCTGAATGAAGGCTATTGCACCTCCGAGTTCGCTAAGCCTCCGCGCCTGGAAGGCCTGGATATGGCCCGGTACAACAAGGCCGGCTTCGGCATCGGCATCCTGACCAAGCTTGGCGGCTTCTACTACCCTGTCAACGCCTCAGAAGCTCAGATCAACGAATCTGGCTGGCGGGTGATTCGCCCTATCGACAAAGTAGTTGCTGAGGTCAAGAGCATGAAGGAAAAATACGGGATGAAGAAGGTCTTCTTCGTCGACAACGGCTTCAACCTGCCTTTGGATCACGCTAAATCACTATGCAGCCAGTTGATCGAGTCCGACATCAACATCCGTTGGAACACCTGCCTCGCGCCCTTCGACTGCGACACAGAGCTCATCGGCCTGATGAAAGACGCCGGATGTGGGCTGGTTATGATGGTCAACCGCAGCGGCAACCCAGGCGACATGGGCAGCATGGTTGAGGAGAACGAAGCGCTGGCCGAGGTCTGCCGGATGTGCGACGATGGCGGCCTCCACTACAACATCGGGAAGCAGTTCGGCGAGCCCGGAGAGACTCGGGAGAGCGTAGAGAACAAGCTGGAGTTCCTGCGCAGTATCAACCCGGCGGTGGCCAGCCTGCGGGTTGGGGTCAGCGTGATGCCAGGGACCGAGGTCGCCGTTGTAGCCAAGAAAGAAGGCCTGATCAAAGACGAAAGCGAACTAGTGAAACCCACGTTCTATATCGCCGCGGAAGTCAAAGACTGGATCGTGGACTACCTCCAGGATCAGGTCGCCCAAGACCCCCGCTGGAACCTGAGTTAACTGTCGTTCACCGGGCCGGGTTTTCGTAAGGGCATCCCGATTGATTGGGACGCCATTTCCATTTCCAACGAAATCCATGGTCCAGGATCTCCAGACCATGGGTGCTCAGATCGAGCTAAGAAGCGCTGCCGGGCAAGTCTTCCGTCGAGGATATTTGTTCCATTCCGGAAGCTGGAATCTGCTTCGCGACGGTCTCTCCAGCGTCGGCGGCGATGGCCGTCTGCATGGCGTGGATGGCGACCTCGATCTGCGCATCGTCGGGTTGTCTGGTGGTCAGCTTCTGCAGCCACAGGCCCGGTCGGGCAATAGCTTTTCCGTACCATGAATCCTGGTGACCGCCACTGAACCGGAGAAATTCATAGCTAACCGCGGCGATTACGGGTAGGAGCAGAATCCGGGAGGCGATCCGCCATTCCAACGGCGGACCCAGGAGCAGGGCGAAAATCACCACTGAGACTACCACCACCATTAGCAAGAAGGCAGTGCCGCACCGAGCGTGGGGTGTGCCGAACTTACGTACGTTCTCCACGCTCAAGGGGAGTTCGGCTTCAAGGGCGTGCACTGTCATGTGCTCCGCGCCGTGGTACGCAAAAACCCTCTTAACGTCCTTCAGCATCCCGATCAAAGTGATGTAACCCAGCAGGAAGGCCAGCCGGATCACTCCTTCTACGATCTCACTGAGCAGGTCAGAGTTCAGCACAGGATTCAAGAGCCAGGCGATAATCAGCGGCGTTATGAAGAAAAGCGCAACGCCAAAGACCAGTGAAACACCCAGAGTGGTGGCCATCACCCAAGCGGGGATCCCCTCTTCTGCATCTGGGTCACGGTCCATGGCGGCCATGTTGGCGGAGAGCTGCAGGGCTTTGATCCCCAGTAGCATAGTCTCCAGCAAAGTCAGAACGCCTCTGACCAGCGGCCACTTCCGTGGGCGTCCGTTGTAGAACGAGCTGAGCGGCTCGTGGTGCAGTTCGATGGAGCCGTCTTCCCGCCGAACCGCCAGGCCGAAATGGTCCCGGCCACGAATCATCACACCTTCGATCACGGCCTGTCCACCGTACATATGGGGGGGCTGATCAGCCAATTTAGGTCCTCTACTAGCCAAATGGCCGGCCGAGAGGCCGGTCCCTAGGGGTTAGTGTGCCGTCTCCTTAAATGAAAAATCGAGGGCGGCACGCCCCCGATCTCACGGTTTTCTGCGTTGTTATTTCGTTGACGGTTGGCCCCTGGGTGAGGGGCGGGGACTAACCCAGGTTGTAGCGGCGCTTCATGCGTTCGATACGGCCCTGAGTGTCCACAACGCGCTGCTCCCCCGTGTAGAAGGGGTGGCATTTGCTGCACACCTCAACTCGGAGCGAGGGCTTGGTGGCCCCGGTCTGGAACACGTTTCCGCAGGAGCACGTCACCGTAGAGTTATAAAAATACGGATGAATTTCTGCTTTCATTTTCTACTGGACTTTTCCTAAGATTTCTCTGTATTTAAGGGCATTGTTAGGCGGTTCCGACCGGGTAAACACTGACCCGGCGACGGCCCTTGGCGGCCCATTCAAATTTCACTTCGCCGTCGACGACCGCAAAGATGGTGTAGTCACGGCCCAAGCCAACGTTGTTCCCAGGCTTGATCCGGGTGCCCCGTTGGCGAACGATGATAGAACCACTGGTGACGCGCTCTCCGCCGTACCGCTTCACGCCAAGGCGTTTAGAATTACTATCTCTGCCGTTATTTGTGCTGCCCCCAGCCTTCTTATGGGCCATTAGTTACTCTCTTCTCCGCCCTCGGTTTCCGTCGTGACCACCGCCGCAGCCCTCCGCCGGCGTGCGCGGGGCCTAACTAATTCGATGTCTCGAATGCGTAATCGGGTGTAGGTCTGCCGGTGACCCCGCTTTCTGCGATAGCGGTTCTTGGCTTTGTACTTGTAGACCATCAATTTCTTGTCTTTGTAATGGGACAAGACTTGGGCCGTCACCTTGGCGCCTTCCACCAAGGGAACGCCAATCGTTACCTCACCTCCGTCGGAGAGGGCTAATACTTCACCAAACTCAGCGACTGAGTCGACCGGGTTGGGCAGAAGTTCGACATCGAGCATGTCGCCGGGCTTGACCCGGTATTGTTTTCCGCCTGTTTTGAATACTGCGTAATCCATACAATCCTCGACTCTCAATACTACGGTAGCCTCTTGCACCTGTCAAGGAATTTCGTGCCCAATCCCGCCTGTGCAATTTCGCTAGCAAGGGCCTATTCCGTCAAAAAATCTCGCTACCTCTCTTCGAATTCGCAACGGGGGCCATGATATATAATTGCGCCGAACGCTCTGGCAACCTCCACGCATGAACGCACTCATGTAATGAAGACGGAGTTGGCAATGGTGACGGCTTAAACATGGACCAGCTACGGGGACAGGAACTGAAACAGGCCTTTTCCGCGGCCACCGATTGCCTGGAAGAATACCGGGACACCGTGAACGCCTTGAACGTGTTTCCCGTGCCCGACGGTGATACTGGCACCAACATGCTCCTGACCATGCGTGCGGCCGTGAAATCTGTGGCTGAAGGATGCCCAGATGGCCAAGACCATTCGGCAGACTCAGTTTGCTCAGCCCTGGCTCAGGGCGCTTTCTTCGGGGCCAGGGGCAACAGCGGTGTGATCCTCTCGCAATTCTTCAAGGGCTTCTCCGACGCTTTGAACGGCGTGGAATGCCTAACCGCCCAAGACCTGGCATTGGCCTTCAAACTGGCATCAGCTGGGGCCTACAAATCAGTGGGCAAACCCGTGGAAGGCACCATGCTTACCGTGATTAGGATGGCGTCCGAAGCCATTCAAGGTCCTGATAAAGATGTGCTCAGCCTTTGGGAAACAGCCTACCACGCCTCTCGGGAGGCATTGGAGCGCACTCCCCAACAGCTACCCGTGCTCGCTGAGGCCGGAGTGGTAGACGCCGGAGGACTTGGCATCGTGATCCTGATCGGCGGGGCTCTCCGTTCTATATCCGGCCCAGACTCACCGATGTTGGTCGATCTATCACAATTATCCCTGTTGCAAGGAGGGGTCAACCGCACTGCCAATCCGATCATGCCTGGGTTCCTGGAAGCCTCTTTAGAGCAGAATTGGGGGTATTGCACCGAGTTCATCATCAGCAGCGCTAATGGAAAGGTCTTAAACCTAGAACTAGTGCGCGGTCATTACCTGGAGACGGCGCTTTCCACAGTGGTGGTGGGGGACGAACGCAACGTGCGGGTGCACATCCACGTCAAAGACACCGCTCCCGCCCTCAGCTACGCAGAATCGTTGGGCGTCGTCTCCGAGATCAAGATCGAGAACATGGACAGCCAGAACCAGCAGTTCGCGCCTAACGGCCATGGGTCTCGGGTCAAAGGCCCAGCTCTGGCGCTGCTTCCAGTGGCGCAGGGCGAAGGCCTCGCCCATCTGTTCCGTGATTCGGGTTGCGCCGGCGTGATTGAAGGCGGGCAGACTATGAACCCAAGCGTCCAGCAGATATTAGACGCCGCCCGCGACACCGGGGCCCACGATGTCATCGTTCTGCCCAACAACAGCAACATAGTGTTGACAGCGGAACAGGCCGCCGCGGCAGAGCCATCCATCCATGTCGTGCCGGCCAAGAGCCTGCCTCAAGGTGTGGCGGCGCTGCTGGCCTTCAACCCCGAGGCCCCTTGGCAGGAAAATGTGGATGCGATGACCGCCGTCCTCTCCGAGATTGTCTCCGTGGAGGTGACAGCCGCTGTTAGAGACGTCGAACTGAACGGCGTTGCAATTACCGTAGGCCAGTATATCGGACTGCTTGACGGCCAGCTCGTCACGGCGCAGGACACTTCCGAGTGGGCCCTACGGTCCACTCTTGAGCTTGCCGGACTCAACAGCGACGCCATCGTCACCATTTACTATGGTGCGGGTAGATCAGGGTCGGATGTAAGGCAACTAAGCTCCGAACTAGAAGGCGAGTTTCCCGGCATCCAGGTGGACCTGATCGAAGGTGGGCAACTCCACCATCAATACCTGGCTTCAGTCGAATAAAACTGGTGAATAAAACCTAGGCTAACCGCAAACGAGGAACATGACCGTACGCATAGTTACCGATAGCTCGGCAGACCTGCCTGCAGACCTGGTGCAACAGCACGGGATCACAGTCCTGCCGTGTTACGTGGTGGTGGACGACCGGACCTTTAAGGACGGCTTGGAGATTCAACCCGATGACTTCTACCGCCGCCTCCAAGCGGACGGTGGATTCCCCACTACCGCCCAGCCGACGGTCGCCGACTTCCAGGAGGTCTACCGAGACTTGTCCGGCAAGGGCGATCAAGTACTCTCCATACACGTCTCAGGGAAATTGAGCGGCACGTTGAATTCCGCCGGGCAGGCAAAGGAATCATTAGACGGCGCAGAGATTGAACTGATCGATTCCCAACTCGCCTCCATTCCTCTTGGGTTGGCGGTCCTGGACGCTGCTATCATGGCCTCGGAGGGCGGAAGCTTACAGGAAGTGGCTGAGAAAGTCCGCCAGAGATTGCACATGCATCATGGGCTGTTCGCGTTGGACACGTTGGAGTACCTACACAAAGGAGGCCGCATCGGTAAGGCCCGCGCTTTTATGGGCTCCGTTCTACACGTAAAACCAATACTCAGACTCCAAGACGGCGAAGCCCATCCGGTGGAGCGCCCCAGGAACCGAGAACGGGCCATGCGACGGTTGGTGGAACTGGCCTCGGAATTGGCCCCTGTGCTCCGGTTGGCCGTGGTCCACAGCACCGACCCTAACCGGATGGCTACGCTGAAACAAGACCTGACCGGGCTCCTGCCCGCCGACCAGATCATCGAAGCTCGGTTCGGAGCCACCCTAGGCACCTATATCGGCCCCGACGCCCTGGGTGTGGCCATCACTCAGGAGCCCCGTTAGGCAACCTGTCTTATGTCAACCAAATATTGACGATTGGCCCGCGGACTAGAATGATTAAAGTGGACCATATCCCGCCTCGCATTCGGTTGATCCAGCGTGCTAGGAGAGCCGCCTGATGGCCACGCAAGAATCGGGCTCGCCCGCTTGGGCCGGCACTTTCCAGAACATCCTCAACCTTGAAGAGTCCCATGGCTTTGATAACAAAGCCGTTATGGGCGGACTGGACAAATTTGTCGCCCGGTTTGCTGAGGAGATGGCCGCCCAGGTAAAGGAAGACGAGAATTTCCTCCTGAAAGAGTCTTACGACTCAATGTCCGCTCTGATGCGCGCCCAATGGGTCACACAGTGGCGGGAGGCCCTAGGCAGGCCGCCCGACTCCAACCAACCGCGAAAACCGGCCCCGGCAACCCGCGAAAAGAAACTAGCCGTCAAGAAGGCCGATCCTGAGGAGAAGACAGCTTACAGCACCCCGCCAGTCGAGGCCACGGT
>UINC01000918.1_pt1 | contig 16740 bp, 10 predicted proteins | sample 5385821 | NCBI WGS metagenome assembly UINC01 (sample SAMEA4666929, study PRJEB26691) | marine metagenome | isolation source: Pacific Ocean | place: Pacific Ocean | collected 2011-10-13 | reverse complement strand
AAGCTCCAATTATAGCAATAACGGGTAGTAATGGAAAAACTACGACGGCTCATATTCTTGAAGAAATGGTGCAAACTGATGAAATCCATGGGCTTTTGGCAGGTAATGTAGGTATTCCCTTCTCCCGTATGGTATTAAATGATTTAAATAACCCAAATAGTAAAAGAGTTTGGGTCCTAGAAATATCAAGTTTCCAAATGGAATTTATTATTCACTTTAAACCATTTATTTCAATATTTCTAAATATTACTCCAGATCACTTGAATAGATATACATCAATGAAAGAATATATAGCCGCTAAAATGAATATGTGGTCAAATCAAACTAAAGAGGATTTTATTGTATATAATGCAAATGACAATATATTGGTAGAGGAAATTGCGGAGTCCACCTCTAGAAAAATCGCCTTCGGACAAAATTATCATCCGGAGGCGATTTTTCAACCAAATCGTACAAAAATTTACACTCATGAGCACGCCACGCTTATACAAATAGATGACATAACTTTACCTGGAAAACATAATCTATCAAATGTATTGGCAGCTGCTACAGCGGCGCACATAATTGGAATTCCAAATAATAAAATTTGTTCAGTTCTATCTACTTTTTCAGGCGTATCCCATAGACTAGAAAAAGTAGCTGAAATAAATGATGTTACGTATATAAATGATTCTAAAGCCACAAACTTAGATGCTGTTCAAGTGGCATTAAAAAGCTTCTCACGGCCCATTATCCTTCTCTTAGGAGGCATAGATAAGGGCGGTGATTTTCGATCACTCCTTCCTCATACCCACAAATACCTCAAAACAGTGATCGCATTCGGGCAAGCTAAGGAATTAATACTCCTGGCAATAGGGGATGCGGTAAGATCTACCTCGGCAATGGATCTTAATGAAGCCCTAAGCCTTGCCCAGAACTACAGCCAACCTGGAGATATAATTTTATTGTCTCCAGGTTGCGCGAGTTTTGATCAATTTGACAATTTTGAACATCGTGGTGATCATTTTAGGGACTTGGTTAATTCTATGGAAATAAATCAATGAAATATATTGATGTAATAACAAAAAAATATGATCATTATTTATTAGTAGGGGTTGCTCTCCTATGCGTAATTGGAACTGTTATGTTATTTAGTGCAAGTAATTCAATATCTTTGGATCAATCCCAAAGAGCAACAGCAACCATTTATTTACAAGCACATCTAAAAAGACTATTGGTTGGAGTCTTTGTTATGTTTGCTGTAATGATGTTTGATTACCGTAATTTAAAAAATATTTCAAAATATCTATTAATTGGCTCCATAGCATTGTTGTTTATAACTAAGATTAGTTATTGGATTCAAGGAAATAGTTCACCTGCAAGATGGTTATATATTGGCGGATTTTCTATTCAAACATCAGATATAGCACGACTTTCCATAATTATTTATTTAGCAACATTTATAGATCACTATAGAGAAAAAATAAAAGATTTTTATAATGGTTTTGCAACACTCATTGGCATTCTTGCTTTTACAATGGGATTAATAGTAATTCAGCCTGATTTTAGCAGTGCGGCAATGATTGGATTAATTGGTTTTATGATGTTATTTATAGGGGGTGCGAAAATTTCTCATTTAACGGCAACTGGTGCTGTTTCGCTAATGGTGCTTGTTCCGATTATGTTAATGAAACCTTATCGATTGCAAAGAGTTTTAACTTTTTTTTATGGGGAATCTGCCGGAGTCCAAGAATCGTACCAGATAAAACAATCTTTGATTAGTCTAGGTAATGGAGGATTTCTAGGTTTAGGGTTAGGAAATAGTTTAGGGAAAAACCTGTTTCTTCCAACTCCCCATACAGATTTTATTTTTGCAATAATTGGTGAGGAGCTTGGGCTAATAGGTACAGTATTTATCTTATCTACTTTTGTCTTTATTTTCCAAAGAGGAATAAAAATAGCTAAAGAAAGTACAGATACTTTCGGTATTCTTCTTGCAACAGGAATCAGTTTTAATTTTATACTTTACGGTTTTATAAATGCAGCGGTAGTTACTGGTGTTGTTCCTACGACTGGATTGCCAATGCCATTTATTAGTTATGGTGGCTCTGGTCTATTAATCAATCTGGTTAGCATGGGAATATTGCTTAATATAAGTCAGGCAAAAAGATCTTTGATTCATAAAAGCGGATGGAGCCCGAGGGTATATGGATGAGGAAATTCGTATAATGATTGCTGGAGGAGGAACTGGAGGTCATCTTTACCCTGCGTTAGCAATAGGTGAAGAAATTATGAAACGTACTAATAATGTAAAAGTACATTACATTGGTTCTGAATTTGGCTTAGAAGCAATAATACTTCCAAACAAAGGTCTATCTCATACGCTTATACCCATTAGTGGTTTTCAAAGATCCTTATCAATAAATAGTATTGTAAAAAATTTGGCTTTATTCATTCGAATACCATTATCTATTAAGAAAATTAAATCTTTATTTGATAAAATGGATCCCAAAGTAATAATTGGCACTGGCGGATATGCTAGTTCTATACCTATAAAAATTGGAATAAAAAGAAATATACCAACTATGATCCAAGAACAAAATTCTTACCCGGGTTTAACGACAAGATTATTTGCTAAAAAAGCAACTGCAGTCTTTGCTGGTACAAAAGACTCTAAACCTTATCTAGATACTGAAATAAATGTGACCGGAAACCCAACGCGCAATGGAATTGATAAAGGGTCAAAACAAATAGGGTGCGATGTTTTCCAATTAGATAGTTCTCTGCAAACTGTATTTCTATTTGGTGGTAGTCAAGGATCTGTCCCTCTTAATAATGCTATACGTTCAATATTAGATATTTTTGATAAGAATAATATTCAACTTTTGTGGCAAACAGGTGAAAAGAATTATTCAAGCTTGAAACACCTTGAAACTGAAAAAATAAAAATTAAACCCTACATAAAAGAAATGAATCTTGCATACGCAATTAGTGATCTTGTTATTTCAAGAGCTGGTGCGTTGACTTTGTCTGAGTTATTGGTCTGCGGTATGCCTAGCATCCTCCTCCCCCTTCCTACCGCTACCGCGGACCATCAGACTAAAAATGCAGAAACAATCGTGCAAGCAGGTGCTGCAATTATGATAAATCAAAAAAATATAGATAATAATATTCTTGGAAATACAATTCTTGAATTAATTAAAGATAAAGATAAATTATCTAAGATGCGGAAAAATGCACTCCAATTAGCAAAGCCGAATGCTACAAAAAATATTGTAAAGAAAATATTAGAGGTGGCCCAGGCTTAATGTTTAGGCATGTAAAAAAATTACATTTTGTTGGTATTGGTGGTATTGGAATGAGTGGTATAGCTGAATTGCTTTTGAACCAAGGATTTAATATAACAGGATCTGATATAAATGATTCAAAAGTGATTGAAAACTTAAAAGTTAAAGGTGCAGAGATTTTTAAAGGACATAATGCTAATAATTTATCCGATGCAGATGTATTAGTCTATTCTAGCGCTGTAAAAGAGGATAATCCAGAGATTATTGCTGCGCTTGAAAAAAATATTCCCATTATACGAAGAGCAGAAATGCTTGGTGAATTAATAGCTTTAAAAGAAACAAGCATTGGAGTAGCAGGTACGCATGGAAAAACTAGTACTTCTTCCATGGTAGGTACAATGTTAAGTCAAGCAAAATTAGAACCAACGCTTGTTGTAGGTGGCTTAGTACGGAATATAAATACTAATTCTTTGCTAGGTGAAGGAGATATAATAGTAGTAGAAGCTGATGAGTTTGATAGGAGTTTCTTATCATTACAACCTACAATTGGCATTATTACAAATATTGAGCTTGAACATACAGACTGCTATGAAGACATATATGATTTGCAAAATGCATTTACTCAATTCGCGAATGCATCTCCTTTTTATGGAGCTATCATTATTGGCAATCAAAGTCCTGCTGCTGCAGAAATTATTTCAAATATTAAAAGGCCAGTAATTACTTTTGGATTAAATAAAAAAAGTGATTTTTATGGGAGTGATATTGTTCACAATAAATCTGAGACAACTTTTACAGTTTTTTACAAACAAAATAATCTTGGAGTGATTCATCTGCAAGTACCTGGAGAACATAATGTGCTAAATGCGCTTGCATCTGTTGCCTTAGGTGTGGAAATGAATATCCCATTCCATGATATTGCTTCCGGACTTGAATCTTATAAAGGCGTGAGGAGAAGATTTGAAATTAAAGGGGAAGCAAATGGGGTAATGGTTGTTGATGACTATGCCCATCATCCTACTGAGGTTCGTGTAACTCTAAACAGTGCAAGAAATGGATGGAATCGTCGAATTATAGGTGTATTTCAACCCCATTTATATTCAAGAACTAAAGCATTTTATCAAGAATTTGCTATTGCCCTTATGGAGGCAGATATATTAGTTATAACTGATGTCTTTCCTGCAAGAGAAAAGCCGATAGATGGTATTAATGGAAAAATGGTTGCTGATTTTGCAAAAGAATCAGGGCATAAAAATATCTATTATATTGAAAATCTGGAAAATCTGGAAAAAAAATTAGATAACCTGTGTCAGCCAAATGATATGGTGATTACAATTGGTGCAGGAAATATTTGGAGATATGCGGAGTCTTACATCAATCATCTAAAAGATTTAGGGGAAGCTGCCTGACTTGGATGCAATTAGAATGTTAAATGAAAAAGTGAAAGGTACATTTTTGAGGAATGAGCCAATGGCAAAACACACCTCATATGGTATCGGTGGGCCAGCGCAAGCCTATATAACACCCGCAGATGAAAATGACTTAAAACAGATATTAATTTTTGCTAAAGATAAAGGAATTAATACATTTTTTGCCGGTTCTGGATCAAACCTTTTAGTAGCCGATGAAGGATTTGAAGGAATAGTAATTACTCTAGGGAAATCATTTACTAAGTTGGGGATTGATGGTAATAAAATGGAGGCTCAAGTAGGAGTTATGCTTGGTAAAATAGTAAAAGAGACGATAAAACGTAACCTCACAGGAATGGAAAGCATGATTGGGGTTCCTGGAACGTTAGGTGGGGCATTAATTATGAATGCAGGTGCATTTGGTGGAGAGATTTCAAATTGTCTTGATATAATTAAAGTAATGTTAATTAATGGAGAAACAAAAATTTATCAAAAAGATGATATCGTTTTTAGTTATCGTAATTCTACTTTTCCTAAAGATGAAATTCTTCTATCTGCAACTTTTACTTTAAATGAAAAACCGGCTAATGAGATTCAATATGATAGAGCTAAAGCAAGTAAAGGTAGAAAAGATACACAACCATTACGATTTCGTTCGGCCGGGAGTGTCTTCAAAAACCCTAAGCCAGATTTAGCTGCAGGCTATTTAATTGATCAAGCTGGTTTAAAAGGATCACGGATTGGAGATGCAGAAATATCAACAAAACATGCAAACTTTTTCATAAATCACGGAAAAGCTAAAGCAAAAGATATTGTTGATTTGATTTTGCTTGCCAAAAAAACAGTACTGGAAAAATTTGATGTTAATTTAGAATTAGAAATAAGGACCTTGGGGTTCACACCAGGAACATTTGAAATATGAAACGTAAGAAAAATAATAATATTGAATTAATTATTGGATCTAGCATATCAGTAATCATTATGCTATTAATATATGCTTCTTTTAGTTGGTCAAGTTATACAAAACTATCTCAATTGATAGATATAAGAAAAAATATAAAAATATCTGTATCTGGTAGCTCAATAGTATCTGATGAAGAGTTTTATTCACAACTAGAAATATTAAAAGGAATTGAATTAGAAGAAATCAACTTAAGAGAAGTCAGTCTTCTAATAGAGAGCAACCCATACGTTAAAGCTGCAAGAGTATCGCGCCAATACCCTTCTACCCTATCAATTGAAATTGTAGGGAGAGAACCTGTTGCGATGCTAAATATTGATCCGATATTAATGCTTGATCGCGAAGGTATTATTTTACCGGATAAGGGAAAATCCGATGACTTTATTATTCCTTGTTTATCTGGTTTTAACCCGGCAAAAGAACTATACCCTGCTGGTCAGCAAACAATTTCTGTAAAAGTGCAAGAAACAATGGAATTAATTACAAAGATAGTTGATACATATCCTTCACTATACAGTAATATTTCTGAAGTAACTCTTAATGCGAATGATGAATATGTAATAATCCTTGCAGATTATCCAACTAAAGTGATTTTAGGAAACATTGATATATGGTCCAAAATCGAGATATTGGGAAAATTCAAGAATTCTCTAAAAGATATGCGCCAATTAAGTGACTATAAGTATCTTGATCTACGGTATACAAATCAAGTGATAGCAAAGGAACGCGTATGAAAAGAAGCATGAAAATAAGCGATAAGAATATTGAAATTGGTATTGATATTGGAACTTCAAAAACATGCTGTTTAATTGCTGAAATTAAATCTGAAGAAGGATCAAATAAAATTTTAGGAGTTGGAAAAGCTCCTTCTCAGGGAATAAAAAAAGGGTCGATCATCCATAGAGATAAAGTTATGGAAGCCATTGAAATTGCAGTACGCGAAGCAGAATTGATGTCTGGTGTTAAAGTCAATCACGCAACAGTTTCTATATCTGGAAATCATATAAGAGGTATAAATACCCAAGGAGCAATCGCTGTTCAAAAGGGAACTTCAAGTAATGTTCCAATGGAACAAGAAATAACTCAAAGTGATGTGGCTAGAGTATTAGATCTTGCAAAAGCTGTGTCCTTACCAATTGATAGAGAAATCTTACATATCTTACCCCAAGAATACCTTATAGATACAATGGATAGCATAAAAGATCCAGTTGGAATGTCGGGAAGAAGACTCGAAGCCAAGGTTCATTTAATTACGATGGCAGCTACAACTGCGAAAAATTTAGTAAACTGTGTTCACGAGCTCGCAATCGATGTAGAAGGATTAGTTTTTCAAGGACTTGCATCATCAATTGCAACATTAGATACTGATGAAAAAGATATGGGTGTAGCTGTTGTTGATATTGGTGCAGGGACTACTGATATAAGTGTTTTTTATGATGGTGGTATACGACATTCTGCTGTAGTTGATGTTGGGGCCAACACTGTAACAAATGATATTGCTGTGATGTTACAAATTGGAATGGAAGATGCAGAACAGATAAAAATGAAATATGCTTCTGCAAAAGCTTCTATGTCATCAACTGAATTAGAATTTGATCTTCCTGTTAAAAATGGAGGTATTGCAAGGAAAGTATCGGAACATGAATTATCACGTTATGTTGAGGCTCGTATGATTGAGTTAATTCAACTTATAGGAAGAGAGATTTCTAGGGCTGGTATAAATGAACAATTGACATATGGTGTAGTTTTAACTGGTGGGGGGGCAATGTTACGTAATCTAGTCCCTTTAGCACAGGAAAAATTGAATTTGCCTGTCCGTATAGGACAGCATAAAAATTTTAGTGGTGCAGTAGATATTGCTTCTACTGCAGACTATACAGCGGCCATTGGCTTAACACAATGGAATAGTGTTACCAGAGATATGGTAATGAAAGATATGACTGTTACACCAATAGGTAAGGCAGTTACAAACATAAAAGATTGGGTCAGAGGACTCTTTACATAAACCACATGACCAATACCAAACCTAACCAACCAAGGAAGGAGCAGTGAAATGCTGTTTGAATTCGATAGTCTAGCAGAACAAAAAGCAAAATTAAAAGTAATCGGTATCGGGGGTGCTGGCGGGAATGCCACAAACCGTATGATCCAGGCCGGTATGCAAGGAGTAGATTTTATTGCAATAAATACTGATGCGCAGGATCTGGAGAATAATGCCGCAGAAAATAAAATACAAATTGGTAAAAATTTAACTAAAGGACTTGGTGCTGGAGCTCAAGCAGAAGTTGGGCGGGAAGCTGTAGAGACTGATCAAGAAGCCATAGAAGGAATCTTAGAAGATGCTGATATGGCATTTGTGACTGCTGGTATGGGTGGCGGAACCGGTACTGGTGCAGCTCCAATGATAGCAAAACTATCAAGAGAAATGGGTATCTTAACAGTAGGTATCGTAACATTACCTTTTAATTTTGAAGGACCAAAGAGAATGAATCGGGCCTTAGAAGGAATTGCAGAGCTGCGCAAAGCATGTGATACGGTTATAGCAATTCCTAATCAGAAGTTAATGTCTATTGTTGATACAGATACGACCGTTGTAGAAGCCTTTAAATTAGCAGACTCAATATTACACCAAGCTGCAAAAGGTATATCTGATTTGATTAATGTACATGGATTAATCAACTTGGATTTTGCTGATGTACAAACAATTATGAAAAAGATGGGTGAAGCCATTATGGGGACAGGTGTAGCTCAAGGTGAAGAAAGAGCTGTATTGGCTGCACAACAAGCTATTGCAAGCCCATTGCTAGATGATGCTTCAATTAGTGGTGCTCAAGGTGTTCTAGTTAATATTACTGGAAGTGCAGATCTGACACTTGTTGAAGTAGATGCAGCGACCAATATTATATTTGAAGAAGCTGGCAAAGATGCAAATATAATTTTTGGAGCAGTTATTGACCCTTCATTAGGTGATGAAATACGGGTAACCGTAATTGCAACAGGGTTTAATCAAGGACAATATATTTCGGAAAAGGAGTCTGAAGTAGCACAAGTTGCTGCACCTATACAACGACCTACTCAAGACTTGTTAGATCAGATGAATCAACCTGTCTTTAAACAACAAGATGAATCCGTAGAGCCTTCTATAGAGGAACCTCAGCAAGAAGCTCCACGACCATCTTTTAAGTTTGATGATACAAATCCTGCTATCTACGGTGAAGACTTGGATGTACCTGCTTTTATTCGTAGGCAAAAGGACTAAATAGATAAATAAAGGCTAGATCTTGATATAGTTGTTGGTTGGCTAAGGTACAACTGTATCAAAGAAGTGAATAAAATAAAACAGCCCTCATTTAGAGGGCTGTTTTATTAATACTAATTATTTTTTAATACGATTAAATTTTCTTTCCCTGAGCTCGCAAATCATTCACTATTCGACGTATACCCTTTTTATCAATTAATCGCATACCCTGTGTAGATACATTCAATGTTATATAGCGGCTTTCATCTGCAAGCCAGAAGCGTTTCTTTTGAAGATTAATATTAAACCTACGACGGGTTTTATTGTTAGCATGGCTCACATTATTCCCAAACATTGGTTTTTTTCCAGTTACATCACATATACGACTCATAAATTTTCCTCAATATTTAATTAAAAATGTCCGCGAATTTACAGGATAATGTGTTTTTGGCAAATAGAAAGGTTATTTGACAAGCAACATCTTCTGGGCCTTACTGTATTCACCAGTCTGCAGATGGTAAAAATAGATACCTGCACTTACCGATTGACCGCGATGATTATGCCCGTTCCAACGAGCAGCATAATAACCCGATTCCATCCTTTCATTTACAAGCGTTATTACTTCACTACCCAAAAGGTCATAAACGACTAAGCTAACATGCCCACTATTTGGCAGGTCATAAATAATATTCGTTATTGGATTAAATGGATTTGGGAAATTATTATGCAAAGCATAACTATCCGGAACTGCTTTCAGTGCGACCATTTGTTTACCTCTGCTGATAATTTCCTTTTGATCATCAAATATTGTATATGTAACTGTCACATCGGCGTTACTTCTATCCAGTGACTCGGAAATGAGAATCAACTTTTCCATATTTTGAGATCCTAGGTCAGCCCATTCAACCAATATCTGACCTGCTTGCTGATCTCGGGCACTGAGGTAGATCTGTTTCTCACTGGTGATATCAGTGATGGTGGAAAACTGTTTGCTCGTAGGTGGGTAATAGACAATAACCTGTCCTGCCTTAGCACCTTCAGGAAGGGAAACCTCCAGTCTTCTGTCTTGCTGATTAATACTTAATAACAAACCAATATCTCCACTGTTATTCGAAGGTAATGTAGTAGGAGTCTGGTTAAACCAGTGCCACATCCGGGTAAAAGTCATCGCATCCCGCAAATCAAATTTTCCATTTAGCACAGGAATCAGGTGAGGCACCGTTCCGCTGACAGGACCAAGTTCAAAACTTAATATGTTATCGCTCCAAGCCGTAGCAAAATTCGTCAAGTCAATTACATTAATTTGGTTATCGCTGTTATAATCCGCCAACAAGTAAGTATGTAAAGTTAGGTATTTATCAGTGGTACCATTATTGGACCAATCCACTATTCCACTCAAAACAAGATTGATCGTATCTAAAGAAGCAAATGGTTCATCGAACTGAAGCAATATGGATGTATCCGTGGATGAGTACGATGAGCTAATCTGCATACCTTCTGGGTAACCAATGCTGCTGCTGCTTAGCATACCAATATTGTTCAAAGGCTGAGACAATTTTAACGTAAGCTGTGTCTGATTTGCTGAATATAATAAATTAGTGTCAGGGTTAATGCTTGTAATGACTGTTTCCTGAGGTATCCCGATTACTTCATTTGTAAAATCGCTCTCATTTCCAGGTATATCTGTTGCAGTAATGCGCAGATAATACAATGTACCATCTTCGTAACTTGGCATAAAGGCTTCCACAGCGTTCTCCGTAGAAGTAAATAATAAATCTGTAGGATTATTTTCCGTACCACCGTAGATGCTATAGTACCCTAGGTCCACTTCTGTGTTGGCAGTCCATTCCAATAAGATCCTCCCCGTGGTGAACCAACCCACTAAATCGATCGGTGCTATCGGAGCTGTGAGATCAATGAGCACTCCATCGCTATTAATTATAGCGCCAGTGTTGCCTACTGCGTCCACACCTCGAACATGAAGTTCATATGTACTCCCAGCAATCAAAGCAAGTCCATAAAATGTTATTGTGGTATCTATACCTACATCAGTCCAGTTTTCTTCATAGGAAGCATTGGTGACATTATAAAGAGCTGATTCGTGATAAGCCAGACCGGAATATTCATCACTAAACGATTCCCAATGACCACTAAATGAAACCAGATCATTTTGTAGATCAATATCTGTAGAATCGCTATCGGTAGCTGTTGTACCAGCAGGACCACTATGATCCGCAATAATACCATTCGTTGTAACTATTTCAGAAACATTTCCCACAAAATCAGTAGCTTTGACAGATACATAATATGTGGTTTCATCGATGAGAGTTAGACCGCCAGCATTTATATTCAAAACTGGGCCTATTTCAGTCCATTCCCGGATATCCAAGTTTCCAGATGTTGTACCTACACCATATTCAAAATATTGAATACCGCTAACCGTATCAGCAAAATCCGTCCAGGATACTACCAGGCTATCAAGGGATCCTGTATAGATCTCATCTTCAGTTAAACCATCGATGACTGTGCCCGTAATCGGTCCATGCAAATCAACTGTAACGCCATTACTGGAAGATACAAATGATGGATTCCCTGCTAAGTCAAAAGCACGCAAATTAGCAAAATAGATCTGAGAATGGATCAAGTTCAGACTATCAACAGTCGCGATTGTATCAGTGGTAGCTATCCAGGGGATAATATCATCACCTCCAATGGTTGTGCTGAAAGAATATTCGTAATAGTCCAATTCGGGCTCTAGCGTAGGTGCCCAGTGTGCAACCAGCGAATTCATGTTGGCCTGGTAATCCAGGTCACCTCCACCCATAACACCATCCAACGGTATACCAACTGTGGGATCAAATAGATCCACCGTAATACCATTACTAGAAAATGGAACAGATATGTTTCCAACATTATCCGTGACACGTACAGATCCATAGTAGGTGGTACCATGGTTGAGCACTAATTCTGAATCCACTGATGCAGTATCTATTCCAACGTTAACCCATGGTATAATGTTACTCTGGCCAGGGACAGTACCAATCGCATATTCATAATATTGAATTCCGCTAGTGGAATCCTGAAAACCATTCCAATTTAAATATAAGCGATCATTCGTGATCAACCAAGTTTCGTCAGCAGCAATTCCATCATTGATCAATCCAGCTTCTGGTGGGGAATGGTCCGTAGTAATACCATTACTAGCAACAACCGCAGACACATTATTGACCAAGTCAACCGCCCGGACAGCCTGATAATAAATGGTGGCATGATCCAGTAGCAGTTCGCCAACAGAAATTGTTGTATCTAGTCCATTATTTACCCAAGACAATACATCAATAGATAAAGGACTAAGGCCAATGCCATATTCATAATAAGCAATTCCACTGATGTTATCATTGAAACCATTCCAGGTGGCTGTGAGATTCGTATCGGCCCCGGTAAAAGCTAGGTCATTGTTCGTACCATCGATTACTGTACCTGTTGATGGTGATGAAATATCTACCTCTATCCCATCACCAGAAAAAGCAGCGGATCTGTTACCGGCCTGATCAGTGGCGCGGATAGATCCGTAATAGATATCCCGGCCTTCTTCCAGTTCCAGTGAGTCAATGGTGATGCTAGTATTTAAACCCGCCAAGGCCCAATCAACAATATCCGTAGAATCCGGTTCTGTACCTACAGCATATTCATAAAAATCGATACCAGATGCTGCATCATTTCCCGCCCAAGATATAATAAAGCTCGAATCACTACCCTGGTAGTCCCAATCTTCAGTCTGATGACCTTCAATAATAGTAGTAATTACAGCGTTATCCGTATCAATCGTGAAACCATTACTACGAGCAATCAGGGAAGCGTTTCCCACACCATCCGTCGCCCGGACACTAGCATGATAGATCACACCATTGATCAAAGATAGATCATCATGAAAAAATGTATGATTCGTATCCACACTAAACCAATCAATAACACCTACATCGCTGGTTGGTGTTCCGATAGCATATTCATAAAATTCAATGCCACTATAGGTGTCTGTAAACCCAGACCAGTTGGCGGAAACAGATATAGTATTATTGGTCCATTCAATTTCTGTCTCCCCAGTTATACCATCATATACATTACCTGCAACTGGATTGGTCTGATCGACACCAAACCCATCAGAAGCTGCGTAAGGACCTATATTCCCTACCGAATCAATGGCCCGAACATTAAGGTAATAGGTTACATCCGCTACTAGGAATTCGAGCATAATAATAGCTGTATCCAGTGCATTAGAAGTCCAAGGTTGAGACTGGGTGCCCCCTGGTGTAACCCCCAAGGAATATTGGTATTCAGCTATCCCACTTAATGCATCACTAAAATCGTTAATATTTCCGGTGACCAGGAAGTTATTATTCACCCAATCAATATCCGCTCCTGGACCATCGTTTACCGTACCGACAACAGGACCAGTCCGATCAATAATAATACCATCTGTAGTGAATATATCTGATTCATTACCAGCCAAGTCAACCGTTTTCACATTAGCGTAATATGTAATATTTTCCTGAAGAGACAGACTGGTAAACGTATAATCGGAACCGCTTCCAACGGCAGTCCAAGAAGCAATATCAACTAGTCCAGTGTCCGTACCAAGAGAAACACTGTAATCCGATAGTTCCCGTGAATCGGAAGCTACCCAACCAATAATCATGGATGTACTATCCTGCTGGAAATCCTGGTCCTCCGTTGACGAACCATCGTAAGCAGACGTTATTTCGGGAGGAATATTATCTGTATAAATTCCATTTGAACTGGCAATACTTGAAACGTTTCCTGCCTGGTCCATAGCACGAATATTGACAAAATACTGATTACCGCTTTCAAGAGTCAACGTTGAATTGATTATGGAAGTATCTAGGCCTACATCTGTCCAAGGGATAGTTTGTGTTCCACCCCCTACCGTTCCAATAGAATACTCATAAGAAGCTAATCCGCTAAGGGCATCACTGAATCCTGTCCAAATGGCGGATATGGTAGTAAGATCATTGGTCCATTCTTGGTCATCACTATTTAGACCATCGGCAACTGAGCCGATCAATGGCAAGGTTATGTCATAGATAAAACTATCTGAACCGTACGTAGTTTGAACATTACCTGCATTGTCCGTTGCTCGAGATTGAACTGTATAATTAACAGTATTATTCAAATCAGTAAAATAGTAAGTCCAATTGTCCAACTCATTGGGAGAAAGCCACGTCTCAGATAGAGTCCAAACTAAACCAGACCAATACGCAAGGTCATTGGAACGCTGCAGGGCGATTTCCATACTGCTAATGCCGGATGTGGCGTCACTAGACGTACCAGAGATGGATGACACATCATTCCAGTTCACATCATTATAGTAATCACGTTCAATATTTACTACGGAAACGGGTAAGGTGGAATCAAAGATAAAACTATCGCTACTATAGGAGGTCTCCAAGTTTGATGATCCGTCCGTAGCCCTGGAACGAATAGTATAAGTTTCGGTATCTGTGAGACTATCTGAAGTAATGGTATACTGCCAGGTGGCAGTTCCAGAGGCAGTGAGCCATGTACTATCAGCAGTCCATCGACTACCTGACCAAAATCTGGATCCAGTGGCACGTTTGATAAGTACTTCCACTTTTGAAATACCAGAAAATTCATCCGTAGCAGTCCCTTGGATGGGTTGGTTGGAAGTCCAGCCGGATGCATTATAATAATCATTTGCTATGGACAAAACTGAATTAGGTTCAGAAATATCATAAATAAAACTGTCACTGCCATATGAGGACTGTACATTACCCACCGCATCAGTCCCCCTAGAATGAACTGTGTAGGTGGCGCCACCAGTCAGGTTCGAAGAACTGAGGGCGTAATTCCAAGTACTGGATCCACTCAGGCTAAGCCATTGTTCTTCAGTTGACCAAGCGGAACCGGTCCAATAATAACTGTCCGTGCTCTGCTGTATACTGATTTCTACCAGTGTCAACCCTGAATTTGCATCAGCAGCAGTACCGCTAATGGCCGTAGTTGCACCCCATTCCGAAGTATTGTACGTCGTACTATCAATAGTAACAATAGAGGTAGGTGCCACTAAATCAATAATGACCCCATTGGCAGTAGCTGCAGAAGAATAATTCCCCGCTGCATCCTTCGCTCGGATGGTGGTGTAATATGTTGTCCCGTGAGTCAGGTCTAAAGAAGATAGTGTGTAAGTAGTTACATCTCCCACGCTTGTCAAACCGAGTACTTCTGTACCACCAGAAGTAGTTCCAATAGCAAATTCATACCCACTAATACCGCTCAAGGCATCGCTGAATCCCGTCCAATTCGCCGTCAGAGACGTACTGGAATTAGAATAGGCAGCATCTGTCCCGCTGCCATCATTGACCGTTCCGGCTGTGGGTGCTTCGGTGTCGATCACCAGCGCTTTATTAGCTTTCAGGGAGTTATTTGCCCCTGGTGCTGGCAAAGTTAAGACACCATCATTAACCAGGTTATCCTGGATTTTGGTATTTGAACCTGTTAGTGCAAGGGCAGTTGTAGAAACATAGGCCAGGTCAGCGCTGGAGTGACCGCTGGCCACTATATACCTGAAAACCAAGGTAGCTGTACCAGACCCACTCAGATAATTCAGCACTGCATCATTGGTCCCGGTTTCTAATGTAAGCTGGGGTGTGCCGGTAACCGTAACATTCTCACTGAAAGTAACCGTAATCAGTAATGTATCGCCGGCGTTATAGGCTCCGTTGCTCGTGGTGGAAGAAACGGATGTCACCAGTGGCTGACCCGTGATGATCGTCCCGTTACCCGTTGCTACAGCTGTTGAGAAATCCCGTGGAGACTCAGCGGCAAACGTAGATCCCGATTTTACTCGGATCGTATCCACGCGAATATTGGCTGTATGGGGCAGGTCCAGGCGAGCACCACTAGGCAGGGTGATCACATCTTCCTGGGCCATAAGCCAGCTGAAACAAAGTGCGATAGATACAAATTTTTTCATCTAATTATTTCTGCAATTCATCTGATACTTATGTAGATTTTTTCCATTAGATAGAAACTATTCATCCCCTAATCCAGCAGAAGCTGGTCTTGCCATGCTCATCTTTTTATTTTCCATTCTAAGTTTAGCAATCTCCTTTTTCTGGGTTTCTAATTCCTCACTTAGTTCCTGGACAGCCTTCACCAACACTGGTAAAAGGTTCCCATAGGATGCTTCCAGTTTTTCTGGATTTTCCTCATAGACAAGGCCCAACCATTCATTTCCTTCCTCAGCCTGTTGAAGTTCTTGGGCAATAAATCCTCCTTCGGTAATCCCTACCTTGGCTCCATCTCGAGTGTTCCATTCAAACTTGCGCGGACGCAAGGTATTAATAAATCCAAGACCTATAGGAAGGTCTTCAATATTGGTCTTATCTCGTGCATCAGAAAGTGAAGAAATAGTCTGGTCCGCACACCGCAGAGAAGTAATGCTGCTGTTTCCAAGAGTAACCGAATTACTCGTAGAGCTCGATGCTGCATCTGCCCCATAACCAATAATTGTATTGTTTTCTCCGCTTACTAAAGCATCTCCAGCTGATTTACCTACAGCAGTGTTATTATCGCCAGTTCTATTAGATGACAAGGAATATGAACCGATAGCCGTATTTCCATCATTGTTTGTTGTAGTATAAGCTCCACGTCCAGCATAATAACCCATCGATACATTATTGGTGCCTTCGACATTATAGCGACCTGCATCTACACCGATGCCTATATTATAGTGTGGTTCGAGTTGATAGAGGAGTGCATTCGAACCTATCGCTATATTGTTACCTCCTAAAGTATTGGCATTCAAGGAAGATAAACCTATGGCAA
>UINC01000062.1_pt1 | contig 16766 bp, 15 predicted proteins | sample 5385821 | NCBI WGS metagenome assembly UINC01 (sample SAMEA4666929, study PRJEB26691) | marine metagenome | isolation source: Pacific Ocean | place: Pacific Ocean | collected 2011-10-13 | reverse complement strand
GAAAAGGATATTGCTCCCACTGAAAAAGAAGTTGCTTCACCGAAAAAGGACATTGCTCCCACCGAAAAAGAAGTTGCTTCTCCGGAAAAATTTTCTTCACCCGAACCAGTAGAACTTCTTGATCTTGCGGAAAAGCAAATTCCAGAACCGCCTGCACCCGACCCCTACATAGTGGCCCGCGAGTCTTACAATCAGCGAATTGGCCAATTATTACTTGACGTAACCTATGCGCTTCAAATTTTCCGTAGTGGTATGTTTGTGCAACTTGAAGTCAGCATTGATGAGTCAGGAACAGTCGCAGATATAATAATTAAAACAACCAGTGGCTCACAGGATTTTGATGAAACTGCAATCATGGCTTTGGAGGATATTCAGTTTGACCCTCTTCCTGAAGCAATGCTGAAATACGGAAATTATGTTGTCATTTTGCAAATTCAAAATTCCAGATAATTTTTTGGATTAACAATAAAAAATAATATTCCACTAAATAAATCATGTTTTCAGGTTTCCCCCAGACTCTTAGGCAGTACGGCTTTAAGACCGATGTGCGTATCTTGTTGGATATTTACCGCACCATGGAAATGGGATTGGTTACAAATCTAGGTTCTCTTTTTGACGTTTGTCAGCACTTGATTTGCAAGTCCCGAAGAGAAATTGCTCCATACACGATGGCATTTTGGGATTATTTTTTGGGCATTGACACCACCAACTATAACACCATTGACGATGCAATCCGCAACTCTTCTGCTTTTGAACATTGGCTCAGTCAAAAGCTGGAAACAGGAAAAATTGGTGGTGAAATCGATTATGAAAAACTCATCGATCAGTTTTTGAATGAAACGCTCCAGTCTGATTTACAGGCCAATATTCAAAAAGAACTGGACGCGAGAAAACACTTGGATGATGACAATCCTGATTTAGCGGACAGGAAAAGTGACGGTCCTCAGGGAGCGCCACAGGCCGGAAAAAAAATGGTGGACTACTCCAGGATTTCACTGGAAGAATTGATTGAGCGCATGAAGCATGTCGTGGAACAGCAAAAAACTTCACACAGCGGCGGAGGACACTGGATTGGCAGTCATGGATTTTCGCCTTATGGGCATTCCGGAAACGGTTTGAATGGCATCCGTGTCGGTGGACCTGCTCATGCGGGAACAGCAAGAAAAGTACTGGGTGACCCTTCTTTTTATCCTATTGATTTGGATGCCCCAATTACCGACAACAACATGGATGCAGCGCTGCAAGCTATAAAAAATATAGAAGACATGCATCCGGACAGGAAACTTGATGTGAAACGTACCGTCGAAGAAACTGGTCGTAACGCCGGAATCGTTGTCCCCCATTTGTTGCGTGAACAGCAAGACCGTACTCTAGTTTTGCTTTTGCTGGACAATGGCGGAAATTCAATGTGGGTTCATGCCCAAAAAGTCCAAACGCTTTTTGAAAAAATCAAACGCCGATTTCCGCAAGACTTAAAAAATTACTATTTCCACAATGCAATTTACGATCAAGTTTATGAAGACGAGGCTCGCCGAAAACCGGTCTCTCTGCGCAAAGTGATGGAAAACAGCCCGGATTATCGGGTTTTTATTGTCGGAGATGCCTACATGGGACCACACGAGTTACTAGCACCTTTTGGCTCAATTGAATTTCGAGAAGAATCTTCAACGCCAAGCCTGGAAAATTTAAAAACTCTGCATGAACATTTTCCTTTTGTTGTTTGGATCAACCCAACTCCCAAACAATACTGGAATCGGACGATTGCTCCATACGTTCAACAAGTATTTCACATGGAACCTCTCACTATAAACGGAATTCTTGATGCGGCAAAATACATGAATGGGATAAAACATTTTTAAGTAAAAATAGTTCCATGAAATTGTCTTCCTGCAAATCGATTTGTCACGGTAACTAAAAATTTTAGTTTCTATTTAACAAAATTCTAAAAAAATAACAAAAAATGCCAAATTTATATTCAGAGATTAATAAGACTTTTTGCGCTAAAAACTGAGGGCATCGCTATAAAATTTAGTTATGTATTTCTTCTGACAGTTGCTCTGACCTTTAGGACATCCTTTCTACTGGCCAGACTAGGTAATGGGTTTGGGTTATTTTTGGATTTAGGCCAACTAAAACCGGTTAATGATGACACTGGAAAAGAAAATCAAACATCCAAAATAATTGGAGATCAAATAGAATATCAATTTGCTTTGGGTGAGTCTTTTTCTTTCTCACTTTTCGGGGCAGAATTCGGAGGCAAAGGCGCGTTGCCTGACAATACAAAATATGAATATTACAAGGCTGGTATCTTTGTTGCCGAATTGCGGGTATGGATGGGGCCATTATTTTTTGGAGTTCATGGAGGGCGATATTTTTTGACATGGATTGAATCACTTAGTACTTATACCGGGCTTAAATGATCTGGCGGCAGTGACTGAGGTCTTGGTTTCGAAAGTGAATCCGGGTGGATTCTGGGTTGGTATCGGGAAAAAAGTGAAAAAATCAAACTCGAGGATTTCCCTGATCAGGGAGTCGAAGGAGACCGAATTATCCTCGGCTACCGCTGGCGTTAAGGCGCTTCGACTTTATTTGATCAGGGACATGGATTTGGAAGACGACTATGTATTTCTTCAATGCCTTCCAGCACTTCTGCTGAAAGCTCTAATTCGGCGCTGGCCAGGTTGGTAACAAGCTGTGTGACTGAGGTGGCGCCAAGCAATACACTTGTCATAAACGGCCGTGTACGCACAAAGGCCAAAGCCATTTGTGCCGGTTCTAAAGCGTGTTCTTTAGCAAGGTTGGCATAATCGCGTGTAGCTCTTAGCGCATTTTTTGTCTGGTAACGCTGAAAGCGGGAGAACCGGGTTAAACGCGCACGCGCAGGTCTCTGGCCGTCCAAATATTTTCCAGTCAGCATTCCAAAAGCCAATGGAGAATAAGCCAGCAGTCCGACAGACTCCCGGTACGTAATTTCAGCAAGTCCGGATTCAAAAGTGCGGTTGAGCAAGCTGTAGGGATTCTGGATACTGACAACTTTTTCCCAGCCGTTTGTTTCTGCCAAACTCAGATAGCGCATCACGCCCCAAGGCGTTTCATTTGAAACTCCAAAAGCTCTAATTTTTCCGGATTTCCGGAGATTTTCCAACGCTTCCAGGGTTTCCGGTATTCCAGCATTATCTGTTTCTGAATCTTCTGGAAGAGCGAATCCTCGCTGGCCAAAAATATTGACATTCCGATCTGGCCAGTGAATTTGGTAGAGATCAATTGTGTCTGTTTTTAAGCGGCTTAAACTGCCTTCAAGAGCCGTTTTGATATTAATTTTGGTGAGGTGATTAATTCCATCACGAATGTAGCTGCCCATTGAACGTGATTTCACGGTGGGGCCAACAACTTTTGTTGACAAAATCAGGCGTTCCCGGCATTTCCGGAGCTTCATCCATTTGCCGATAATCTGTTCGGTTTTGGTGAAAGTTTTTTCCTGCGGTGGCACCGGATACATTTCAGCCGTATCAAACAGATTTATCCCTGCTGCAAGTGCACAATCCATTTGTGCAAAAGCCTCCTCCTCAGTATTCTGCTCTCCAAAAGTCATTGTGCCGAGCCCAAGACAACTAACTTCCAGACCGGACTTTCCTAAAGTGTTTTTTTCCATCTTCCGGGATTAATTCGAAGATGCACTGGAACTGCGTAACCGTTTTTTTGTACGTTTGGCTAGAGACGATTCAGGATAGTTTTGGATCAACTCCTTCCACAAAATTTTTTGTTTTTCTTCTTCACCAAGCTCTTCCATTGCTTCTCCAAGAAAATACATAGCCTGAGGAACATGCCTACTTTTTGGATATTCACGAAGAAAAATTCCGTAATGAGATGCTGCCTGCTTCGCATGACCTTGTGCCAAAAATCCGTTGCCGATGGCCATCAGGATTTCACCTTTTAGTTTTGTTGCCTTTTTTGACTTCAAGATATCTTGTAAATGCTCCACCGCCTGATCCGGATTCCCTGACTGCAATGAAACAAGTCCCCGAATAATTTGCTCTTGATTGCTGGAATAATTATCAGCAGAAGATTTGGAAGATTTCTTCTTAGCTTCAGATTTTTCCAAAACTTTCTTCAATTCAGAAACTTGCTTTTCAAGTCTCCGTGTTTTTTTCTGCAGTTCAACAAGTCCATTTTGCAAGGATTCGAGCAAATCCTGCGGCGGTAGTGCCTGCTCAAGTTCGTTGTTGCGCAGCAACTGATCTGCCGTCAGCGCCTGCAATCGACCCAACAATTCCTCTTGCTGAGCCAGCGTTTTCTGCAGTGCAACAATTTCTACTGTATTTTTTCCCAGAGGAGTTTTGTTGGATCCAGATGAAGAACAGCCCAAAATTAAAAACAGGAAAATCGACAAATAAAGATAAAAGCGTTTAGGCACTATTCTCGGGAGAAAAGTTCTCCCTTTTCTCTGCATTTGTGAGTTTTTACGGGTTTTTTGCGATAGTGTGGAAGTTATTTTTATATCTCTTTTTGGCATTTGAGAACCGTACTGCTAATTCGATTATTTGCTCCAGACCGGATTCGTCTCAGCAATGTCGGAGGGGGTCGTAGTTACACGGATGGCGCGACCTCCAAAAGACGAAATGTAGTATAGTTTTGGCGCTTTTTTCCTTTTTGCGGAGAAAACAATTTGTTTCCCGTTAGGTGCCCAGTCAGGCTTTTCAGAATCAAAACGACCAAATGTCAGTTGAAGGTGACGGCGAGTGAGTAAGGTATATTTGTAAATTTGAAAAAATCCTTTTTTCTGCCTTTCGTAAATCAGTTGTGATCCATCCGGAGACCATTTAGGAGAACTGTTGTAACTACCTCGAAAAGTAATACGTTCTGTTTTATGATTATTCAAATTATGAATATAAATTTGCGGACTGCGTGGACGTGCGCTGTCTGAAACAAAAGCTATTTTCTGGCCATCCGGAGACATTTGGGGAGAGGTTTCCAGACTTTTCCAGGCAAAAATCCGTTCCAGCTTTGCATCTGCAAGATGATAGCTGTAGATGTCAGAATTGCCCTGCTTCATCAGGGTCAGTAAAATTGATTCTCCATCCAGATGCCAGCTTGCGCCAAGCGGTTGAAATCCGGAAGGAAAAGAAAGAATTTTGGCACGGTGACGTTTTGCCGGCTGAATGGCCAGCTGCACGCTGGAGCGGGTGAATGTTGTGTAGATAATATTATTGCTGTCGAATGACCAGCTTGGGAGATTGTTCGAACCAAGATTGTATGAAAACCGTTTTTGCTCAGTTCCGTCATAACTACTGAGCATGATATTTTTTCGTCGATTTGTTTTTTGTGCGGTGTAGGCAATGCGGCTGGAAGAGACCCCTTTGAATTCCAGCGTGTATTCTACAAACCAGTCAGCCAATTTCCGTCCAAGTTTTCTCAAATCCTGATCTTCTACCAATGCAAATGTCTCTTGAGATACTGGATATTTTTCTCCCTGTGTCCGGAGCGTAGTTCTAAGTTGTTTCGACCCGCTTTTCAACTCCAGATCAAGGTAATAAACAATTTTTTCTGACTGTTCAAATTCTTCTTTTGTTGCCAAAATTAATTGAAAATAAAGTACTTTCTCCAAATTTTCCTTGAAAACATTCAGCAATAAAACCTCCTTCGGATTGTTTTCTTTTGCAAGTCCAACCTTGACTGGAATGAACTTTGGGTTGGTGATTTCAAAATAATCAATGGCAAAAATGTTACTCCCGGAAGAAAGCAGAATTATTCCGTATAGCAGAAAAACTAAACCAGCTCTAATGCGTGAAATTTTCGGATAAACATCGTTAATGAACTTCACTGGAATCTCATTTTTTGAAGTTGGCCGGAGTGAATCGGACACCAAATTTGTAAGAATCTTCTGGATAGGACTTTGGCAAGGATGGGAGAAATTGCAAGTTTTTCAGTAGATTTTTTACAGATTTATAAAGTACAAAACTACCAGATTCTTCCTGTTTCCAACTTAGAATACGACCATCTTTATTAATTTCAAACTTGATCACAACCGTAAGTTGACTTTCAATCAAATGGATTGGCACTTCCCATCGTGCAGACAGAAACTCATTAAGTTCCTGTCGATACCTCACCAGCTCTCTTGCTTTTAAATGAGGAGTCTCCTTTTCAGGCAACCGGCTTTGCAACTCAACTGGAGTTAGAAGCGACAGTAGTGAGACCACCTGTCCGGAAAACTGTTTTTTTGAAGCCCTATTTGCTTTAAGGCGCTTAGGATATTTTTCAACTTGCGCAAGAATGCCCTCAAAAGAAACTATGGAATTGTAGTTTTGCTTTTTGCTTCGAGTATTTTTGCGTGGTTTTTTCTCTTGTCCATACAGCACAATATCAGGAAAAAACAAAGTTCTGCCTGACAACTTTTCATAGGAATCCACTGTTGAGAGACCTGCTGAAGTGGAAGAACCTTTTTGTTCATCTAAAAAAAAAGGAGACCACTCTTTCCATGGCCAGTCACTCTCGCTGACTATACCAGGATACCAGTAAAATAAGGCCATTAACAACAAAAGGTGTAAAGTCAATGAAAAGATCAATCCGACTGAAAAACGCCATTTAAACGCCATAAGCTGATCTAACTATTTTTCACCGCTGCGGAACCAGGACAGCCGCGAAGAAAGATTATGAAAAAAATAATTCTTTTCCATAAAAATTAATTTTGCCTGCCTTGACGACTCCCGAATAAGAACTTCATCGCCAATTTCAAGTGGCACTTTTCTCTTTCCGTCCACAGATATGTAAATTTCTTTTTCATGAGTCTGCTCTGATATTTCGAGTCTGATTTGCGACTCTCTGGTAACGACCAAGTGTCTGGAGCGGAAATCGTATTCATTCAAGCCTGCGATAATCATGCAGCGCAGTTCCGGCATTACAATCGGCGAACCGGCAGCCAGCAAATACGCAGTACTTCCGGTGGCAGTCCCAACAATAACACCGTCTCCGCGAACGCGCCTAATATGCTGCTCGTTGATGTTCAACTCGACAGCGATTAAACGAGTGGCACCCCGGACAACAATTTCATTCACCGCATAATCAGTTCCATGAGGATGAATACACTCAAGTACTGTACGTTCACTGATTATATATTTTCCGTCCAATACACTTTGCAGCATTTCAGTCAACTCTTCACGGTCTCCCGCAGTCAGGAAACCAACATTTCCGAAATTGACTGCCAAAACCGGACACCCTGGGAAAAGGCTTAAAGCCGCAAGTACAGTTCCATCTCCTCCAAATGAGATAACTAAATCTAAACCGGCTTTACTTTCTTTTCCCTCTTCAAGGGGAAAAATTTCAATGCCATGAGGAACAAACCACTCTTGTAACAAATCCGTCACCGGATGTCCCATTTGCTGTGAAAAAATCCCTACTTTTCGCAACCTAATTTTATTTTCTTTAACCACTCTTTACTTTTTAAAATTTATCATGTCTTTACAGTATCTTCGGGCACTTTTGTCCTTCTTGTCAAGTGAAAAAGCATGACCTGTTGTCACCAGCACAAATTGACAGTCAAGATTATTTACTCGTGATACGTGCATAACTTGTAATCAGCCCAACTGATGGACTTTAATCCGATCCTGTATAACTCTTCCCTGCGAACGCATAAATGAGACTGGAGTAAAAGCTCATTTTGCAAAAATTGACAAAGTAACATGAGTTACTAAAAGATTTGTTTAAAAACTGTTTATTTATTCGTCTCAGACTTGCCTTTCTGCGACAAATGTGAAAACATTTACGGATTATAACCAATAACATTAATTTTAGACAACCGTGAACACATTTTTACGAAATATCGGTATCTGGATCGTGATCGGATTAGTTATGCTGATGCTTTTTAATCTTGTCGGTCCAAAAGAATCAGACGAAAGAAAAATTTCATTCTCTGAATTTATTTCTCAAATTGAATCCGGGTCGGTGCTTGAGGTATCTATCCGTGGAAGTCAAATTCACGGTGTCAGTGACACAAATGGTTCTTTTCAAACTCAAGCCCCAAATTATCCAGCCTTATTTGAAATTTTAGACCGGCATCAAGTACGGGTTAGGGTTGAACCAACCGATCAGACCAATTTGTTTATGGCCATCCTGAACAGTTGGCTGCCAATGATCCTGATTATCGGAATCTGGCTCTTCTTCATGCGCCAGGTCCAAGGCGGCGGAAACCGTGCGATGGGTTTTGGAAAAATTCGCTCAAGAATTACCAAAACTGAAGACAACCCGGTAAAGTTTGAAGATGTACAAGGAATTGATGAATCTCGCGAAGAATTGGAGGAAATTGTAGATTTTCTCAAAGATCCGGGGAAATTTGAACGACTCGGAGGTGAAATACCGCGAGGAGTTTTGCTGATGGGTGAACCTGGAACAGGAAAAACCCTGCTGGCTAAAGCAATTGCAGGTGAAGCCGTAGTTCCTTTTTTCAGTATCAGCGGTTCTGATTTTGTGGAAATGTTCGTTGGTGTTGGTGCCAGCCGTGTCAGGGACATGTTTGCGCAAGGTAAAAAACACGCACCGTGCATCATTTTCATTGACGAGATCGACGCTGTGGGGCGTAGCCGCGGTGCTGGACTGGGTGGAGGAAATGATGAGCGTGAACAGACTCTCAATCAGCTACTGGTTGAGATGGATGGTTTCGAGGTCAATGAAGGCATTATTGTCGTAGCTGCGACCAATCGTCCGGATGTACTTGATCCAGCTTTGCTGCGCCCAGGACGTTTTGACCGGCACGTGGTTGTTCCTTCTCCGGATATTAAAGGTCGTGAAAAAATTCTAAAAACACACAGCAAAAATATCAAACTGGATAAAAAAATAAGTTTGAACAAAATAGCCCGCGGAACTCCAGGTTTTACTGGTGCAGATCTGGCCAACCTTGTCAACGAAGCAGCACTGTGGGCCGCACGTCAAGATAAAGAGACTGTGGGCAATGAGGATTTTGAATATGCGAGAGATAAAGTGATGATGGGGGCAGAACGAAAGAGTCTCTTGATTAGTGATGAAGAAAAAGAGACCACTGCCTACCATGAAGTTGGACATGCTCTTGTGGCTGCCAGCATTGAAGAAGTTGACCCGGTGCACAAGGTGAGCATAATTCCGCGCGGAAGAGCATTAGGAGTCACAATGCTCTTGCCAGAAGAAGATAGGCACAGTCACGACAGGCGCGCTTTGCTCGGGCAAATAACCATGACAATGGGAGGACGTGCAGCAGAGCAATTAGTTTTTAATCGTTTCACCACAGGTGCCAGCGATGATCTGAAAAAAGCAACTGAATTGGCGCGGAAAATGGTTTGTCAGTGGGGTATGAGTGAAAAACTTGGGCCGCTGACTTATGCTGAAGATGCAGGACACGTGTTTCTGGGACGCGATTTACAGCAGCACAAGGAATTCAGTAATGAATCCATGCGTATGATTGATGAAGAAGTGCTTGAAATTCTTAATTCCTCTTATGAACGAGCAAAAACAATATTAAATACTTACCGAAAAGCACTTGAATCACTTGCCAAAACTTTACTGGAAAAAGAAACTATAGATGGAGAAAGTGTGCTGCAGGTTATACAGGAATTTGCTCCTAAAACTGATAAGTAGTGTTTAACAAAGATGATAGCACATCTTACAGTTTTTGAAGAAGATATGAATATTCCGCCAGGCACTTATCAGTGCCTGAAAAAACGCGGAGCATAGTAAGTACCAATGAACTAATAAATCACGCTCCAAGTTGAACGTGTCACTAAAGCGGACTTGGAACCACTTTCCCTTCCGGAGACTTCAGTGGAAACACTTTTACCTATCTTTACTGGTAATCTTTCCCTTCGCTGGCAAGATCTGTTTGATATAGTCCTCCTCTCCATTATTTTTTATCGTATCCTGCTCCTCATAAGGGGAACCCGCACCATTCCCATGTTAATGGGTTTTGTTTTGCTGTTGGCCCTTTATCTGGTTTCGCTGATTATGAATCTGGAAGCCACACAGATGCTTCTTGATAATTTGGGGCAATCGCTGGTGCTGGTACTCGTTGTTTTGTTTCAGACAGATATCCGAAATGCCCTGGCACAAATCGGAATCTTCACTCTTTTTCGTGAAAACTCTCAGCAAAAAAGAGATGTTGTAGAAAGCATCCTTCAGGCTTGTCTGGTGATGTCACAGCAGAGGATAGGAGCCCTGATTGTTCTTGAACAGGAAGTGGGACTTAAAAATTTCAGTGATCGCGGAACACAAATTAACGCCACAGTTAGTGAACCGCTTCTGCTGAGTATTTTTCTTCCAACATCACCTTTACACGATGGTGCGGTCATAATAAGCAACAAGGGTGATTTATTGGCAGCTCAGTGTATTTTACCGGTTTCGATGAACAGTGCCCTCAGCTCTTCTCTCGGCACGCGGCACCGTGCGGCTATTGGCTTGACAGAAGAAACTGATGCCGCGGTCCTGATTGTTTCTGAGGAGCGCAAGGAAATCAGTCTAAGTTTCCGCGGACAGTTGATTCGCGGCAAAAATGAAGATATTCGCAAAGCACTTTTAGAGGTTCTTGCAGGCAACATTCCAGCTGCTATCCAAGAAAAGGAAACAAAAGTCAGCACCCGCAAAGCAAAAACTGAGACCGTCGAAAAAATTCTTGAAAACCCCAAAACTTCGGCAGCCACAAATAATTCTCCTGTTGAAACAAACTGAGTCTAACAAATGCGGATAAATGTATCATTCAAAGTGCTTGCGGTGGTTTTGGCTGTTTTTGTCTGGTTTCTTGCGCGAAAATCTGGAGAACCAATACAAATGAGTTTTTATGCTCCGGTGGTTTTCAAAAATGTATCTCCGACCTTCCAGGTCACTTCTGATCCTCCTCAAGTAAATATTGTGGCACACACTAACAGCAGGGAATCATTTAATCCTCTGGAGATTCAGGCTGTTTTGGATTTAGACAATACACAAGAAGGAGTTCTTTCTTATGTGCTGACGGAAAATCACATTTTGTCTCCTGTTAAGGTTCAAATAAGCCGAATTCATCCATCTCAAATTACGGTTAGAATCGAGGAGCTGATCGAAAAAACATTTTTGATCAAACCACGCTATCAGGGGACTCCCAAAAAGGGTTATCTGCTGGAAAACATTAAAATCGTTCCTGACACACTGACAATGCGCGGCCCTCGCTCAGCCCTGGAAAAACTGGATCATATTTCTGCTCATGAAATTGAGTTGGAAGGACTTAAGGAAAGTGTCACAATGCGCGTCGATTTGGATTTGCCAAGAGGCAACGTACAGATCATCAATCAAAATGTTGATTATTACACCGCTGAAGTAACTATCAAAAGTTTGCCGATCAGGAAACGATTTGGCAATGTACCAGTTTATTTACGAAACATGAATTTTGCGAGCGTGATCAATCCGAGCACTTTCAATGTTTTTGTTGAAGGTCCTGAAAACCTGATTAAAGCTATTGATAGAGATCAGCTTTTTGGTGAAATTGATCTTTCAACATATGAACCTGGAGAGTATCCTAAAGTGACACCAAAAGTAATTGCGCCGGAAGGAATCACAGTTCTGCAGCAGTGGCCTATCGTTTCGGTTTGGGTTAAAAATGAAATAAGTAGCCAGTGACAGGGGCAAGAGATTGGTGCCGAAAACTGTCTAATTAAAATCGTCAAACGTCAACCAAATAAAATGATTTCTTTACACATTAATATCGATCATGTCGCAACTGTTAGGCAGGCACGTCAAATTAGCGAACCAGATCCAGTTACTGCAGCAGGACTTGTGGAATTGGCTGGTGCAGATGGGATCACGATTCATCTACGCGAAGACCGGCGGCACATTATCGAACGTGACGTCAGGATTTTACGTGAAACAGTGCAAACGCGTCTGAACCTCGAAATGGCGGCAACAGCAGAAATGTTTACAATAGCCCTGGATATTCGTCCTAATATTGTCACTCTCGTTCCGGAAAAACGGGAAGAGGTCACAACCGAAGGTGGACTGGATGTTGTCGGTTCTGCAGCAATAATGCACAAAGGAATTGAACAACTCCGGGATGCAGGAATCCGGGTAAGTTTATTCATAGATCCGGATACTGAACAAATCAAGGCAAGTAAAAAAGTTGGTGCTGAAGATGTTGAATTGCACACAGGCTGCTATGCCAATGCAGTAAAAAGCGCAGAAAGGGACAATGAATATGAACGACTGGTTTCTGCAGCAGAATTGGCTCATCAGGAAAAACTACAGGTAAATGCCGGACATGGGCTCAATTACATCAACACTCAACGAATCTGCGGCCTGCCGCATTTACGTGAATTAAACATCGGACACAGTATTGTCAGCCGGGCAATTTTTGTCGGTATTTCTCAAGCAGTGCAGGAAATGAGAGAAATAATAATTCTTAATACTTAATTATTTTATGGCTAAAGAAATTATCATAAATCACACTTCGCATGAGACGCGGGTTGCAGTAATGGAAGACGGTGTACTTTCCGAACTGCACCACGAACGTGAAAAAACAATGCGCGTTGTGGACAATATTTACAAGGGCAAGGTATTGAATGTTCTGCCTGGAATGGAGTCCGCTTTTATTGACATTGGTACAGAGAGGGCGGCATTTTTACATATCGATGACATTCTTCCGGAACATGAAATACATGGAAACACCACGAAGAATAATGGAGAACAGCATAAAATTGGGCAGCTGATTCAAGAAGGACAGGACTTGCTGGTACAAGTCTCAAAAGGTCCAATTGGCACAAAGGGGGCCCGCATTACCAACCACGTCTCCATTCCGGGAAGAAATCTTGTTTATTTGCCAACCACACAAACCCTCGGGGTTTCCCGTCAAATTAGCCAGGACAAGGAACGAGACCGTCTGAGGGAAATTGTGGATCGTCTCCGGCCGGAAAATGCAGGATTCATTATCCGGACGGTTGCCGAAGGACACAGTGAAGAAGATTTACATTCTGACATCAACTACCTGGTTTCTATTTGGGATGATATCCTGGAAAAATACAATACCCTGCCTGCTCCAGCTCTTTTGCATTCAGATCTAAATGTAATTTTCCGGACGATCCGAGATCTTTTTTCAGCTGATATCCGCAAATTAGTTGTTGACGACAAAAGTCAGTTTCAGAAAGTTCGTCAGTTCGTGCGCTCTTACTTGCCGCGATATGGTTCTGTAATTGAAAATTATACAAAAACGGAACCTGTTTTTGATCATTACGGAATTGAGAATGAAATTGATCGTGCACTAGGAAATAAAGTCTGGCTGCGCTCCGGAGGACATCTTGTCATTGACCAGACTGAAGCTCTCACTGCAGTTGATGTGAATACAGGGAGATTTGTCGGTAAAGAAAGTCATGAAAAAACTATTTTGCGTACCAACATTGAGGCGGCAGAGGAAATCGTTTACCAGCTGCAGTTGCGCAATATTGGCGGAATTATCATTATCGATTTCATCGATATGGAATCTCAGCAGCATCAGCAAATGGTTTATCAGACTCTCAAAGACCACCTGCGCTCTGATAAGGCACGCAGCAAAATTTTGCAAATTAGCGAAATGGGTCTCGTTGAAATGACGCGCAAACGTGATCGTGAAAATCTTAGCCGCTATCTTTGTGATCCGTGTCCATATTGTGATGGAACTGGACAAATAAAATCTGCATCTACAGTCTGTTATGAAGCCTTCCGCGAAGTCCGGCGCAGTTGCCGTCGAAACACAAAGGGATCCATCGCAATATTTTTGCACTCTGATGTTTTTAAATATATACAGGAGGAAGAGCAGGAAGCCGTCAAATCACTGGAAGATGAAATGGGTCGAAGCATTAGTTTTAAATTATCAGAAGAATTGCACCACGAACAATTTGAACTTTACGAATACTGATTTGCACATAGAACTTGCCAGACGAAATTTCACCAATCACATTGCAGAAAACGTTTACCCGGGACGTGGAATTGTGATTGGTCGCAACCATGAAAATTCGTGGATTGTGATTTACTGGATAATGGGCCGCAGTTCAAACAGCAGAAATCGGATTTTCAGGAACGAAAACGGAATTTTGCGGACCGAAGCAGCAAATCCTTCACTGGTGGAAGATCCAACGCTGATTATTTACAACGCCATGCGGGATGTAGATAACCGGATTGTTGTCAGCAACGGAAGCCAGACCGATACGATTTGTGAGGGTTTGATGCAGGGTGAGAGTTTTTGTACTTCTCTGCACACAGAAAAGCATGAACCGGATGCACCGAATTATACGCCCCGTATTTCCGGATTTATTGAGCTGAAAGAGTCTTCAATGGCTTTGGCTAAAATCAGCAAAAGTGATTTTTCGGCTGAGCATTCTGAGCATCATTATTACCGCTATTGCAAAATCCCTCCGGGATACGGATATTGCTTGACTACATATATGGGTGACGGTAATCCCCTTCCGTCTTTTCACGGTGATCCAATCATGCTGCCGCTGGAAGGTGATGCAGAACAAATTGCAGATATTTACTGGCAGGGACTGAATACAGATAATCGTATTTCTCTGGCTGCCCGTGAATTGGGGAAATCTGGTAAAGATCGTCTGAAAATAGTCAATCGTTTTCAATAGACAAATTAATAAAGTAAAATGCAGGCTGACTGCTCCCTGCACAATTATCGACTCAAATATTATTGCTCATTTCTGTGTGCTTCATGCTGATTTATGTGCGAGTCTAACAAGGCCCGAAAAATGAGATTTTATAAGGTTTGCAGATTTGCATTACTTAATAATTCACTTGGTATTGAGTTATATTTATCCTCATGCTTTACAGATTGACGAGAAAGTGTTAAAGCTAACATTCCAGAAAATTTTGTAACGGTGCTCTAATATCACCTATATCAATCCATGGTTTCGCTGGAGTGATAATTTTTTGCGAGACTGTCAAACAATAATTTAGTTTTATATATGCCAACAGCTGATCGGAGACAATATACACGAGTTTCGTTTGAATCCACCTTTGAGGTGCGGACAGCCGAATGGTCTGACCCTGTGGCGACTGGACTTGATATTTCACTTAATGGATGCCGCTTTAATTGCGAAAAATCCATGTCAGATGGTGAAACTGTCACCTTAGCTTTTGAACATGGTTTTGAACTGGAGGGCAATGTTCGGTGGTGCTGGCCAATTGAATGGTATTTTCAGGCGGCCGTTCATTTTGCTGGTATTTCACCGAAAAAACAGATTCAACTTAAGGCCTACATTGAAGAAGTAACAGGGGAGGATTTTCAAATGGAACTGAAAGATGAAGCAACACCGGAAACAATTGCTGAAGCAGAAAAGAGTTTGACGGTGACTGACGATGAGATCGAAGTCGATGACGATTTGGGTGATTTGGTTACAGAATCGGAGGAAGAGGAAGATCTTGAAATTGAAATTGATGAGGAAGAACTGGAAGAACTTCCGCTACTTGAAGAAGAAGGTTTACGGGTTTCCGATGAAGAGGAACAGCTTAACAGCACATTGTCTCTTTCTGAAATAGCGAAGCATGAGGATTTTTTGCATGAATTTGCTGAAGGAGACCTGAATCCACGCAGTTTTGCCGGCTCACAGGTGGTTATCTATGATGTTGAAAAAAAACAGGCTGAGCTTTTGAGCCAGTACCTGACTGAACGCGCTGGAATGGAGGTTGAATGTGTCAGCAAAAGACAAAATCTCTGGCGGCTACTAAAATTGGATCCTCTAGATTTAGTGATTATTGAAACTGGAGCAGATGGAAATTCAGATTCTTTAGAGGTGATGCAACAAACAAAAGATCAGTTCCCGGAAGTGCATTTTATTTGTCTTTCCAGCCCTGTAAGTTTGGATAGACGCCTACAGTACCTGAATGCAGGAGCCCTGGATTATTTGATCCGTCCTGTTCATTTGTCAACAGTTGCACAAAGTGTTTTGATTCAGTTAAACCGCGCTGAAGGTGATTTTACTGATGATTTTGTACCTCCTGCATCAGAGGCCGTTGACATCCCTGAGGAAAAAACTCTAATAGATTCCTCAGAAACTTATCCTGATGAAGACTTGAGCGACATGGTCAGTTTGCTGGATGAAGATTTAGATCTTCCTCAAGAAATTGATTTAATTGACGAAGATTTTTAGTCTTTGTTATTATGACAAGTTCGTAAAAAGTTGTCATTCAAGTGAAAACGGGAATCAAGAAGTAAAATTTATCAAGCCTCAATAGATCACAATGTCGTTCCCGTGAAACTTACCCTCAACTCGATCGGCGAGCTGGAGATAATTGTCATTGTCACCTCCCGCCAATACTCATAGAAAAATGGAAGAAAATATTCAACCCTTGCCGCCGGAAGATTACCCGGATGGGGTGACCAAAATTGATGCAGATTACGTCCGTCCGGGATTTACCTCCAGTCATTTGTTAGTGAGAAAATGGCATGCTGCTTTTATCGATACAGGAACAACACGTTCAGTTCCATTATTGGTGAAAATTCTTGAAGAGTAGGGAATTTCACGCGAAAAAGTCACGCATGTAATGGTAACTCACATTCACCTGGGTCATGCAGGAGGAGCAGTGGACCTAATGTAGCAATTCCCAAATTCCATTTTGGTGGTGCATCCTCGCGGCGCATGCCACATGATTGATCCTGAAAAACTTATTATTGGACCTATCGAAGTTTATCGTGAAGAAAAAACACGGAAACATTATGTAACCATCATTCCAGTTCTGGAAGATCGCGTATTGCTTGCGGAAGACAAGAGTCGCATTGATTTTTATGGAAGCTCCCAGCTTTTTATCTATGC
>UINC01000057.1_pt1 | contig 16796 bp, 14 predicted proteins | sample 5385821 | NCBI WGS metagenome assembly UINC01 (sample SAMEA4666929, study PRJEB26691) | marine metagenome | isolation source: Pacific Ocean | place: Pacific Ocean | collected 2011-10-13 | reverse complement strand
ACGTTCTCTTTACCCTGACCAATGCGATCAGATTTATAACTATACCAAGATCCTGATTTCTCAATGATATCTAGAGCAACCCCGTGTTCAATTATTTCACCTTCACGTGATATTCCTTGATCATATAAAATTTCAAACTCTGCCATTCTAAATGGCGGAGACACTTTATTCTTCACAACTTTTACACGAGTCTGATTACCGATGATTTCATCGCCTTTCTTAATAGCACCAATTCTCCTAATATCAAGTCTTACGGAAGAGTAAAATTTCAGAGCATTTCCACCCGTAGTAGTTTCGGGGCTACCAAACATAACGCCTATCTTCATACGAATCTGGTTAATAAATATAACCATCGTATTTGAGCGTTGAATATTACCTGTGAGTTTCCTTAATGCTTGTGACATAAGCCTAGCTTGCAATCCCATATGTGAATCGCCCATGTCTCCTTCGATTTCAGCCTTCGGGGTTAGCGCCGCTACTGAATCAATTACCACAACATCAATGGCGCTTGAACGAACCAACATATCAGTAATTTCGAGTGCTTGTTCGCCTGTATCTGGTTGTGAAACGAGTAATTCTTCTACATTAACACCAAGTTTTTTAGCGTAAGAAGGATCGAGCGCATGTTCTGCATCCACAAAGGCAGCAGTCCCGCCGACTTTTTGAGCCTCAGCAACAACCTGTAATGTTAATGTAGTTTTTCCCGAGGCTTCTGGGCCATAAATTTCGACAACCCTACCTTTGGGTAGACCTCCAATTCCCAGTGCTACATCAAGTCCTATTGATCCCGATGAAATTGCGTCAATATCCCCATACACTCCTTCTTCTCCAAGTCGCATAACCGAACCTTTTCCAAACTGCTTTTCAATTTGTCCAAGAGTTGTTGTGAGTGATTTTTTTTGATTTTCATCCATTGGTAGTTGCCATTGTTGTATTTTTAATAATTCTAATTATTTCATAAAACGCTGTTTGTCGTTAGTTACTAATCAAGCTCAATTATAGTGTTTTATAACAAAAGCTCTGAACTTATTGTTTCTGATAGTAGTGCCTATTCCTTAAATATAATTATATAAATTCTATTGAATGGCTAATAGATTGAAATCTCTTCGACTTATGCGCAAGAAAAATTTAAGACACCAACCTCTCAAGTAACCCTTTTAGAGCTATTATAACGGCCTGCTTTCTAATCAACTTTCGTTCACCAATAAAATTATATTTAATGGCATCTGATGTGACTTCACCTTCAGAAGATATAGACCAACTTATCCAGACGGTACCTACCGGCTTATCTTCGGAACCGCCATCGGGTCCAGCTATACCACTCACGGCAACAGATAGGTCAGAATTATTCATTTTAAGTATCTTGTCTGACATTTCACGTACGACAGCCTCACTAACTACTCCATGGTCTTTCAATATTGAAGACTTAATACCCAAAATTGATTTTTTCGATTGGTCACTATAAGTAACCATTCCACAAAGAAAACACTTCGAGCTACCTGGAATATCAGTTATCGATTTTGCTATCCAACCACCAGTGCATGACTCTGCTGTTGCCACAGTTTTGTTAGCAACAATAAGAGCATTGACCAATGTATTCGAAATATTTTTAATTGATTCGATCTTAGTCATTGAGAATTGATTTATATACTTTTAAATGCTTCTTTACCATCGTCTTAATTGTAAACCTATCTCTAACCCAACGTTTAGCAACACTAGAACTTTTTTCATAGAATTCTTCATTATTGATAAATGCTGCAATACTTTTCTGTAAAGCATGTCCATCTCTATTTTTTACAAGTAAACCTGTTTTTCCATTCAACACGCTTTCTCGTAGACCACCGACATTAAATCCCACAACTGGTATCCCAGAAGCCGCTGACTTTAATACTATAACGCCTAGACCTTCTTGTGTTGCTGGATGAACAAGTAAATCAAAACAACCGATAAAATTATCCAAATCAATGCAAAAACCTCTAAACTGAACTATATCTTCAAGTTTAAGGCGCTTGCATAATTGTTTCATTTCATTTTCTTTGGGGCCTCGCCCAAAAATCACAAGCCTGATTTGTGGGAATTTATTTCTTAAATTAGCCACTGCATGCAACAAATATTTATGTCCTTTACGAGCAATAAATTGTGATGCAGACAATATTACAAAATTATCTTCTGAAACTGAAAAATTTTCATAAAACCATTTAAAATTTTTTGGTTTAACAAACTGATCGGAGTCAACCGCACTATATATACAAGTTACCTTTTTTTTGATGCCTGTATTTTTTAAAACAGTTTGAATATTTTTAGATATTACAATAATTTTATTAAAAGGCTTGTAGCGTAATTTTGCTAAAAATTTTGATTCAAGATTATCAACTCTTCTAGTTATAACAGCCGGTATATTTGCTAAGAGTGATACTCTACCTCCGATAAAATCAGCACCCCTGCGGCTATGACAATGAACTATATCGGGCTTTTCCTTGCGAAGCATTTTCCACAAACTATAACCAAAGAAAATATCAAAATCTCCGCCACATCGTAGATTGATCACTCTGATTCCGATTTTCCTAGCTATCTCATCAATTTCACTATCGGGTGGACAAACAAGTATATTATCGACGTTAAGGCCCTTTAGGGCATTACATAAATAAATTACCTGTTGCGGTCCGCCATAAAAAAACCGGCCAGTTTCTAAATGAAGAATTTTCATTTCTAGAAATTTTACATTAATTCAACTCTAAAATAACATATAGTCTCAGTAAGGGAGAATTATAGGTGAAAAGCAGACTATCGTTTATAGGACTAAAGCAATATAAGAAGTTTCTTATTTCTTCGGCTGCTTTTCTTATCACTATCATGCTTATAACAACTGGGTGTGAGGATAATCAACGTTTTAGTGAAACTAAATCAATTAATACTAGTAACGTTGATCAGCGACCAAACATTTTATTGATTGTTGCTGATGATCTAGGATATACAGACGTTGGTTTTTTCGGTAGTGAAATTGCGACACCTAATCTTGATTCACTTGCATACGCTGGAGTACGTCTAACTAATTTCCACGTAGCACCAATGTGCTTCGCAACACGTGCCATGCTGATGTCTGGCAGAACTTATCGTGAGGCAGGGCTCAGCAAGCATAACGATGCATTGAGAACAGATATTATGGCATTACCAGAAAGACTTTCAGCTGCAGGTTATCACACCTACATGGCGGGAAAGTGGAATTTAGGAATACAAGCACATGAAGGTCCGGCCGAACGAGGATTTGAATCTTCATATGCGCTTCTTCCGCCAGCTGATAATCATCTTGGATATAGCAATTTCCCAGAATCGTATAACGCCTATCGTGAAAATGGAGAACCAATCAAATCTTTACCCGAAGATTGGTTTTCTTCAAGTCTCTTCACAGATAAACTAATTAGCTATATTGATGCCAATAAAAAAGATAATAAACCCTGGTTTGGTTATCTTGCGTTCACTGCACCTCATCTACCGCTTCAAGTTCCTGATCACTGGATCGACCGTTATGCAGGTCGTTATGAAATGGGTTATGACGAAATTCGCAAAGAACGTGTAAAAAAAGCGAATTTGCTAAAAATTTTCCCGGAAAACTTAAGCCTAAATAACTACAAGGGGCAAGCTGAAACTTGGAATAGCCTTTCCAGCGAGCAACAAATTGTCTCTTCGCGTGCCATGGAAATATATGCAGCAATGGTAGAAAGCATGGATTTTCATATAGGACGTCTTATTGATTATCTAAAAGATACATCTTCCTTGGATAATACCGTAATCCTATTCATGTCTGATAATGGTGCCTCTGGTAGTGATTCGAGTTGGAGACCAAAACTTATACCTCGAAGTGATTGGGATAACAGCCTATCCAATATGGGCCGCGAAGGGTCCTGGACGGCTTATGGGCGAGGCTGGGGTGAAGCTGCAACAGCGCCTTATAGGGAACTAAAAGGCTCTTTGTATTCTGGGGGAACGCTAGCTGCAACCTTTGTCAATCATAATTCGATTAAAAACTCAGGCGGCTTTGACCGGCGCTATCTCACAGTAATGGATATTCTTCCCACTTTTTTAGATATTGCCAACATGAATAAAATGGAAACAGGCCTTAAAACTCAAGAATCTCCCCCAGTACGTGGCCGTTCTTTTTGGAAACAACTTCAGGGTGAAGATATCCCGGTCCATGATAAATCAGAATCAATTCCATGGATGACATCAGAAACAAAACAAGCTCTAGTTCGTTGGCCTTGGAAAATTATTCAGATCCAAAGTAATGACGATGATGCCAATACTCTTACAGGAGATAGAAATAAATGGCTCTTATTCAATCTCGTGGATGATCCCGGAGAAACCATAAATCTTGCTAATCAGTACCCTAAAATCCAATCAGAACTCATTGCGCAATGGTTAAAACTATAGGCATGATGTAAAAAGACTATATACCTTTATTAAACACTTTTTTTACTCTAATTCTTTTTTTTCTCAGTTTTCTTTAATGTTCGAAGACGAATACCTGCTTCTCTTAATTGCTCCTGGGGAACTTCACTTGGTGCATCAGTAAGAGGACAATTTGCCGATTGTGTCTTTGGAAAAGCGATGACATCACGTATGCTTTCGGCATTTGCCATCAACATAACCATACGGTCGATTCCAAATGCAATACCCCCGTGTGGTGGGCATCCATACTCAAGAGCATTTAATAAAAAACCAAATTTCTCATCAGCTTCATCGTCACTAATGCCAAGTAATTTAAAAACTTCGGATTGCATCGCTTTATTATGAATTCTAATTGACCCGCCACCAATCTCAGAACCATTCAAAACCATATCATAAGCACGAGATAATACCTGTCCGGGAGATTTTTTTAGTATCTGTAGATCATCAGTTGCCGGGGCTGTAAATGGGTGATGCAAAGATGTCCATTTCTTAGTGATATCGTCAAATTTAAACATCGGAAAATCAGTAATCCATACAGGCTCCCATCCTTCGGAGACCATGTGATGATCTATACCAATTTTTACCCGAAGTGCTCCTAAGGCATCATTAACAATATTTTCTTTGTCAGCACCAAAAAAGATAATATCTCCATTCTTAGCAGAAACTCTCTTAAGAACTTCACTAACAGTATCATCTGTAAAAAATTTAATTATTGGTGACTGTAATCCTTCTCTACCAGATTTAATATCATTAACTTTTATGTATGCCAACCCTCTAGCATTATATCGACTTACGTACTCAGTATAGGTATCAATCTCTTTTCTAGTAAGAGAAGAACCCCCAGGAACACATAGAGCTGCGACGCGACTTTCAGTATCATTAGCTGGTTTGGAAAAAACTTTAAACTCAACATTTTTCATCAAATCAGATACTTCGATCAATTCTAAAGGAATCCTGAGATCCGGTTTATCAGATCCATATTTAAACATTGCGTCTTTATAGGCCATAGTTTTGAATCGTGAGGGTAATTTTACATTCAAAACATTACTAAAAAGATTACGAATAAGCTTTTCCATCATAATCATTACTGATGACTCATCGATAAAGCTCATTTCAATATCTAACTGAGTAAACTCTGGTTGCCGGTCAGCTCGAAGATCTTCATCACGAAAACAGCGAACAATCTGATAATAACGATCGAAGCCAGAAATCATTAGCAGTTGTTTAAAAATCTGAGGTGATTGAGGTAAAGCAAAAAACTTACCTATATGATTTCTACTTGGAACAATATAATCTCGAGCACCTTCAGGCGTAGCCCGAGTTAACATTGGTGTTTCAATATCTAAAAACCCATTCTTATCAAGAAATTTTCTTATTGATTGGGTAACCTTGTGACGCAGATGCAAATTCTTTTGCATTTCTTCACGACGAAGATCTAGGTAACGATACTTAAGTCTTAATTCTTCATTTGCATTCTCATCATGATGAAAAGGAGGCGTAGGAGATGCATTGAGAGTAACAAGATCTGTAGCTAAGACTTCAACTTGCCCTGTTTTCATGTCTTTGTTAACTGTTCCTTCAGGTCTTAGCCGAGCCTTTCCTTTTACTAAAAGGACAAATTCGCTACGAATACGTTCAGCTTCTGCAAAAATTTCAGCCTGGTCTGGATCAAATACAATTTGAAGTAAACCTGTCCTATCTCTAAGATCGACAAAAATAACTCCGCCATGATCCCTACGTCGATGAACCCAACCAGTTACATCAACTTCTGTATCTACTAAAGAGGTTCCTACTTCTCCACAATAATGGCTGCGCATAATTGATATTCACGTATAAGAAAAGAAAAACAAAATATTACGGGGTATAACGCCAGTCTGCAAGAATCATATTAACCATCAGTCTAGTTATCATCATTTCTCAATTTTCTGTTAACAGATTCTGGAAGATCATCCAGATCTTTCTTACCCCATGAAGGAACTACTACTCCGAGAGACATAATCATCTTAAGTGCTTGTTCTACCTCCATATCCAACTCTATAATATCCTTCTTAGGAAGGACAATAATATAACCGGAGGTAGGATTTGGGGTAGTTGGCACGAATGTACAAACTAGGTCTTCTCCAACTCTTTCTTGAACCTCACCCAGTTCCGATGATGTTTGAAATGCAAGGCTGTATATCCCTTTTCTTGGATATTCAATCAATAAAACTTTTTTAAAGGATTGACCAGAACCTGAAAACACTATTTCTGCGAAATTTTTTGTGGCTGAATATATAGACCGAACAAAAGGAATGCGATCTAACAAACTTTCCCCAAAACTCACCATACTTTTCCCAACAAAGTTAGCTGCAAGTACGCCAGTGAGAAGTAAAACTATAATAGTTAATAAAAAACCAAGACCGGGGATTCCAAATCCAATCACGTTTTCTGGACGAAATTGACTAGGCAGCAAAAGTAAGCTTCGGTCCATCAAGCCAATCATAATTCGTACCAAAAATACCGTCACGCCAATCGGTAACCAAACTAAAAGTCCTGCTATAAGATAACGACGAAAGTTTTTCATAGTTGTTTACCTATTTTTACCAGATTTCTTAGGTTTCGATTCATTTGATTTTATCTTTTCTGAAGATTTATTTTCACTTTTTTTTGTTTCGAGGGGCTTTTTTTTCTTTGTTTCTTCCTTTTTACTGGATTCATTGTCATTTTTCAAAATGTTACGTTGGTTTTTCTTCTTAAAATCCGTTTCGTACCAACCCTCTCCTTTTAGACGAAAACGCGGTGCAGATATCAATCGTTTTAATTCTGATTTTTCACAATCAGGGCATTTTATTAACGGAATATCTCTAATTTTTTGAAGTTCATCAAACGTATGGTTACAATTTTGACAGACATATTCATATATAGGCACTCTTAAACCTCCAAAACAATATAAAAAAATTTTATTATGAACAAACTAAAGAGACAAGGATGTTTATGAGTCATTATTCATATAAATAAAATTAGCCATTCGGCCACTTTGTCTATTACGACGATAAGAAAAGAATTTTTTTTGCTGTTTGAATGTGCAATATTGTCCGCCAAATATTTTTTTGACGCCATAATTATTAAGTTTAAGCTTTGCCAATCCATAGAGATCAGCTTGCCATCGCTTATTTGGATTCTTTAGAAAAAACTGTTCTGCTTCTCTTTCTTTTAGCAGGAATTGATCCCTTACTTCATCTCCTACTTCAAAAGCAGATTGAGAAATAGCTGGGCCTAACCATACCATCAAAGTTTGAGGCTCAATCTCAAAAGAACTTATTGTTTCTTCAATAATACCGGCAAGCATTCCTTTCCAACCTGCATGCGCAATACCTACAAAATCACCTTTTTCAGATGTGAAAAAAATTGGCAGGCAATCTGCAGTTAAAATAATACAAACGGTGTTAGGTGTTTTCGTTACACAAGCATCAGCTGTTGGGAGAATTTTTCGGAAAGGAGCTTTTACTACACAATTCCCATGTACCTGGTGGAGCCAGTATGGCTCTTGGTATAAATTTAGTTGTTTTTTAAAAATTTCTCTATTAACAAATACTTTTTCTCGATCATCACCTATATGATCGGCCAGATTAAAACTTGCTTTTAATTCTTTATTTAGACGCACCATTCTTAAAGTTGTCCCAGCAATAACATTATTAGGTGCCGGCCAATTAGCTTTTATAAAATACGATGTATTCATTCGGCCATACTCTGAATATCTTGTTTAAGCGCGCTAATTAACTCCTCGAAATCAAAAGCTAGAGGAATTTGAAATGACATTTTTTTGTTGGTCATTGGGTGCAAAAAATCCAACGATCTAGCGCATAGTGCTTGTCGTTTAAAAGATCGAATTACTGATTGAGCATACTTGTCCATACCCGAGGGAATCGCTAAACGTTGCCCATATAGTGGGTCACCAAATAAAGGATGTCGTCGCCAAGCAAAATGTACGCGTATTTGATGGGTACGACCGGTTTCTAAGTCAACTTCAATGTGAGTATGCGCTCTAAATCTATTCTTAACCTTGTAGTAAGTGGTAGCAGGTCTACCATTTTCACCCACAGCCATCTTGGTTCGGTGAACTGGATGCCGTCGGATAGGCTCAGTAATTTTTCCTCCACCAGTTAACACGCCTACACACACAGCTTCATATTTACGAGAAATTTCTCTGAGCTCTAATTGTCGAACTAATGCAGTATGGGATTCAATAGTCTTAGCTACCAGCATTAATCCGCTAGTATCTTTATCTAAGCGATGAATAATCCCGGCTCTTGGCAACTTTTTTAGATGCGGATAAAGGTACAAAAGACCGTTCATTAATGTCCCGCTGGGGTTGCCTGCGCCTGGGTGAACTACCAATCCTGCAGGCTTATTAACAAGAAGAAAAAATTTATCCTCAAACGCAATATCAAGCTCAAGATCTTGAGGTGAGTCAATCACACTAGACTCATACTTTACATTTAAATCTATTGTTTCGCCTCCCTTAACAATATCTCTAGGTCGCCAGGATTTCCCGTCAACTAGAATAAAACCCTTTAAAATCCAGCTTTTTAGGCGATTTCGTGAAAATTCTGGAAAAACTTTGGCAAGTGATTGATCTAGACGTTTGCCTTTCAATCTCTTGGAAATTTTTTTTCTTTCAATTCTATTTGTCATATGTGTTAATTTAACTAGAAAAATGTTTAAAATAATTAGTATCTAACCAATATAATACTCATGTATATTGCAATATACGTGGAAATGAAATTAATGATTATTACAGATATCTCAAACAAAACTTGCCACTCTCACTTAAATAAAAAACTAATTATGACTTTTTTCATAATTTTTATGAATCTTTTAGGTTGTGCAAATAACGAAGAAGCGCCTGGAGACGCATTTATAAACGACATAGTTAATGCTTATGATTCCGCCAAATCCCAGGTAACAGCAGGAAACTATAGACGTGCTATAGAAATTTTTGAGGCGATACAATCGCGATTCCCGTTTAGCGACTTGTCAAATCAAATACAATTAGAATTAATCCATGCTTATTATAAAATGCAATCTCAAGAACAAACCATTGATGCGGCTGATGCATTTATGCGTGAAAATCCAACTCATCCAAGAATCGATTATGCTTTGTATATAAAAGCGCTAGCATATTTTGAAAAAGAACCTGATTTCCTTGAAAAGAGTTTTCGTAAAGATATGAATAAGAGGCCGCCAAAGGACACCATTGAATCATACTCTTTTTTAAAACAGCTTGTAGAAAGATACCCTGCTAGCGAATATGCTGCTGATGCAGAACAAAGAATGATTTTCATAAAAAACCGTCTTGCTGCTTATGAAAATATTGTTGCAGATTATTATCTGAGAATGGGAGCTTATGTGGCTGCAATAAATAGGGCAAAAAGCTCTCTTGAAGAATACAACGGATCAATCTACAACCTAGGCTCTCTAGATATTTTAATCCAAGCCTATGAAAAGTTAGGTATGACAGAGCTTTCAGAAGACGCGCGGAGAGTCCGTGAAACAAATTTTTCAAATGAGGGGATGCTTGCACAACAAACTTTGGGAAATGATTCATCGCTGTTATCAAAACCAAAGAATTTTTTACAAACTCTGTTTCCGCCTACAGACGATCGGAGAGTTCGTGAAACAAATTCTCCAAATCAAGAAACACCCATACAAAACACTTCGGAAAACGATTCATCGCTGTTATCAAAACCAAAGAATTTTTTAAAAGTATTGTTTCCGCCTCCAGTTGCGAACTAACTCCAAAGTGTCAATCAGATTATGAAAAAAAATGATCGTAAGATAGGTATGAATTCTCATATAAGCCGAAGAGACTTTCTCAATGGCGCCAATATTGCTATCACTGGATCATTATTGACCACACCATTATCCCATGCAGCCAATGCACTAAAAATTCCAACTGATGATACTGCTGCCCAAATGATGCCAGGCTATTATCCACCGACTCGAGCGGGGCTACGTGGAAGCCATCCTGGCTCGTTCGAAGTAGCTCACTCTTTACGAGATGGCTCTAGATGGAAAGACCCAAGTGAATCTATAGACACAGGAGAAGAATACGATCTAGTTGTCGTTGGTGGCGGAATAAGTGGTCTTGCTGCAGCGTATTTTTTTCAAAAGGAAGCGAAACCGAACGCTAAAATTCTAATTGTCGAAAATCATGATGATTTCGGCGGACATGCCAAGCGTAATGAGTTTCACTACAACGGACGTATGTTAGTTGATCTTGGTGGAACGGAGTACATAGAAGCTCCATGGAGATACCCAACTGTTGCGGCAGAATTAATTAAAGACCTAGGTATCGACGTCGAGCTTGCTCAACAAGTGTTTGATCACAAACTCTACGACTCTTTAAACTTAAGGGGGGGTATATTTTTTGACAAAAAAACATTCGGTACCGATAAGCTAGTGCCAGGTGCATCAGGCATTCCCCGCGACAACCAAGAACCTGCTTACCCTACCTTGCCAGCAGAACTTGCCAAAGGTATCGGTAACAAGAATAAGGTATCCGCATATTTAAGCAATACACCCCTCAGCAGTAAAGCACGTGAAGAAATATTACAGCTATTCTGCGGAGATAAAGATTATCTTCAAGATAAATCAAAGGAAGAAAAGATAGCACTCCTTAAATCGATCAGTTATACAAATTTTCTGACAGAGATTGTAGGCGCTAGTTCTGAAGTGATCAGTTTCTTCACCATGTGGCGCGCCAGCTACATGGGAAACGGCACTGACGTGTCACCCGCATTTGATGCGCTTCGTGCCGGTTTACCGGGAACATCTGGTCTCGGACTAGAAAAAGAGACGCGGCGTCAATCCGAGTGGGATAATCATGATATCAGGGAAGATTTTCATTTTCCGGACGGCAATGCTTCGATTGCTCGATTACTAGTACGTCGTCTGATCCCAGGAATCGCGTCCGGCAATTCGATGAACGACATTGTATCGGCAAAATTCGACTATGGAAGAATGGATAATCCAGAGTCCTCAGTTCGCTTACGACTTAATGCAACAGCAGTACACATGCACCATATTGGTGACCCAAATTATGCAAAACAGGTTGAAATTACCTATGTCCAAGGGAGTAGAGCTAGACGTGTGCGGGCTAAAAACTGTATTCTTGCGTGCTACCATTCAATCATTCCCTCTCTGTGCCCAGAACTACCTGAAGATCAAAAAAGAGCACTTAGTAACACAATTAGAATGCCGTTAGTATCTACAAACGTACTGGTAAGTAACTGGAAAGCATTTGAAAAACTTGGGATATTCGCGGCGTATTGTCCCGGAAGTTACTTTAGCGATATACGACTAACGTATCCGCTCCGTTTTGCAGATTATGAATCCTCAAGATCGACTAACGAACCAATTACTATCCATATGTACCGCATCCCGTTGCCAGGCGGCTTACCCTTGATCGAAAATTTCAGAGCAGGTCGATATGATTTGCTGAATACATCCTTCGAATATTTCGAACGAAAAATACGCGAACAACTCGGAGCAATGCTAGCAGAAGGAGATTTCAACCCAGCACGTGACATTAAAGCCATCACTGTCAATCGCTGGCCACACGGTTACGCGGTCGGCACCGATGCTGAAAATGAAAGTATGCATTGGTATTCTGATTCTTGGCCAAACAACAAGAAAATTTGGCTAAAGGGTCGAAAACAATTTGGAAGGATCTCAATTGCTAATTCAGATGCCGGCGCAAGTGCTATGACCGAATCTGCAATCGAACAAGGGTATCGTGCTACTCAAGAAATTCTAAAAAGATCGTAAAAAAACAAGCCTAATGTTATTCAGGGAATGAATAATGTGAAGTTATAGGATATCTCCAATCTCTTCCGAATGCTCTGCCACTAATTCTTATACCTGGGGGAGTTTGCCTACGTTTATATTCATTTCTTTTAACCATTTCAAGAATTTTGATTACAACGTCTCTGTCATAACCAAGTTTGACAATTTCTACCACAGATAAATTTTTCTCTATAAATGCATCGAGAATTGGATCCAATATTTCGTAGGGAGGAAGAGAGTCACTATCCTTCTGATTCTCTCTTAGCTCTGCTGAAGGCTCTTTTGATATAACTCTCTCAGGGATAGCCATACCTATACTATTTCTGTAATGCGCCAATCTATATACAAGAGTCTTATTACAATCTTTCAAAGGTGCAAAACCCCCTGCCATATCACCATAAAGAGTAGCATATCCAACTGCCATTTCACTTTTATTACCAGTTGTTAATAACATGCTTCCTGTTTTATTTGATATAGACATCAACATTAATCCACGGCATCTAGCCTGAATATTTTCTTCAGTTACATCTTGTTTTTTTCCAGAAAATATTGGTCTAAGCTGCTCAGAAAAAGCGTCGTACATAGCGTTAATAGGTAATATGTCATAATTCACCCCGAGCATACTCGCTTGTTCAGCGGCATCTTCTTTACTTATTGTGCTGGTATGCTTAAATGGCATCATAACTGCGCGAACATTCTTAGCGCCAATTGAATCACAAGCAATCGCCAGTGTTAATGCGGAATCAATGCCTCCGGATAAGCCTAAGATGACCCCAGGAAAATTATTTTTTACTATATAATCCCGAGTGCCGCATACTAAAGCCTCATAAACACTTTGCTCGTCCGGGTAGACTGCTTCGATATTAGAAACTTCAGGAATAACGCCTGATTCAGTAATTTTAAAATCAACTTTTTGGAAAATTTCTTTAAAAGGGGAGGCACGAAAACAGACCTTGCCTTTTACATCCATTACAAATGATGCCCCATCAAAAACGAGTTCATCCTGCCCTCCAACCAAATTAAGATAAACAATTGGGATCTCTATTTCTTTAGTTCGTTTTCTAATTTTGTCCTCTCTCTTAGTTTGGCAATGAATTTCATAAGGAGACCCATTTATTGCTATGAGTATTTCCGCGCCTGCCTCTTTCGCCTTTAATGCTGGGAATGACTCCCACACATCTTCACAAATATTTAAGCCAACTTTAATTCCCTTTATCTTAAATACTGATGGATTAGTGCCTGCCTTAAAATAACGCTGTTCATCAAAAACGCTGTAATTAGGGAGCAAATGCTTACGATAACTAGCTAACTCATCTCCGTTAAAATAAACAGCGCATGAGTTATATATATCATCTTCAACATATTCAGGAAAACCGAATAAAACTGCTATCCCATGAACCTCATTTTTTATTTGACTGAGTGAGTCATTGATACGCCTTCTATATCCAGAATGAAATAAGAGATCTTCAGGAGGGTAACCTGAAAGAGCAAGTTCAGGGAAAACTACAAGATCTGCTTTAAGAACATCGCGCGCTTTTTCGCAATAATCAATTATTTTAATAGCGTTCCCTTTCACATCACCGACAAAAAGATCGAGTTGTGCTAGGGCAACTGATAATTTTTTATTCATTACATTTATCGAAAATATTCTGTAATTTGTTTAATTTTCTTTACTTCTATTTAATGACTTAATTAGTAAGTTCAGACATCGCTTTACCCATATCTGAAGGCGATTTGACTGTATATACTCCAGCTAATTCAAATGCTTTAAATTTTTCCTCAGCTGTACCTTTACCTCCTGAAACTATCGCTCCCGCATGCCCCATTCTCTTTCCGGGAGGAGCTGTTACTCCTGCGATATATGCTACTACAGGTTTAGTAACATTTGATTTTATAAATTCTGCCGCAGCTTCTTCATCCGTACCACCAATTTCACCTACCAAAATAATACCTTTAGTATCTGGATCTGATTCGAATAGCTCCAAACAATCTATAAAATTCATACCTCTTATTGGATCGCCTCCTATACCGATACAAGTTGTCTGCCCCAACCCTTCATTTGTTGTTTGGAAAACAGCCTCATATGTTAGAGTTCCTGAGCGAGAAATAATTCCTATGGATCCAGGTGCATGGATAAAACCAGGCATAATTCCAATTTTACAACTACCTGGAGTAATGATGCCAGGACAGTTCGGGCCAATGAGTCTACAATCATAATTACGTATCCTAGATTTTACTTTAAGCATATCCAAGACAGGCAATCCTTCAGTGATGCACACTATAAGCTCTATTCCTGAGTCAGCGGCTTCCAGAATTGCATCTGCAGCATATGGAGCCGGTACATAAATCATGCTCACAGTCGCATTTGTTTTATCTACAGCTTCTTTAACTTTGTTGAAAATAGGTAATCCTAAGTGTTCTTGCCCTCCCTTTCCGGGAGTAACTCCAGCAACAACCTGGGTACCATATTCAAGACAGTGTTGTGTATGGAAACTTCCTTGCTTTCCTGTTAATCCCTGGCAAATCACCTTCGTATCTTTCCCTACTAAAATACTCATCGATCATCACCATTAGCAAGAGAAATAATTTTTATCGTCGCATTAGTTAAATTTTCTGCTGCTATTATTTTTAAACCACTATCTTTTAAAAGTTTACGCCCCTTTTCAACATTTGTTCCTTCCAAGCGAACAGTGACAGGAATACTCACTCCAACTTCTTTGACCGCTGCAATAATTCCCTCGGCTATAAGGTCGCAGCGAACTATTCCCCCAAAGATATTAACTAGAATAGCCTCTACATTTGAGTTGGCTAGAATAATTTTAAATGCTTCTGATACACGTTCCGCTGTTGCCCCTCCTCCGACATCAAGGAAATTTGCCGGCTCGCCGCCATGCAATTTAATCAGATCCATAGTTGCCATAGCTAATCCAGCGCCATTGACCATGCAAGCAATATTTCCATCTAATGAAACATAGTTTAAACCATGTGATCTCGCTGCTGTTTCCTTATCATCTTCTTGAGAATCATCTCTGAGCTTTAAAAGAGATTCCTGACGAAATAACGCATTATCATCTATGTTTATTTTGGCATCGAGCGCCACTAGATGTCCTTCTTTAGTTACTATTAAAGGATTAATTTCAATAAGACTTGCATCAGATTTATAAAACAATTCTACTAGTTTAAATAGGATATCCTCTAATTCTTCTACTTGAGATTGGCCTAAACCCAATCTCAATCCCAAGGGTTCCTTAGGTGTCACATAATTCTGGTTAACATCTTGAGTAAGAATTTTTTCAGGAGCACTAACTGCTACTGCCTCTATATCCATCCCGCCAGCTTCAGAAGCCATGATAATTAACCCTTCGCTCGAACGGTCTACAAGCAAGCTAAGGTATAGTTCGCGATCGATACTTGAACATTCTTCTATATACACTATTTCAACAGGAAGACCATCTAAACCACTCTGGGGAGTAACAAGTCTCTGTCCAAGCATATCTTTAGAAAATTGATTTACTTCACTTAATGTTTCAGCAAGTTTAACCCCGCCTGCTTTACCTCGACCTCCAGAATGGATCTGGGCCTTTACTACCCACAAATTACCCCCAAGACTCTTAGCTGCATCAACTGCTTCTTTAGGCGACTTAGCCACTAAACCTGAAGGAACAGGTATTTCGTATTGATTAAACAATTGTTTTGATTGAAATTCGTGAAGATTCATTATTTATAGCGACCAAGTATTTTGAGGTGATTATTGAAAAAAATTTGATCTGATCTTTCCTAAAAACCAGATATTCTGAAGCAAATTAAATTATGAAGCAAAATTCAATATATAAAAATAGCCACATAAAGAATTTTTTTATATTTAATTTTATATTAATAGATAATTAAATATCATAAATTAGTATCTCACACATATTAAGAGAATAAAAAATGAAGAAATTTGTATCGGGTTTTACCTTAATCGAATTAATTATTGCTATAGCAATTATTGGATTTATAGTTGCTATTGCTATACCAGCATATCAAGATTATGACGTTCGAACTAATAACGAAAATCTAATGTAATTTTTTTCTAAATCAATAGTAATGCAACATTTATCAAATTTATAAAAATTTTCATTTTAAGCAACATTAAGTAACTAATTAAATATGCAAACAATTTTTAGTCAATACCATTATCTCTATCTTCTATCCGCAATAATTTTAGGTCTCATAGTTGGAAGTTTCATCACAATGGTTATTTATCGCTTACCTATAATCATTAGTAATTCCTACAAACAAAACAAGAATAAAAGCCTTAATTTATTCTATCCTGCCTCGCATTGTACTAGTTGTAAAAATTCTCTAACTGTTCTACAGAAAATCCCATTCTTTAGTTATGTCGCTCTAGGTGGTAAGTGTGGTTTCTGTAATGAGAACATCCCTAAACGTTACCCGGTGATTGAAATTTTTACTTCTACAATTACCGTTCTTATTAGCTTGCGTTTTGGATTAGGTTGGGAATTATTAGTTGCTTTATTATT
>UINC01000053.1_pt1 | contig 16798 bp, 18 predicted proteins | sample 5385821 | NCBI WGS metagenome assembly UINC01 (sample SAMEA4666929, study PRJEB26691) | marine metagenome | isolation source: Pacific Ocean | place: Pacific Ocean | collected 2011-10-13 | reverse complement strand
AAACTTATACTGCAGGGTTTAACACTGTCCCTGCTTTTGCTAACAAAATGTAGAAGGTATTTTTTTATTCCAATTTCCATAGATCGATGTTTTCCACTTCTTTTAATTCTTCGAGCAATTTAGTTTTAAAACTTTCTTCCAGATCAACAATCTGAAAGGGTTTAACTTTCTGTTTTTTCATCGCCTTTTGCTCAGCTTTTCTTTCGGCTTTTTGTTTTTTTCGTTCCTGTACCCTCTGTGCTTCATTCATATTCCGCATATCTTTTCCCTTCTTTCTATCACCGGGCTTCGGCTGCTGAAACAGAAACATTTTATCAATGATTGTTATTTTGCCTTTTTCAAGTTCAAATTCTCCAATTTCACTTGTTCTTTTAGGACGCTGGCGACCGCCAAGTTTAAAACCGGGTTTTGCCTTCATCTTCAATTCGGTAATTTTATACTTGCCCGGCTTGAGCTGAGTGTTATAAGAGAAAAGCATTTTTGGATTTGGTTCAATTGTGTGATGTACTACCCCACTACTCTTTGAATCCTCAATTGAAATATCCAGAGTAAAGACAAAAAGATCCAATGTTTGACGTGATTCAACAGGAATAATCAGCAGAGTTTGATTAGCTTCATCCGGTTCAGGGACAGACAAAGAACACCCTGTGAATAAAAGGCTCGCTAAAATAATTATGTTTGTAATATTTTTTCGTACAATTTTGTAAGAATTTAATATAGAGCACATATTTTCTCCTTTTTACGGGTAAACTATTGTTAAAAACCGTTTAAGTATTTACTCATATTTCAGTATAAGATACTGAAACGATTTCACTAGCTTAAAAACTATCGGGCAGCAGGCCCGGCAAATTCTCATTACCGGGCTCAGTCAAGCACTGGATCTTTTTTGTTAATTGCAATTATGCTATTCCGGCGGAGGCCCCATAAACCTGTCACCGGATTCAAAATTTGGTGAAAGATCAAGATTTGCAATTTTGTATTCTCCACTCGCAGTATGAAGAATTACCGCTTTGCTGTCACTGTTGGGGATAGCATATAACTGGAACATGCCAACCGGCGGACTTCCCCTTTTTCCCTTGCCGCCTTTTTTATCGGATGCACCTGTAATAAAAACAAGGGCAACACCAAATAATACTCCAACGATTACTGATTTTAGATCAAGCATAACATTCCCTTTCATAGATGTTAATGGATTGAATAAACAATACAATTCAAACACTACTACTAATAAATTGAGCTGTCAATAGAAATTTCTCTGGAATTATAACCTCTTTCCGGAGTAGTTTAGACGCAGTAATAAACAATGGGGTTGTCAAATAAACTGAAACTAAATATATGGATAATTAGGATGAGTGCATTTGTGATTGCGGATATTACCGTCAATGATCTGGAGCATTATGAGAATTATAAAAAACTCGCACCGCCGGCTATTGCTGCTTACGGAGGGAAATATATGGCGCGCGGCGGAAAAGCTGAAAAACTTGAGGGTAACTGGGAACCGGGCCGTGTGATTATTCTGGAATTTGAAAGCGTTGAAAAAGCCAAACAGTTTATCGATTCACCTGAGTACCGGGAGGCACGGGCGTTGAGACACAAAACGGCTACATCAAAAATTATTGTAGTGGAAGGTTTGTAAGCAGCCGCTGTTTAACCCTCTCTCAGTTTGAAGCGTTGTATTTTGCCCGTCTCTGTTTTTGGGAGTGAATCTACAAAATCAAGTGCGCGTGGATATTTGTAAGGTGCAATTGAGTTTTTGACAAATTCCTGCAATTCCTTAACGAGTTTTACATCTCCGAGAATTCCTTGCTGCAGCACAACAAATGCCTTAACGAGACTGCCGCGCTGAGCATCCGGAACACCAACTACGGCACACTCCAAAACTGCTTGATGTGCCATCAGAGCGGTTTCAACTTCCGGGCCGGCAATATTATATCCGGATGAAATAATCATATCATCTGTCCTTGCTTGAAACCAGAAATAGCCGTCTTCATCCATCTGATAAGCATCGCCGGTGAGGTTCCAGCCATTTTGGACATATTTTTTCTGCCGTTCATCCGCAAGATAACGACAACCAGTCGGCCCCCTTACAGCAAGTTTTCCGGTAGTCCCCGGAGCTACTTCATTTCCATCCTCATCCACCACCTTTGCTTCATATCCGGATATCGGTTTTCCGGTTGCACCTGGACGAATATCATCTTTGCGGGATGACATGAAAATGTGCAGCAGCTCGGTTGAGCCGATTCCGTCCAGTATTTCCAGACCGGTTTTTTTCTGCCAGGAATCCCATGTTGGTTTCGGTAGAGTTTCTCCTGCAGAAACACAGGTCCTGACTGAGGACAAATCACCATCCTTCAGTTCTGAAAGTAAAAAACGGTAAGCAGTCGGTGAGGTGAATACAATACTTGCCTGATGTTTTTTGATAGCAGGAAGCAGTAAATCCGGAGTTGCCTGTTCCAATAAAATTGTCGAAGCACGGGCGAACATTGGAAAAAGCAGCTGCCCTCCTAAACCAAAAGTAAAAGCCAGCGGTGGACTGCCGATGAAGCGGTCTTCAGGTGTCGGAGCTAAAACAGGTTCTGAATAAGCACGGCAGATAGTGAGCATGTCACGGTGGTAATGCATGGTGCCTTTAGGGTTTCCGGTTGTTCCGGAAGTGAAGGCAATAAGGCAGGTATCGTCTGAGCTTGTCGGGCAATTTTCAAAAGTTTCCGGTTTTATCGACATCTTTTCTTCCAGCTCCGATCCTCCAAAAAGCAGTATTTGATCCAGGTTCGAATCTGCCTGCGCACTGATTAATTCGTCTTTCAGACGCGCATCACAAAGTGCTATTTTGATTTGAGCTTTTTCAATCATTACACCAAGTTCTTTTGCACGGAATAAAGGCATGGTCGAAACAGCGATACCTCCTGCTTTCATTACACCAAACCAGCAGGCGGCCATCATGTATGAATTCGGTGCACGCAGCAAAACCCGGTTTCCCGGAATCAATCCACAATCATCTACAAGCACATGGGCAAGCTGATTTGCGTCTTTCTGCAGACGCGCATAAGTATATTCCTCTCGAGGAGTAATGATCACCGGGCGTTCCCCAAAACCTTCTGCTACCACATCATCCAGAAAATATTTCGCGCAGTTCATTTTATCCGGATAGTCCAATTCTGCCAAATTACTGAATTCCGGAAACTGTTCTGCTGGCGGTAAATTGTCTTTTGCAAAAGTGTCCAACAGCGATTTAGTCACATTTTCTCCAAATTAATTGTAGGGCATTTTTTCTGGTAAAGGCTTTGATCCTGATTGATCAAAATAGTGTGTTATGGACTAAAAATCAACCGTGATGTTTGATTTGTCAGAATGCCTTTGCGATTAATTCTTTGTTTACGGTATTCTCCGGCAAGGTAGAGCGGGGTTTGATTCTGGTAATGCTGGTCAAAGAAATAACCTGCCTGTCCAGTAGGATTAATTCCTGCTGAATTTTCTGGGTTTCCAAAATCAATCACGCGGCGTGTAGAAGGTCCAGAGCTGACTTTCAGCTCTTTCGGCCCATATTTATGACGAAGTTGATTGACCACACCTTTGCTACCCGGAACCGGAAAAGGGCCGATATTGAAAAACAAGTTCAACGGTTTTTTCCGTCCCAGTAAATGTTTGATTTCCAAAGTGTGAATCCTACCCCATTCCCATGAGTTTACGTTTGAACCATAATCTTTTTCCAGACTTTGCACAGCATTGATCCATGCTGTCCGGAGAATCTCCGCTTGAGTTTCACGAATGTCCGGAGTATCCACATTGTCCCACCATGGAGATTGTGGATTATTCAACAGCAGCGGAATGCTTTTATCAATCAGCGACACATTCAATAAAACCAGAGTGCCTTTTTCTTCAATCTCATCAGCAAATATTCCGAGACTCAAATGATAAAAGAGTCGGTGAAAAATAGTCGGACCTGCTGCCTTGATGTCGTGCATTCCATCCCAGTTTTTAAAAACTTCAGCAGCATTACGGAAAACTTCGCTTCGTGCGGAATTTTCGGAAATCAGCGTCAAAAAGTGTTTACGGAAATTTTGTATACGTGGATTATTGGTGTCCAGTTGAATGGACTTCATCTCGTCCGCAGTCCAATTCTTTTTTACTGGATTGAGCAGCTGTCCGATACGATGTGCCCTTTCTTCAGGCGCATAATAACCCGGTTCGAGCCCGCTTCCAGTATCTCCGGGTTGGTTATTTCCATTATAGAGTATTCCGGATTGAGGATTTTCGGATTGAGGATTTTCTGAAAAATCCCGGTAACCCAAAACTTCATCTTTTCCGCTTGCTCCATCAAGTATAATAAATGAATTGACGTGAGCCGGTCTAATCGCCAGCCTTGCCGCTGCCCACCAGGCGATGTTTCCTTCAGCGTCTCCATAGTTAATATTCAAACCCGGTGCGTGAAGCCTGCTGGCTGCAGCCCTCGAATCCTCCAAGCTCTCTGAGTGGCCAAGTTCATAAAAAACCTGTTCTGTTGAATTTTCAAAATTGCTTAACATTTCCCAAGCCAGTGCAACCGGCTGGCTTTCTATTTTTTCAAAAGATTCCAGCACATCGTTAATGATCGGCCCGTGTCTGGAAATACGTACACGCAGAGGACGATCTTCTCCACCCTTTACTGAAATTGTTTCTTCTATTATTATTAGATCTTCCCAATGATCACGGAACCATACCTGATCCGGATTTGCGGGATTTGTACGCTCACGAAAATAATCCAAATCGTCATTCTGCAGCATGGTAACTCCCCATGCCATACGTCGATTATGCCCCAGAATCGCAAATGGAATTCCGGCCAAATGGTGTCCGTAAAGTTCCCAATCCGGAGTTTTCATGTGTGCCTCATACCAGGTGGACGGTGCAGCAAAACCAATGTGCGGATCATTTGCTAAAATTACTTTTCCGGATTTGCTATGTGAACCTGAAATGACCCACGAGTTGCTGCCGAAAAAAGGTGGTATCCGCGAAAGTACATTTTCCATTTCAGCAAAAAATGTTGCTAACTCGAGGTCTGTATCATTATGTTGTTTTGAGACTTTGATCTGGGTATCACCTTCAGGCCAGTTCAGAGCAAGATCCTTAAGGTAACTGCTGCCCAGGTTTTTTTGAATATGTGAAATCAGGGGATCCTGCAGAACCGCATTGCTGAAGGTATAGGACATATATGCAGAAATGCTGACCAGATCCTCGATCCTGTATTCACGTTTTGGAATTCCTAACAGCGTGAATTCAAGCGGAGTTGTTCCTGCAGCAACGAAAGCATTTAGTCCGGAGAGGTATGCTTCGACCGCTTTTGTAATTTTTTGGGGATTTTTGCGGTAATTTTTTTCAACGTAGCTTTTGGCATAACGCTGTATGCCGAGTGTGCGGAAATAACGGTCAACGTCCAGTGTTGCCTCTCCTAGCATTTCTGAAAGACGACCATGAGCGACACGTATCATCAACTCCAGTTGAAAAAGACGCTCCTGTGCGTGCAGATAACCCAAAGCGCGATAAGCATCGAGTTCGTTTTCCGCTTCTATATGAGGAATTGCCCATTCGTCAAAGACAACATCAACCTCACTTTTCAATCCCGGAAGGCTGATTTCTCCGGAACGTTGAGGTAATTTTGTTCTTAAAAAACCATAACCGCCTGCAATAATCAGCAAAGCCAAAAGGCTGAGCCCAAAAATATATTTTCGGAACATACTCAGCATGGGATTGTGATTTCAGGCAGCTTCCATACTGAGCTTTTTACGGTGCAGATACTGATTCAGCTTCATGTGAGTCAGCATATCAATGTCACGGAAGACGAAGTGGAGATCGATCTCTCCGTTGTGTGGGATAACATCAAGCACAGTGGCAGCTAAATTTTCGCGCAAACTGGCGTAAGGCAGATGAAAAAGAAAAACATCACTTTTGTTGATACCCTGCGGAGGCAATTCATCCAACCTGACCTTTAAACCCCCGGCGCTCATATCCTTTATTATTCCGGACAGTTTATGATGCGGAAGACGGCCCAGATCAAACTTCTGCTCCATTTTAAACTGCACTGCACCCAACAGCTGAAAATCCATTTCCAGGTCCAAAGGCAGGCGTTCGGAAATTCGGATCTGTAATTTGCGTATTTTGCTGGTGTGCCCCAGTATAACAGCGTTCAGATCTGTTATCAGTTGTCCTATAATCTTAAACTTGAACTCATAATCAGCATCATTTCCGCGACGGATATGACAGTATAATTCCTTAAACTGCTTGATATTGGCCGGTCGCCGTTTTACTGTCGGCGGTTTGATCAACAACTGTGTCTCATTAGAATCAAGGATGGTGCTCATGAAGGCTATTTTTTTTTGCTTGTGCCGAATCTGGAATTCCAGTTGAGTTCCGGCTTCAAGCATTTGTGTACAGCTAAAGCCTGCATCTGTGTTCTTAAAACTAAACTGCAGACTTTTGCGCAGCAGAAATATTTTGTTCAAATCCCCTTTTGAGAAGTTTACGGAATTTTTATAATCCGCTACTGTTTGCTCAAATATTTCCGCAGACATAATAACCGGCAGCAGTTCCGCAGGATCCCTCGTGCCGCACAACTCTGTTAAAAAGTCACGATCCTCATCATCTACCTGCCGTGCTTCAAATTCAGAATCAACTGACAACTGAGCCTGATCTTCAGCAATTTGCTCAAGATCTTCCCGGATTTTCCTTTTATGGAGATAGCGTACCAGAAATATACCGCCTGCTATTGAACCTACAAAAGCGGCCGCTAAGAGATAAAAACTTAAAGGAATTTCAGAAAGAGGGGGCATGGTCTGCAGCATATTTGTCGCCTGCAGATCCTGAAGTCCAAATTTTGCTTCTTTGGGACTCCTGCTGATTCCGCAAAGCAGCAACCAGGCAGTCATAACTCCTGCTGATAAACTTACTTTATGGAAAAATTTTCTTAATCCAAGCATAAAACGTAGACTCAAATAATGACAGTAGTACTAAATTTTTTAGAAATTATAAACAAATCCGGTAACGCATCTGTTATGCCAATCAACCGACTAAATCGTAACTTCCAAGTACTTTGTAACAAAAATTTGATACACGGAGAACGTCAAGACAGGCTTTTGTATCTGTAGAATTGTAAAAATCCACGTAAAATACATACGCCCATGGAGTGTCTTTAGCAGGCCTTGACTCCAGACGACAAAGGTTGATCTGAAAAAGGTTGAACACGCTTAGAAGCTGATACAGCAGCCCGGAGCGGTCATCCTGAAACTCTACTAAGAGTGAGGTTTTTTTGCAGGAATAATCCGGCTGTTCATTTTCCTGGCGCGACCTTACAACGAGGAAACGCGTGGTATTATTCCGGTAGTCCTGGATTCCGGAGGCTTTTCTCCATTGCGGTTTATCTTCAGCAAAGGAAAGCGGGACGATGGCTGCTACAGGATCGTTTCCGGAGTCAACTGCTTCCAGAAACAGAATACCGGAATCAACGTTACTTCTGGTTAATTTACTCTGAGCGCTGGCCATGTTTTTGGAGATAAATCCGCTGCTTTGTTCAAGTGCCTGAGGGTGAGCAAAACATGACTCAACCTGCTCCAGCTCAGCATTTGCCAGCAGGGCATACTCGACCAGCAAATTTATTTCTCCCAGTATCACGAGGTCATTTCTGACCAGTGAATCCTGAACTTGCGCAACTGTTCCCGCGACAGAGTTTTCAATCGGAACTACCGCGATAGAATCCGGATCTTCTGTTACTTTGAAAAGTGCTTCAATAAAAGTACTGGTGTAGCTAACACTGGCTCCGCTGTTGCGGACTTTTTGGGTGGCTTCATCACTGAAGGTGCCTTGCGGCCCCAAAGTGTAGATTTGGGAGCAGTCCTTTATAAGCATGAAACCAACGAGATTAAGAGGCAAGCAAACTGCCGGTATTCTGCATGAAGACCGGCTGAATGTAAAATTTGTGGCTTAAGTAGCGATTGTCTTTCCGGAACGGATACACTGGGTACAAACACGTGTTTTTTTACGATTTCCACCTGCTTGACGGATTCGCACAGTTTGTAAATTAGGCATCCAGCGACGTTTTGTTTTGTTGTTGGCGTGACTGACCCGATTTCCATTTCCGGGAGTTTTTCCGCACACTTGACATTTTGTAGACATAACGATTTTCTTCTATTTTTTTGTTCAAACTGAAACTCAACACATAATATTAATTCTTTTTTGTAATAAATGCAATTCATTAATTTTCAGGTTCTTCAGGTAAGAGCGGTTCCTGCACAGGCTGAGCTTTTTTTTCAGGCAATAATGCTTTCTGCACAGGCTGAGCTTTTTCTTCCGGTAAGAGCGGTTCCTGTTCTGCATGTGCTCTATTTGTGACGACTTTGACGCTCTGCACTGACTTGCTGGCAACTTTGTTGCCCCTGGCCTGAATACCTTTGATGGCCAAATCATCCAAAATATAGATATCGTTTGATTTACGAATTCTGGGAGTAGGTACAAAAGATACTTCCAGCAGAATTCCCTCTCCCTGACTCAAGTGCAAAATTTTTGCACCTTTTTTCGCAGGAAAGAGATTGTATTCACGGTCCATGATGAACTTTTCAACGCGGAAACGTTTTGCATAACAAACCCTGGTTGCACCTTCCCAGTATACCACATTATGAACAGTCGCTGAATTCAGTTTTTCAACACAAATAGCATTTTTTCCGATGAATTGTTTTTCGGGAACACGAATAACCTGATATGATCCATCCTTGCGGATAACAACCATTTTGTCATAGGCAGAGCAAAAAAATGAAGTAGTACCGGATTTTACATTCAGACCGAGAAAACCTTCTTTACGATCCCAGCCTACTTTTTGTTTTTCCGCCACATCCTGAGCGCGTATTTCGTCAAAGCTCTTTATTTTGCTGCGTCTTGGATAATCCAGTCCATATTTTTCTTTGATTTTTTCCAGATACTTAATTGTGTAACGTGTAATATCTTTCAGCGACTTATTCAGTGAACTGATGGTGACTTTCAGTTTATCCAGTTCTTTTTGGCTTTCCTGCTGATCATAACGTGAAATACGTTTAATCTGCAGAGTCAACAATTTTTCGATATCAGCCTGTTCAACGGGAAAAGGCAGGACCGACTCGATCTGCAGTACAGCTTTTTTCACTACTTCAAGCGCTTCTTCGTATGAATCACAAGCTTCCAGTTTCTGATAAATTTTTTCGCCGATGAAATACATTTCCATTCTGCGCATATGCCACTTGCGTCTGGCCTGCTCCAGCGACAGCAACAACTCCCTCCTGAGGATATCTTTTAAGCGTATTGTGTTTTGCTGCAGGACTTCACTTACAGTCCGTTGTACGGGTTGATTCCCTTGAATTAGCAGCATATTAACAGATATGGAGACTTCACACTGCGTGAATGCATAGAGCAATTTCAGCAATTTTTCTGCATCCATGCCTCTGACCGCTTTCAATTCAATTTCAACTTTCTCCGCGGTAAAGTCGTCAATTGACGACAGTTTGAATTTGCCTTTGTTGACTGCATCCTGAACAGACTGGATCAAAGATTCCGTCGTCACCCCAAACGGCAACTCTCTCACCGTCAAGATTTTTTCATCAGTAATATCGATACGGGCACGCACCCTCACCTTACCGTTACCATCTTCGTACTGACCTGTGTCAAGCAAACCTCCATTCATAAAATCCGGAAACAGCTTAAATGGTATATTTTTCAGAAAAGCAATTTGTGCATCGATAACCTCGTTGAAATTATGCGGTAGTATTCGAGTGGACATTCCCACCGCAATTCCTTCCGCCCCAAACAGCAGAGAAACCGGAAGTTTAGCAGGCAGTACAATCGGTTCCTTATTTCGACCGTCGTAACTGTCGGAAAATTCCGTCAGTTCAGCATTAAAGAGGGCTTCTTTGGCCAGTGGAGTAAGGCGGGCTTCTATGTACCTTGGTGCAGAGGCAGGATCTCCGGTCAGTAAATTTCCAAAATTACCCTGCTTTTCAATAAAATATTCTTTGTTGGCCATCACGATCAAGGCTGAACCTATGGAGGCATCGCCGTGCGGATGGAGCTTCATTGTATCACCTACAATATTTGCAACCTTACTGAATTTTCCATCATCCATCTCCCTCATTGTATGCAGAATACGGCGCTGCACCGGTTTTAGGCCATCTAAAATATCTGGAATCGCGCGATCCTTAATAACATAGGAAGCGTATTCCAGAAAATTTTGATCCATTAAAGGTTTGAGATAACGCATTTTTCTCTTTCAACTCAAAATATTTAAGTCCGCATCGGGCAGCTTGACTGATAAAATTTTTTACTGATTCAGTTACAAAACAATTTTAATTACGGAAGTGATTCCTTCTTTGTTGCGGATTTCTTCAACGACTGCATCAGGCAACTCATCATCCACACGGATCAACGACATTGCCTCACCGCCGCGTGTATTTCTTGACAGTTGAAACTGATCAATATTGACACCATTTTCTCCTAAACAGGCTCCTAAAATACCAACCATTCCAGGACGATCCTTGTTGGTTGTCGCCATAATTGTACCTTCCGCTTCAAATTCACAGACAAAACTATTGATCAACGTGATTCTGGGGTGTGGTCCGCTGAACACAACTCCGCCGATGGAAAAATCCCGGCCTTCTCCGCTAAGTGTGCATTTGAGCGCACTCTCGTAATCAGTAAATCCGGCATCCTCACTTTCTTCAATATGGAGGCCTACATTTTCCGCCTGCTGATCTGCATTGACATAGCTCACATAATTTTTGTGACTTTGCAGCAAACCTTTCAAAAAACAGAGCCTGAGTAGAGTTGCATCCTCTTTTGCCAGTTTTCCACGATATTTAATTTCCAGATGAGTAGGAGTAAATTCGACATATTGTGAAGTGAAGACACCAAGTTTTTCCGCAAGCGAAGCATAAGATGAAACGGGACCGCTGCCTAAAACCTGTACGCTCGGCATATTGACCGGATATTCAACCACTTCACCCCGTAAAGCACGCGGTGTCTGATTTGCGATCGATTCGGCAATCCTTATTTGAGCCTCTGTTGTTGAGGCACCGACATGCGGTGACATCACGACCTGAGGCAGCTCCCGAAAAGGGTTAACGCTCGGCGGTTCATCTTCCCATGTATCAATTCCGGCTGCAGCAACCTTGCCGGAATTTAATTCTTTCAGCAGTGATTTTTCCTGAATAACCCCTCCACGCGCTGAGTTCAAAATCACTACTCCGGACTTCATTTTGCTGAATTCCTCTGCACCGATCATACCGGTTGTTTCCTCGGTTTTAGGTACATGCAGCGAGATTACATCCGCAGAAGAAAGAAGTTCGTTCCAGCTGCATTTTTTGGCATTGTGACGCTCGAACACTTCTTCTGCAATATAAGGGTCAAAAGCCAGCACTTCCATATCGAAAGCTTTTGCGTAACGCGCCACGCGATGTCCTACATTTCCTAGACCTATTATGCCAATTGTTTTTCCGAGCAGTTCTGTGCCGGTGAAAGAATGACGGTCCCACTTAAGTTCACTCATGTGAATGTGAGCAGGAATTATTTTTCTCATCGCAGAAAGTAGCAAACCTATCGTAAGTTCGGCGGCAGAATTTGTGTTTTTTCCGGGTGTATTGATAACCAGAATTCCTTTTTCGGTTGCATATTTAACATCAATATTACCAATACCAACCGCAGCGCGTGCAATTACTTTCAACTTTGGCGCTTTGTCAATTAATTCTTTGGAAATCGGGGTTTCCGAACGCGTCAGGATACAATGGAAAGGTGCTATTATCTTGAAAATTTCAGTGAGAGGCAGATCAGGTGCGTATTGGATTTCAATATCTTTTTCTTTACGCAATTTTTCCAGGCCAATTTGGTGAATTGATCCTGTAACAAGGATTTTGTACATTAAACTAATTTTTCTCAAGTTCAGATTATAAACAGTTGCTGTATTCTATCATTCCACATTTTGACGGAGTACGCAAAGATTCTACTCTGAAACTGAAGAATTTTAGCAGCAGAAACCACTAAACGGAGAAAAAGGAGGAAAATAACTAAGAATGTTTTTGGAGGATAATTGAAAAACGGGAGAGACTACCCTCCCGTTTTTCTGATAATGCTCAGAAACCCTTGCGAACCATGAGTTCTTGAGGGGTTAAGCGGTGCAAACAGCGTGTACGAATGGCTATTTGACGAAAAGGGTAAAGATTTTTTGTGGTAGATTTCATCTGCTTCTCCCGTATTTAAACGATTAATATCAATGATAAATATAGTCTTTAAAACTATTTTATCGAACTCTTGCACACATCTTGAAAGATGTATTAATATCATCGACAGAACAGATAATTTCTTGAATTGTTTTTTATCAAGAGAACTTAAACAAGGTATTATGGCAAGAGGTGGCTTCCGAGAAGGCGCGGGAAGAAAAAAAGAATATAACGAGCCTGTCAAAAAAATTTTATTGGGACTTCCGGAGTCTGTTTTGAAGCAGCTGGACAGCTATGCCTCTGCCAAGAACCTCTCTCGACCAAAAGCCGTGGCAATCCTCGTAGAGCAGGCAATGGACCGAAACAACCAACTCGCGATGTAACAGCTATTTTGATTTAAAAAATTACTTTTCATCCGTCTCGGTCGGAAAGTCTCCGTCGAGCTCCTTGAGTTTACGTGTAGCTTCAAGGTAACGCTTTTTTGACCTCCGCCTCTCCCACAATCCTAAAAGAATCATCGAGCAAAATAACATTCCGATTAAAACAAGTCCCATATATTTCCATATTTAAACAGTCAAACCTTCTGTGAACATGCAGAAACTACGATGGATTCACAAATAATCTGAAATGCACCCGCAAGAATATCAGCAATCACTTACTGAAACTCCTCAGCTCGAGTTAAAAATCATCAACAGAATTGAAATTCCATAATATACTGCAATTCCTCCAAGTACCCAGTTAACCCAACCTGGCGTTTTACCCTTAGCTTTTTTGCGGTGCCTCCTCCATAAATAGATCGCACAAACAATCAGGAAAGCAAGAAAAATCCCCTTTGGTCCCATGTTAGTGCCTGTTCACCTGGTTTCTGCTTTACGATAAAGCACGGGATTTAAATTTTCATCGTTATACATTTTCATTTGCTGATAAACTTTGAGCCGTTTTTCTCCGCTGCTTAAATCAGCAAGCAATTTAGTGAGGCATTGTTCCAAATCTTGACGCTGCTCTCGTAAAACGGAAAGTTTTGCTGCACACTTGTTACGATGTTCTGCTGTCACCTCCTCACGTTGAACTTCTTCGTCCATATGATAAATTTTAAGCGCATTTATCGAAAGACGATCAATCATGCTTCCGGGTGTTTCACTGTTCATTTCCGTTTCAGCATTATTTTTCACATTTTCCGCGTTGATAATATTCAGCAGAAACTGATCCAGCTGTTCGATCAAATCATTTCGCCGTTGATTGAAAACATCAATCGCACGCTTCACTTCAGCAATTTTTGAATCCGAAACATCTGGATCACGAGCCAGATCTTCCTGATGCCATAATTCAAAATTGACCTGATGCTGGATTGAAACCAACCTGGGGAAATTTTCCGCTGCTGAAAAATCCGCCTCTGGCAAAAACCCGTGCCATAACTCAACCTCATGAAGCTGCTGTTTCAACAACTTCTCTGTTTCAAACATGAAAACCATTAAAATTCCTTTAGCAGTAAGTTTTTATCATCGTCTCCAATTCAGCTTGTACTGCTTCTACAGTAACACCGTGGAGACACTCCAGCTTACATTCTGGATAAGTACATTTATTTTTACATCCCGGATCATATTCAAGTGTACAGTGTTGAGCGTCCTCAGGAGGAGTCCAGTTAACAGCCCACGGCCTGCCGAAAACTGCCAGTGTCGGAGTGCCTCCGGCAACCGCAAAATGTCTTGGGCCATTATCATTACCAAGATGTAAATCCACTTTGTTCAGGATGGCCAAAGTTTCAGTAAGTGATGGAATATCATAGTCCGGCAGCGCTTTTTGCTTCATTGCTTCTCTTACGGCATCAATAAAATGCTCCTCACCTGGACCAAAGAGAAATAATATTTTTGCTTGATGTTTCTGTACCAACCAGTCAGCAATCACAGCAAACCGTTCTGCAGGCCACACTTTGTAAGGCTGGCGTGAAACTGGAGACAAAGTCACCACAAAATCGCTGTCTTTTATACCAAGCTGGCCAAAAAGCCGCGCAGCATATTCTTTATCTTCTTCTTCTGCAAAAAAATTCAATCCGAAATCATTAGCGTAAATTCCAAGTTCTTCCAGCAACTGAGCTTTATCCTGCGCAGCATAAGTCACCTCCGTGGATATTTTGACAGGATGAGTATAGGCCCAGCTTCTTCCACGAAAACTAAAACCAATCCGGATTGGCGCAGCTGAAAAACGAGTCGTCAGAGCGCTCCGTGGATTTCCAAAAAAATCAATTACACAGTCGAATTGCCGTTTCCGAAGTTTGCGGATAAAGGAAATTGACTCACTGATTGTTTGCGCTTTACGATAAAGTAAAATTTCATCCAGAAAAGGGTTATTACGCAAAACCTGGTCGGCAGGAGCTTCCGTCATAAAAGTCAGTTCTGCTTCCGGAAAAGATTCGCGTAACAGCCTGATCGAAGGAGTCGTCATTAAAACATCACCAATCCTCCGTAACTGAATCAAAAGAAATTTCACTGGAGATTCACCTTTATTCCAGATCGGTTAAATCTTTGAGACGTTTTTCTGTTGAAGAAATCTCCATTATTTGTGCCCCAAGTTTATCGCCAATCGTCACAGATTTTGCTTTTGCGATCTCTTCATCATTGATATAGAGCTTCATATTATCCTCCACCTGCGTCTCCAACACCAGCATGGAGCCTTGCCCAAGCCTCAATATTTCATCAATTTCCATCCTGCATTCACCCAATACCAAGCGGGCTGTAACCGGCATTTCCAGCAATTTCTCGATTTGTGGTCCAACCACTTTTTTGCTTGTCTTCATTTTTTGTTTTCCGCTGCTCATCTGATTTTGTATGAAGGAAGATTCTCTTGAAGCAATTTTAGCTCGCAAGTATACAATTTTTTTGCTATTTTTTAATGTTCAATACTTAAACCATACCGTTTAGTTACGAGCAGAACAAGTTGATTTAATCTCAGATAAGAGGAAAAAGAAATGTCACCGAAACAAAAGACAGCCACAAAAAGACACGCCAACAGCCGTCCCAACAAAAGAAATCTGAAAAAACGTCGCCAGCTAATTCAGGAGAATGCTGAACTTCTCCAGTCTCTTGCTCAGGAGTAATGACTTCTCAGGAGAGTTTCGGAACCCTGATTCCTGATCCGCTCAATAAAAAACTTCAGCAGGAAGGAGTTGCTTTTACAGAACTTCGTGAGTCAAGCTCTGCTGCTGAAAAACTGGTTGAGCAAATTTACCGTTTATGGCGCAGCGGAGACCTCCGCATCGAACGCAACTGGAACGGTATACTCGATCAACCACAAAACATTCCTTACAGCCACAGTGCCTGCCTGTTACCCGATGACCGTCTCTATCTTGACAGCTCAAATCCACAGCAGTTGTGGAAGCTTGCGACTTGGAACGTTAATTCTATCCGGACACGACTGCCTTTGCTTCTGCAGTGGCTCAAAGAGCATAATCCGGACGTAGTCTGTCTTCAGGAAACCAAAGTTGAAGACGCGCAGTTTCCTGTCTGGGATCTTCAACAAGCCGGATACGAATCTGTTTTTTCCGGACAGAAATCCTATAACGGCGTTGCCATTTTGTCGAAACATCCCATCCAGGATGTACAGCATGGTTTTAGTAACAGTTATGATCCGGAAAATGCCCGTCTGATTGCTGCAACTGTTTCCGGAATGCGCATGGTTAATGTTTACGTACCGCAGGGTCAAACCACTGAATCAGACAAATTTAAATATAAACTGAATTTTTTTGCAGAATTAATTCAGGAGTTTCAGGCAGCAAAAAATTCTGACAAAGCTTTGGCGATCATGGGTGATTTTAATATTGCGCCGCATACGGATGATCTCTCGAATCCTGAATCAATGCGCGGCAAAGTCAGCTTTCATCCGAAAGAACACGCGCTTTTAGCTGAACTGATGGAGATCGGCCTGAGTGATCTTTTCCGCAAATTTGACCAGCGATCCGGACAATTTTCCTGGTGGGATTTCCGTACCCGGGGTTTTGAACGTGATGAAGGAATGCGTATCGACTTTATTCTGGCAAATTCTGTTTTGACTTCCTCCTGCCAAGCATGCATAATCGATATTGAAGCACGAGAACAAGATCGGCCCTCCGATCATGCACCGGTCATTGCTGAATTTAAACTTTGACTTAAAAAACTTATTCCACAATAAAAAACATGAATCGTGCAAAATATCTCAAAATCTTCATGATAGGTTGCCTATTTTTTGCATTATCTGCAGGAAATGTTTCAGGCGCACTTCCAGTAGAGCGCCCTGGGGCATTTGCTATGGTAATTGATGTTCCAATTCGCATCCTTGGTATAGGGCTTGCGGTAGTTGGAACTGCTTTTTTTATCGTGGCTTTACCATTTGCCATGAGTTCCGGAAGTACCGGAGACGCCTGGGATGCCCTGGTAGCCGAACCCTTTCAGTTCACCTTTACCAGGCCTCTCGGAAAATTTGAAGATTGGAAGAGCCCAAATGAAGAATCTGACTCTTCTAAAATGATCACCTCTGATTAGGAGTGAAGATGAGAAAAATTATTTTAACAGTGTTTGCAGCATCCAGTCTGCTTTTATATAGCACACAGGCATTTGCACTTTTCA
>UINC01000051.1_pt1 | contig 16807 bp, 14 predicted proteins | sample 5385821 | NCBI WGS metagenome assembly UINC01 (sample SAMEA4666929, study PRJEB26691) | marine metagenome | isolation source: Pacific Ocean | place: Pacific Ocean | collected 2011-10-13 | reverse complement strand
AGCATTATATTGGTTGAAGATTTGAGTCGAAATAAAAATTAATTATTTTTTTTATTTTTATAATCTATTACATCAGACGAGTAAGCCGCTAGAGATGCTAAATTTATTATATCGTTAGTAGATGATCTTAATGGTGCAATTTCTATAGCTTGTCCCAAACCAACAAGTAATGGTCCAATTACTTTTGATCCACCTAAAGTTTTCATAGTTTTGTATGTTATTGCAGCACTATGTTGACCGGGCATAATTAAAACGTTTGCATTTCCTACTATTTCAGAAAATGGGTAAAGCTCTTTATATCTTTCATCCAAAGCAACATCTGGCTGCATATCTCCATCAAATTTAAAATCAACATTTTTCTTTTTTAATATATCAACAGCATCTCTTATGTGTTTAGTTCTACTTGTAATTGGTTGACCAAAAGTTGAATGAGATAAAAAAGCTATTTTTGGATCAAAACCAAAAAGTCTAACTACTCTTGCACAAGATATTGCAATTTCGGCTAATTGAGCTGAAGAAGGATATTCATGAACAGTTGTATCAGCAATAAACACCGTTCTTCCTTTATTAACTACCATGTTTAAACCAAACATAATTTCACCTGGTCTAGGGTCAACCACTCTTTTAATTTTTTGAAGTGATTGAGAATATCTTCTTGTATTTCCAGTAACCATGGCATCTGCATCTCCACAGGAAACCATACAAGCTCCCCAAATAACTCTATCATTTCTGATCATTCTATCGCAGTCTCTTTCAAGTAATCCCTGATCTCTATGTAATTTTTTAAATATGTATTTTACGTACTTTTCTCTTTTCTCTTTTATTGTCGAATTAACTATTTCAATATTAAAATTTTCACTATAACCAATCTCTTTTAATCTCTCTTTAACAACTTTCTCTTTGGCAATAATCATTGGGATGCCTAAGCCACTATTTTTAAAAGCAATAGCTGCTTTAAGAGTATTTTCATCTTCCCCATCTACAAAAACAACTTTTTTTTGCGATTTTTTAACTTGTGAGTTAATTCCTTGCATTATAGTTACAGAAGGATCTAATCTTTGTTTTAATTGTTCAGAGTAAATTTCAAAATTTTCAATTTTTTTTCTAGCAACACCGCTTTTAATTGCGGCCTTAGCAACCGCAACTGGAATAACACTGATTAATCTTGGATCGAACGTAGATGGTATTATATAATTTTTTCCATACTTTGGTCTATCCCCTCCCATTGCAGCCACCACCTCATCCGGAACCCTTTCTCTTGCTAGCGCAGCTATAGCATTTGATGCAGCTATCTTCATTTCTTCATTAATTGTTTTTGCTCTAACATCCAGAGCACCTCTAAAGATGTAAGGAAAACCTATTAAGTTGTTTACCTGGTTTGGATAATCAGATCTTCCAGTAGCAACTATTGCGTCAGACCTTACTTCGTCTATTAATTCAGGTTTAATTTCAGGATCAGGATTGGCACAGGCAAATATAATTGGATTTTTTGCCATTGATTTTATCATATCTTGGGTAACAGTATCTTTTGCTGACAATCCCAAAAAAACATCTGCACCCTTTATTACTTCTTTCAGAGTTCTTAATTTTGTCTCAACGGCATGCGCAGATTTAAATTGATCCATATTATCTCTACCTTTGTAGATCACTCCCTTTCTATCTAACATAACCACATTATCATTTTTTGCTCCAATACTTTTGAATAGATTAACGCACGCTATCGCAGATGCTCCTGCGCCATTGACAACAATTTTGACATCATTAATTTTCTTTTTTGATATATCCAAGGCATTAATCAAAGCAGCAGTTGTTATGACTGCCGTTCCATGTTGGTCATCATGAAAAATTGGAATATTTAATACTTCTTTTAATTTTTGTTCTATTATAAAACAATCTGGAGCAGCAATATCCTCTAAATTTATCCCACCAAAACTATCACCAATGCTTTGTACACATTGAATAATTTCATTTATATTTTTATTATTTATCTCAATATCAATTGCATCTATGTCAGCAAATCTTTTAAATAATACAGCCTTACCCTCCATTACTGGTTTTGAAGCTAGCGCCCCCAAATTACCTAATCCTAAAATTGCTGAACCATTACTTATTACGGCTACTAAATTTCCTTTGCTCGTATATTCGTAAGCCGCATCTGGATTTTTTGAGATTGCTTTTACAGGAGCAGCAACTCCAGGAGAATAAGCTAAAGAAAGATCTCTTTTGGTTGTTAGGGGCTTAGAAGATATGATCTCAATTTTGCCAGACTTTCCGCTATTATGAAAGTCCAATGCTTCTTTGTCTGAATAATGATCAATTTTTGATTTTTTTTTCATTTAAGATTGAAAATGTAATATACAATAAACAATGTCACTATCAATGTCTGAAACTATATTTTAAATCTTAAAATATGAACTTGCTATCTTCAACATCGGTTTTTGGTTTTTATACCTTGTTAAGTAGGGTTTTGGGGTATTTAAGAGATATTTTAATAGCCGTTTTCCTCGGGACAAGCATTTATGCCGATGCTTTTTTTGTTGCTTTTAGATTGCCCAATACTTTTAGACGACTATTTGCCGAGGGTACTTTCAATGCAGCATTTATCCCAAGTTATGCAGAGGAAAAGTTAAAGAGAGAAGATATAGGTAAAAAATTTGCCGATGATGTTTTTAATTTGCTTTTGTTTTTTTTAATTTTTTTAATCGTCATTGTCGAAATATTTACTCCCTTTATGGTTTACCTTATAGCCCCAGGTTTTTATGAAGATCCTGAAAAATTTAGTTTAGCTACCGAATTTACGAGAATCACATTTCCCTTTTTACTATTTGTGAGCTTATCCTCTTTGTTGTCAGGAGTATTAAATACAAATAACAAATTTGCTGCCGCTGCCGCTGCACCAATAGTGCTCAATATTATATTAATTTCATCCTTGTTACTTTCTTTTTACTTTAATCAAAATGTTGCAAAAAACTTATCTATTGGAGTAACTTTAGCAGGAATATTGCAATTTATAATTTTAGTTATTTTTACAAGAAAGTTTTATTTCCCATCTATTAAATTTATTTTTAAATTTGGAGAAAATATCAAAAATTTTTTTAGAAAATTATTACCAAGTATTTTTTCATCGGGGATAACTCAGATAAACATACTTATTGGAACTATAATTGCATCATTCCAATCTGGAGCAGTATCTTATTTATATTATGCTGATAGAGTTTATCAAATTAATTTGGCTATTGCCGGTATTGCAGTTGGCACAGTAGTTTTGCCTAGTCTTTCAAAAAGTATAAAAATGAATGATCAAAATTCGGTAAGTCTTATACAAAATAAATCAATTGAATTATCTTTAGCGCTCTCTTTACCCGCAACATTTGGTCTATTAATAGCATCCAAACAAATAGTAAATTGTTTATTCGGATATGGATCTTTTGATGGCTCGGATATTCTTTATACATCTTTAGCACTGACGTATTTTGCTATAGGCGTTCCAGCTTTTGCATTAGTTAAAGTGTTGTCAAACTTTTATTTTGCACGTGACAATACAAAATTACCGTTTTATATATCTTTAGTAAGCATGATTGTGAACATTACAATTAGCATTTCTTTATTTAAGAAATACGGTTTTGTAATAATACCCATAGCCACTTCAGTTTCGACTTGGATTGCAGTTTTAATTTATTTTACTCTATTAAGTCGAAGTAAAATTCTTAATTTTGAAAATAGAACATTATTAAATTTTCTAAAAATTTCATTTGCAACAATGTTAATGTGTTTTTTCCTTTATTTTGGTTTAGATTATTTTGAGGATAAGTTGAGCTATGCTTATAATTTTAAATTAATTTATTTATTAATTGTGGTAGGTTTATCGGCAGTTATATATCTGACTATTACTAATCTTTTGGGAGTATTAAACTTTAAAAGTTATCAATTAAAATGAATAAAAACTTCAAACAAGTAGTTTTTTCAGGAGTTCAGCCTACTGGGAGTTTACATTTAGGAAATTATCTAGGGGCAATAAAAAACTTTGTAGAACTTCAAAAAAAAATGGAGTGTATTTATTGCATAGTTGATCTTCATGCGATAACAGTTTTTCAAAATCCTAAAGAATTAAAAAAAAATATTCTTGAAACGACTGCAGAATTTATAGCTTGCGGCCTTGATTTTAAAAAAAGCATTATATTTAATCAGTCTTCTGTTAGCGGACATGCTGAGCTAGCTTGGATTTTTAATTGCATATCAAGGATTGGATGGATGAATCGAATGACTCAATTTAAGGAAAAAGCTGGCTCCAATAAAGAAAATGCCAGTGTAGGATTGTATGTCTATCCCAGTCTAATGGCTGCAGACATACTATTATATAAAGCTACGCACGTTCCTGTGGGAGATGATCAGAAACAACATCTTGAATTAGTAAGAAACATTGCGCAAAAGTTTAATAATGATTTTAAAAGTAGTAATTTTTTTCCAATTCCAGAACCTTTAATACAAAAAAAACTTTCAAGAGTTATGAGTTTGAGAGATGGTAAAAAAAAGATGAGCAAATCAGAAGAATCAGACTATTCCAGAATTAATTTGCAAGATAGTGAAGATGAAATAAGGAAGAAAATTAAAAAAGCAAAAACAGACTCTTCTCCTATCCCAGGAACAATCGAAGAGTTAAAAGATAGACCGGAAGCTCTAAATCTTTTAAGCATTTATTCTTTTGTTATTAATTCTACGATAGAAAAAACTTTAAACACAATGAAGGGAAGAGAATTTTCAAAATTTAAAAATGATTTATCGGATGCTTTAGTTGCCACAATTTGTCCTATTGGAAAAAAAATTAAAAATTTAAAAAACGACCAATCCTATTTACTAAAAATTTTACACGAAGGTACAGAGAAAGCTAACTTTATTGCGGAGAAAAACTTAGATAAAGTTAAAGAAATTGTAGGTTTTGTGTTACATTGATAGTGCAAAATTAAAATATTATATGCTAAGATTTATAAAATGATTCATATTGAAAATACCCCAAACCCCAATGCTCTTAAGTTTCTATCTGAGAAGAAGATTTCATCAGTCGGAACTCAAGAATTTCAAAAAGCAAATATTAAAAAAATTAATAATTATTTTATAAAAAACTTACTTAATCTAGACGGAGTAGAGCTAGTTTTAGTTTCTGAGAATTTTTTAAGTGTAAAAAAAAATGAAAAGATTAGCTGGGATAGTTTAAAACCTTCAATTGTATCTTCCTTAAATGATTATTTTCAAAAAAATGAAGAACCAATACTTTCAACAATTGGCGAAGTGGAGCCCGAACAAAAAATAGAAGATAATAAAATAATAGATCAGATTAACAACATTCTTAATACGAAAATCAGACCTGCTGTTGCTAGAGACGGAGGCGATATTAAATTCGTATCTTTTGACAATGGTATCGTGAGAGTTGAATTAAGAGGAAGCTGCTCAGGTTGTCCAAGTTCCTTAATGACTTTAAAGCAGGGAGTTCAGAATTTGCTATGTCATTATGTTAAAGAGGTAAAATCTGTTGAAGCAATATAATTTTATTACATATTGTCGCACTGCAATATTATATATTGCAATGCAACATAAAAATGTTTATATAATTTCTTAAATGAAAAAAAATATTCCATATAGAGACCAACTTATCAAACTGTCAAAACTTTATAAAATAGATGAAGTTAAAAATTATATAAGATCAAAAAAAAATTTGACAGTATCACAAGTTGAATTAATTCTTCTTAAGAACAAAATTAGATTACCAGAACAAAGTTATAATAAAAAAAGAATTGCAGAAATAAAATTCAAAGAACAGGTTATTACCAATATGGTTTTAACCGCGTGTCTTTTAGTCTTTGTTATCAGTTTAATTAGCATAAGACCCTATATTAAAACTGTTACAAATGAGATGAAATTTACTTATGTTGCTAAAGAATATAAATCTAATTTTAAATCCAATAAATTTCCTAAGAATCTGAATACACAAGATGACAATAAAAAATTAGAAAATCATGCGGTTAGTTTAGATACACAAATTACTTTAAATTTATTCGAAAATTTAAAATATGATCTTAAAAAGATAAGACAAGGGCAACCCGTGAAACCAATTTATCTATCTCAACTTCCTAAAGATCTTGATCGATTAAAAAATACTAAAAAAAAGAAAGATACTTTTATAAAAATTGTTATGCCCTTAATATTAGATGAAAATAATAAAATTTTAGAAAATAGAAAAAAGCTTTTTAAAATTTTAGGCAAATCAACTAATTCAATGGGAGAAAAACGTTGGCTTAAAAGAAGGTTCAAAGAGTACGGAATAAAGAAGGGAGATATAACTGAGCTTAAAGTAAGAATGGATATAATTCCACCATCAATAGCAATTGCCCAAGCAGCAATAGAAAGTGGTTGGGGAACATCTAGGTTTGCACTGGAAGGCAATGCAATGTTTGGTCAGTGGACATGGAGTAAAAATGGAATTGAACCAACAGAAAAAAATAAAAATAAAAGTCACAAAATTCTTAAATTTTCAATGTTACGTTCATCCGTAAAAGCTTATAAAAATAATTTAAATACTCATAATGGCTATAAAGAATTTAGAGAAAAAAGAGCAGAACTAAGAAAGAATAATAAAAAAATATCTGGATTAAAACTTGTAAGTTATTTGTATAATTATGCGGCAACAGGAAAAGAGTATATTAAAATTTTAAAAAGGGCCATTGATCAAAATAGACTTACAGATTTTGACGATTCCATTTTAATGAATTCGGGCAAATCTTTACCCGCTAGAGCATCATTAATATTATAAATTTATAGATTTCCCACTACAAATTGAACACCGAGCCATCTCCATTCGCCAGTGTTTTCTCTTAAAGAGCAATTTATTCTTCCTCTTTCAGTAGTAAATTTTCCCTCCAAAAGAATTTTTAACTCATTATTATCAAGAAATTCAAGTTTTGACTTCCTCCACTTATTTTCTTCATTTGAATAACAAGTAATGTTTTTAAAATCTGGCCCATCTTTGAAAAAAATAATTTTTACATCTGGAGGATTATTATTGGTATCAAGATATTTTTCTTCTGGAATGATTTTTTGATATGGAAATGGAATAGTTTTTAGTAAACTTTCAAATCTTTTTATTTCTCCGTATTTCTCATTTATAGGAAATCGTGGTAGTTCAAATTTGTCTTTCGTTTTATCCATAACCCCAGAATGTTGACCAAATGCGTATTGAAATCCTAAATTTTGAACAATTTTTTTATAAGAATTTTTGTACTCTCCGAAAGGATAAGCAAAAAAATTTGTTTCATGGTTTAACTTTTCTTTAAAAATTTTTATAGATGTTTGTAAATCTTTTTTTATTTCTTCGTCATTTTTGTCAACCAGATATGCATGTGAGTGACTATGGTTACCAATATGAACAAAATTAAATTGAGAAATTTCTTTTATTTGAGACCAACTCATATATCCATTAGATCCAACCGTTTCTGTATTAATAAAAATTATAAAAGGTATTTTTTTTTCTTTTAAAATTGGCCAAGCATTTTTATAAAAAGAATAGAATCCATCGTCTATAGTCAGTAAAATTTTTTTATCTAGATTATTTTTTTTTATTGAATCTTCAAATTGTCCATGCGAAATGAATTCAAATTCAGAATTTTCTATTAGATTTATGTGAGATTTAAAATCGTCTAATTTTATATTAGTTGATGGATACTTGTTTTCATCAAAACGATGATACATTATAGAAAGAATCCCATAATCTTTAACAACCGAGGTTGAATTAGATTTCATTGGGATAAAGAAAATTGTAAGGATAAGTATGAATAAAAATTTTTTAGTATTAGATTTCACTAGATTAAATAAAAATATTGTTTTTAAGTTTAAAGATAAATTTTTTATAAATAAAATAGAGACAGATAGCAATAATAATCAAGAAATAATTGATGATATTTTAAATCTAATTAAAAGAGCAAATATTAAAACAAAGGAAAAATTTGATGTTTTAGTTAATTTAGGTCCTGGTAGCTTTTCTGGAATCAGAATATCTTTGGCAGTGGCCAAAGGTATTAAATTGATTAAAAAAGTAAATTTATTTGGATTTAATTCTTTTATTTTAAATGCAGCTCCATACTTAGAAAAATATGAAACAGTATTTTCTATTCTGAAAGTAAATAAAAAATTTTATTTTTTAAAATATATTAAAGGTAAAAAAAATGATATTTCTCAAATAACTGAATTTCAGAATAAAGAAAAATTAAATGAAAAATCAGTAATAGTCATTTCCAGTGAAATGAAAAATGAGGATATGTTTAAAAATATAGCAGAAAAACACAGAGTAATTGAAGATTTTGATGTTAAAAATAATATTGAAATACTTATTAAAAAAAATTTAATAGAAAATAATTTGATTAAGCCAGTATATTTAGGCTAAATTAAACCTGTAAAATTTAAATGAGCAAAATTGAAGATAAATGTGAACAAAAGGGCGTTAGACTCACAGATCAAAGAAGATTAATTGCAAAAGTTATGAGTCAATCCTCAGATCATCCTGATGTTGATGAACTACATAAAAGAGTAAGCAAAATTGATGAAAAGGTAAGTATCGCTACTGTTTATAGGACAGTAAAGCTTTTCGAAGAATCAGGAATTTTTGAGAGGCATGATTTTAAAGGCGGTAAAGCGAGATATGAACAATCTCCAGATATTCATCATGATCATTTGATTGATGTGAATACTGGCGAAATAGTTGAGTTTGTAGATGAAGAAATTGAAAAATTACAGAACGAAGTTGCTAAAAAACTTGGTTATAAATTAGTAGATCATAGATTGGAATTATACGGTATAAAAACTAAAAAAAATTAGAATCTTGTCAAAAAATTTTTTTATTAAAACTTTTGGTTGTCAAATGAATGAATACGATAGTAATCGTATTGCTGATTTAGCTAAACAAGCCGGTTATATCAAAACCTCAAATATTAATAATACAGATTGCTATATTCTAAATACTTGTCACATAAGAGAAAAGGCAACTGAAAAAGTCTACCATGATATTGGACGTCTTAAAAAAAATTATAAAAATAAAAAAAAGCCTATAGTTTTAGTTACAGGCTGTGTTGCTCAAGCAGAAAATAATGAAATGCTAGAAAGAGAGTCTTATATAGATGCTGTAATAGGACCTCAGTCATATCACAATGTTCCAAGCATTTTGTCAAAACTAAATGACAGAAGAAAGAAATTGAATTTTACAGATTTTGATGTTGTTAAAAAATTTGACAGATTAAATACTCTAAAAAATTCAGAATCGAAAGTGTCTTCATTTATAACTGTCCAAGAAGGTTGTGACAAATTTTGTAATTTTTGTGTTGTTCCTTACACAAGGGGTCCTGAACATTCAAGGTCCCCAGAAGAAATAATTGAGGAAGCGAAAGATTTAATTATAAATGGAGCAAAAGAGATTACCCTTTTAGGCCAAAACGTTAATGCCTACTCTTCTAACAAAAAAGGAAAAATTTATAAATTTTCAGATTTAATTATGGAACTTCAGAATTTAGAAGAATTAAAAAGAATTAGGTATACAACATCTCATCCCAAGGACATGACCAATGATTTAATTGATTGTCATAAAAAAGTAAAAAAATTAATGCCATTTCTTCATTTACCAGTTCAAAGTGGTTCAAATAAAATTTTAAAAAACATGAATCGCAAACATACCAGAGAAGAATATTTATCGATAATTCAAAATTTGGAAAAGGCTAAACCCGATATAAGGTTTTCAAGTGATTTTATTGTTGGATATCCAGGAGAAACAGAAGAAGATTTTTACGATACTATTTCACTAGTAAAAGAAGTTAATTTTATTAATTCATTTTCCTTTATTTACAATCCACGACCAGGCACACCAGCTTTTAATTTTGAAACAATCAACAAAGAAATACAAAAGAAACGATTAATAATTCTACAGAATTTGCTAGAAAATATTCAAACAAAAGAAAATAAAAACCAAGTTGGGAAATTAAAAGGAGTTTTGATCGAAAACAAAATGAAAAATCAATCAAACTATTTTGGTAGAATCAGAAATTTAACCCCCATAGTAATAAGCAACGCCAATGAAAAAGATATAGGAAAAATCATTGATGTTAGAATTAAAAATTATAACAGAAACACTTTATTTGGAGTCAAAGAAAATGCAGAAAGAGAAGTGGCAGCTTAATGTTAGAAGCAAAAAATTTAAATAAAGAAATTTCTATAAAAAAAATTGATGACGAAACCTTAAATGTAAAAATTTTTAATAACGATATTTTGGCAGCAATAGTTGGTGAATTTAATAAAAACCTAATTAAAATTGAAAAACTTACGAATACCCAAGTTTTTTTTAGAGGCAACTCTATTACTGTGAAAGGCAACAAAGAATCAATTTTGGCTGTATCAAATTCTTTGATTTTTTTAGTTAATAAATTTCTTGTTACTAGTTCTATAGAAGACAATGATATAACCTATTCAATAAAAAAAGGAGATGCTTTAGCAAATATGGAGAAGAGTAAAAGCAATATAAGATCAATAGATCAGGTAATCAAAACTCCACGAAGGTCAGTAATACCAAGATCCAGAAGACAGTCAGAATATTTAAAAGCACTTTTAAACGAAGATATTATTATCTCATTAGGTCCCGCAGGAACTGGAAAAAGTTATTTGGCCGTTTCCGTTGCAGTGAATATGTTAATGGAAAAGAAAGTAGAAAAAGTAATTTTATCTCGTCCTGCAGTTGAAGCCGGAGAAAGACTTGGTTTTTTGCCCGGTGACATGAAAGAAAAAGTGGATCCTTATCTTAGGCCTTTATACGATGCTCTATACGATTTGTTTGGATACGAAAAGGTTCAAAGAAAGATTGAAACAGGAGAAATTGAAATCGCACCTCTTGCATTTATGAGAGGTAGAACTTTAAAAAATTCTTTTGCAATTTTGGATGAGGCACAAAATGCTTCACTAACACAAATTAAAATGTTTTTAACAAGGATTGGAGAAAATTCCAAAATTGTTGTTAACGGTGATCCTTCACAAGTTGACCTTATAAATAAAAATCAATCTGGTTTAACTCAATCAACAAAAATTTTAAAGAACGTAAAAGAAATAAAATGTATTGAATTTGACCACACAGATGTTGTAAGGCACCCTCTAGTATCGAAAATTATTCAGGCCTATCAGCAGAAAACTGATGATAAAAATTGATGTTTTTATCCAAAATAAAAGTTGGAAAAAATATATATCCAATCCTAGCAAATATTTAGGAAGCAAAGCTAGATACATAAATAGTTCATTTAGTTTTTTTAAAAACAAAAAAATAAATTTTTCTATTTTATTGGCAGGGAATAAAGAGGTTAGAGCTTTAAATAAAAAATTTAGAAAAAAAGATAAAACCACAGATGTTTTGTCTTTTCCTTTTTATAAAAATATAATGCAGCGAGATTGGAGAATGGATGTTAATTTCAGATATGACCGTTTAAAGAAAAATCATCCAGCATTTAATAAAAAAGAATTCAAAGAAGTTTATTTGGGAGATATAATTTTAAATTTCTACAAGATAAATAAGAAAAATTTTAAAAGAGATTTTAACAGGCTGTGGATACATGGATTTCTTCATTTGTTAGGATATCAACATGATACCAACAAAGATTTTTATAAAATGCGTAAATTAGAAAATCGAATATTTAAACAAACTGAAAAAACTAAATGTTAGAATTTTTTAATAAAAAATTTTTTATTTTATTTCTATTTCCACTATTTCTGGGAGGACTAACTGTTTTAAGTTTTCAACCATTTAATTTTTTTTTTGTTAACTTTCTATCTCTTCCTTTATTATTTTTTTTAATTGTTTATGTAAAACAAAAATCTAAAAGCGTTTACAGGAAAAAACCTTTTCTTAAACATTTATTTTTTTTAGGAAGTTCTTATGGATTTGGTTTTTTTTTCTTTGGTTTTTACTGGATTGTTTACTCGCTAACTTTTGATGTTTCATTTAGGTTTTTAATTCCATTTGGGTTAGTATTAATTCCTTTATTTCTATCCTTATTTTTTTCACTGCCAATATTATTAATAGGAAATTTTTCTGATAAAAATATATCTTCTATTTTTTTGATAAGTGGGATTTTTTCAGTTGCTGATTTTCTAAGAAGCACAATTCTTACAGGATTCCCTTGGAATCTTTGGGCGTATAGTTTTTCATGGTCGATTGAAAGTTTGCAGATATTGTCTGCGATTGGACTTTTTTCTTTAAATCTTTTGTTCATTACATTTTTTTTTATTCCTGCAGTCTTTTTTTTTAAGAGTAAAATCAAATATTTTTTTGTAAGCTTTTTCATAATACTGGTCTTTTCAAATTATTTTTATGGCTCATACAAGATTAATTCCGAGTACAAAAACAATAATTCAGAAAAGATAAATTTTAAAATTGTTTCAGCGGCAATGAATTTATCAGATTTTAGAGATATGAAAGAAGTTGCTTCTAAATTAATCAGATATAGTGAACCGAACAAGAATAAGAAAACTATTTTTGTTTGGCCCGAAGGAGTTTTTTCAAGTGAAGATTTTAGTCAGTTAAAAGATATTAAATATTTATTTAAAAAAAATTTTTCTAAAAATCATTTAATTATATTTGGTGTAAACACAACAAAGCGAGATCTTGCTGGTGAAAAATATTTTAATAGCATGTTGGTTGTTGATAAAAATCTAAATGTTATTTCTCAATATGATAAAAAAAAATTGGTACCATTTGGTGAATTTTTGCCATTTGAAAATTTTTTTAATATGATTGGGATTAAAAAAATCACACCAGGCTATTCATCTTTTTCAAAAGGAAACACTAAATCTGTGATTAAATTAAAATTTGATTCAACTAATATCAGTTTACTTAGCCTTATTTGTTACGAAATCATTTTCCCTCATTTAGTAGAAAATAATAAAAATCAATTTAATTTTATTATAAATATTTCCGAGGATGCTTGGTTTGGAGATAGTATTGGACCCCACCAGCATTTTGCAAAAGCAATTTTTAGATCAATAGAATCAAAAACTTATACTATAAGATCTGCAAACAGGGGTATAAGCGCATTTTTAAATCCTAATGGAAAAATATTAAAAAGTTTAAAACCTAACGAGATTGGTAATATTGAACTAGATTTACCAATTATAAAAACAACCAATAATACATCTAAAAAAAGTTTGATATTTTTGTCACTTTTGACTACATATATCCTGATATTTTTTACGTTACGTAAATTCAAACTTTAATGAAATCAAATAGTTATTTTTTTACAAGCGAATCAGTTTCTGAAGGACATCCAGACAAAGTGTGTGATCGTATTTCAGATATGGTTGTTGATACTTATCTTGCCCAAGAACCTTATTCAAGAGTTGCATGTGAAACTTTAACAACAACAAATAAAGTTATTTTAGCCGGGGAAACAAGAGGACCCGAAATTAAAAAAGATGAACTTATACAAAAGGTTCGTAGCTGTATTAAAGACATAGGATATGAACAAAAAGGATTTCACTGGAAAAATTGTAATATTGATGTTCATTTACATTCTCAATCTTCAGATATAGCAATGGGAGTTGACTCGAAAGGGAACAAAGATGATGGAGCTGGAGATCAAGGTATAATGTTTGGATACGCATGTGACGAAACAGAAGTTTTGATGCCAGCACCAATTTATTATTCGCATAAAATTTTAGAATTAATGGCTATAGATAGAAAAAAAGGAATTGCAGACAAATTAGAACCAGATTCAAAAAGCCAAGTTACGATGATGTATGAAAATGGGAAACCAACTAAAGTAACTTCTGTTGTAATTTCAACTCAACATTCCTCAAAAATTGATCAGTCTCAAGTTAAAGAAATTGTCCGTCCATATTTAGAAAAATCAATTCCAAAAGATTTATTATCAGGATTAAAAGAAGATGAATTTTATGTTAATCCAACAGGCCAATTTATAATTGGCGGCCCTGATGGAGACACAGGTCTTACTGGAAGAAAAATTATTGTTGATACTTACGGGGGAGCTGCGCCTCATGGAGGAGGTGCTTTTTCTGGAAAAGATCCAAGTAAAGTTGATAGATCAGCTGCTTATGCTGCAAGATATATTGCAAAAAATGTAGTTGCCTCCAAAATTGCAAACAAATGTTTAATACAATTAGCATACGCTATTGGAGTTTCAAAACCTTTGTCAATTTATGTTAATCTTTTTGACGGTGATGAGAAAAAATCAAAACATGTACAAAAGTTAATCAAAGATAATTTTGATTTAAGTCCCAGAGGCATTCGAGAGATGCTTTCTCTAAACAGGCCTATTTATGAATGTACATCTGCGTATGGTCATTTTGGAAGAAAACCAGGTTCAGATGGCTCTTTTTCTTGGGAAAAAACTGATAAAACTAGTATTTTTGAAAAGTAATTCTTGAAAAAATATTAAATATAAATTAGATAGATACCAGATTACCTGGAAGATATGAAATGGGCTTTTGCCCATTTTTTTTTAGGTATAACAAAAAAACATTATGTTAAATAGAGGTTTAGATAAACAAGAGCTTTTAAGAATAGTTGATTCCGTGGCAACTGAAAAGTCTATTGATAAGGAAATTATATTAAACTCCATGGAGACAGCAATTCAAAAAGCTGCCTATAGTAGATTTGGCTCAGATAATGAGATTGAGGCTACAATTAACAGAGATAATGGCAGTATCAAAATCCAAAAAGTTCTTCAAATAGTCGAAAAAGTCGAAGACCCTATAAGGGAAATATCGCTTAAAGATGCTAGCTTGCGTGACAGAAAAAACAAAGATTTAAAAGTTGGTGATAAAGTTTATGAAGAATTACCCCAAGTTGATTTTGGTAGAATAGCTGCACAAAGCGCAAAACAAATTATATCCCAAAGAGTTAGAGAAGCAGAAAAAAATAGACAATACGAAGATTTTATAAACAAACAAGGTCAGATTTTAAGCGGCATAATAAAAAGACTAGAATATGGTAATGTTATTGTGGATCTTGGTAGAGCTGAAAGTATAATCAGAAAAGAAGAATTAATACCAAGAGAAATTTTGAAAAACGGAGATAGAATCAAGGCTTTTTGTTACGAAGTAAAGAAAGATATAAAGGGACACCAAATATTTTTATCTCGCGCCCATCCACAATTTTTAGCAGCATTATTTTTTCAAGAAGTTCCAGAAATATATGAAGGCATAATTGAAATCAAATCTGTTTCTAGAGATCCAGGAAGTAGAGCTAAAATATGCGTGAATTCAAAAGACTCATCCCTTGATCCGGTCGGAGCTTGTGTTGGTATGCGAGGCAGCAGAGTGCAAACCGTAGTAAATGAATTACATGGAGAAAAAATAGACATTATTAAATGGACTGAGGATTTGCCAACTTTAGTAGCAGAGTCGTTATCTCCAGCAGAAATACAAAAAGTTTTAATAGACGAACAAAACAAAAGAATAGATGTAATTTTATCTGAAGAAAATTTAAGTAAAGCTATTGGCAGAAGAGGTCAAAATGTAAGACTAGCTTCTAAGTTAATTAATTATGAAATAGATATATTGACTGACAAAGAAGATTCAGAAAGAAGACAGGCTGAGTTCAAAGAAAGAACTGAAATTTTTGTAAATAATTTAGAAGTTGATGAGACTCTAGGTCAATTATTAGTATCAGAAAATTTTCAAAATATTGAAGAAATTGCGAACTCTAAGATCGAAGATATTTCAAAAATTGAAGGAATAGAAGACTCTACTGCTGAAGAATTGATTGAAAGAGCAAAAGAATATTTAGAAAAGGAAAAAATTGAAGTTTCAAAAAAATTGAAAGAACTTGGTATGGAAGATTCTTTGAGCAATTTAAAAGGCATGACACAAGGAATGCTTGTTGTTTTGGGAGAAAAAAATATTAAGAAATTAAAAGATTTTGCAGATCTTTCATCTGATGAATTAATTGGTGGTGCAGATGAAATTAAGGGAAAACGTATAAAAATAGATGGTTATTTGGAGGATTTTGCTTTGACGAGAGAAGAGGCGGACAATTTAATTATGAGTGCAAGAAAAATTGTATATGAAAACTAAATTAATATATTATGCAGAAAGATAAAAATAAAAAAAAAACACTTACAATATCAGGCTCATTTAATAAAAAATTTGATTCCACATCTTATGATCGATCTGGAAAAAAATCTTTTTTGGTTGATAGAAAAAAAAGTTTTAAAACTTCTTTTAAACCTAAAAAATTTTCACAGAATTTATTAAAGGACAAGGGCAAACCGAGTAAAAAAAATTTTGCAAGAAAATTAGTAGAACAACAAGCAACAAAAAGATTTATTCATCCTGAATCTAAAAAAATTAAAGAAAAAACATCTACAAAAAGCAAGGATTTAAAATCTAGAAGGGAATTTAAATTGACAATTTCACGGGCAATGAATGTTGAAGAATTTGAAATTAAGCAAAGAAGTTTAGCATCGGTAAAAAGAGCTAGGCTTAAAGAGAAAAAAAACATAAATGCAAATGATCCTAAAAAAGAATTTAAAAAAGTAATTAGAGATGTAAAAATTCCAGATCAAATCACAATACAAGAGCTATCTAATAGAATGGCAGAACAATCTAGCACTATTATAAAATTTTTATTGAATATGGGTGTAACAGCTACAATTAATCACTCTATTGATAAAGATACTGCTGAATACATAGTCAAAGAATTTGGACATGCCCCCGTTCTTGAACAAGTTCCTACAACAGACTTAAACAAAAAAGAAAATTTAGATAAATCAAATTT
>UINC01000050.1_pt1 | contig 16808 bp, 17 predicted proteins | sample 5385821 | NCBI WGS metagenome assembly UINC01 (sample SAMEA4666929, study PRJEB26691) | marine metagenome | isolation source: Pacific Ocean | place: Pacific Ocean | collected 2011-10-13 | reverse complement strand
CATACTGGCTGCCGGCGTGGCTGCCGTGGTGGGTCATTGGAAGTCGGTCTTCACCGGGTTCAAGGGTGGCGACGGCATGGCACCGTTGATAGGTGTCTCGTTAGCGTTGATGCCGTCGCTGGCCGGGTTGGGAGTAGCCGCCGGTCTGGCGACCATCGTGATCATGCGTCATTCGCCGCTGCGGTCTACCTGGGGAGTGTCCGTCTGTTTCTTGGTCATGCTGTCGACCAGCCAATACTACCAGGTCGAGCGGGATTTAGTGTCCGGTTTGGTCTGTTTGGCATCGTTGGTCCTGCTTCGGAGTATGTTCACCCGCCGCCGGAGACCATCTGTTGCGTCTAACCCCGTCTACCAGAACATCGAAGGCGGCGACGGACTGGAAGATGCAGAAGCCATGGATTCAGACCTTGACGCAGACCTGGGGCATGTCACCTCCGGCCCCCGGTAGACTTCCGGGTCAGCCCTCGCCAGCCTGGCCGTCGTTTTCCCGGCGGAGATTTCTCATCTCTAGGGCCCATGCCAAGTGCTCGTCCTGGGCGGCTTCATCGGCCCATTGCGGGGCGATCTCCAGCACCTGGTCAAGATGATGCAGGCAGTCTGCAACATCCCCCATGCGCGAATAGAGGCGGGCAGCATTATAATGGGCAGAGGCCAACCCTGGATCGGCTGATAACGAGCGCCTATACTCTTCTAAGGCTCCCCCCAAGTCGCCTGTAACCTCCAACACTGCGCCTCGGTTGCTGTGGGCCTCGGCGAAGGATGGGCGCAGCTCCAAAGCCGCATCGAAATCCTTGATAGCGTTTTCATAGTCTCCCAAGGCATCGTAGGTCAGACCACGGTTGTTGAACGCTTCAGCGTCGTCCGGTGTGAGGCGGACCACTTCGCTATAATCGGCCAGCGCTTCATTTAGGTGGCCCAGGTAATAGTTGGTCCGGGCCCGATTGAACAACGCCAGGGAATTCTCCGGGTTGAGTCCGGCCGCTTTCGTGTAGGAGCTGATGGCCTCAACGTGCAGTCCCAACTCGTCCAGAGAGGCCCCCCGGTTCAAATAGGCGTTGGAGATGTTGGGGCTGATGTCATTTACCTTATCGAACTGAGCCACGGCTTCCTGATGCCGCCCAGCCTGGGCCAGCAGGATGCCCCGGTTATACATTGCATGAACGTACTCCGGGTCCAGCTCGATGGCCCGGCCATAATCGGCTAGGGCTCTTTCGGTCTGCCCCAGGTCGTCGTTTCCGTTGCCGCGTTGATAGAAAGCCTCGGCCAACAGGGGATGTTGGACCAACACGTCGGTAAATTCACGCACCGCGTCTTCTGGGCTTCTCAATCGTAGATAGGTCAGACCCAAGTTGAAGCGGGCATCGGCGTTCGAGGGCTCGTCCTCCAGAATGGATTGGTAAACGTCCGACGCTTCGTAGTGGCGTCCAACGGCATAGCAGCCGTTGGCGAACACAAGCATCTCTTCTTGGGTTGGAGGTGAGTCCTCACAATCTTTAAAAGCGCTCTCTGCAGCAGCTAGAGCATCTTCAAGCATAGCCCGAACCTCCGGACTCAGTCTTGAACCCCTCGGCCGCGGGGTGATCCGGCCCAAGCCGGCGGCGTATCTTTTCAACAACTCCGCCAAGGTTGCTAAATGCTCAGGTTGGAACCCGTTTTGGGCGAGGTCAGTCAAGAGGTAAACCTTCGTAAATGGTATTGGATCAGGCCGTCTCCGCAGCCTGCGGAGTGTGGGACTACAGCATAACATTCCGGAGGCTGCCGTCGAAGATCCGTTTCCGCTGGCCGCTCTCCTCGTTGAAGAATCGGCAGGCCAGACGTACAATTCCCTCCAGCTACAGGTTATGTCGGGTGCGCTCCCCGGCAATCGTCATCAATCAGGAGTCAAACGTGGCCGAAGCAAGCACCATCATCTATACCCACCCCGATTGCGCCTACTCCCAAGCCGCAAAGATGGACTACCGCAAACGCAAGGTGGATTACACCGAGATCAATCTAGCCAAGCAAGCAGACCAGATTCCTGCGTTGCTGGGCCTGACCGACGGAGAACGAGTTACGCCAGTCATCGTAGAAAACGGCGTAGTAACCATTGGTTTCAAGGGCGGCACTTGAGATTTCTGACCGGGCCAGTTGGCCCACAATCTCGTGAATCACGCTAATTCGAACATTTGTACTGACATTTTCTCCTTGTTGGGTTGTGGAAATGGATGTTAGGATGCGCCGCAGATTGGGACAGCGGAAGCTGGACCGACAAAAGGCGCCTGACGCTGGATTAAGGATGGGTGAGGATGACGAGCACAGATAAGACAGAGCAAAATAGGCGAGACGCCCTGGAAACCGCACTGGGACAGATCGAGAAAGACCACGGGAGAGGCGCCGTGATGCGCCTTGGCGAGATATACAATTCCCTTGCCACCGAGTGCATTCCCACGGGATCCCTAGCCTTGGACATAGCGTTGGGCATCGGCGGAATACCTCGTGGGAGGGTCACCGAGATCTTCGGCGCGGAGTCGGCGGGCAAATCGACCTTGGCCATCCACATCATGGCCGAAACCCAGAAGCTGGGCGGGATTGCGGCCTACATCGACGTTGAGCACGCCCTTGACCCAACTTATGCCGGCAATTGCGGCCTCAAGTTGGATGACCTTCTCATCGCCCAGCCAGACAGTGCCGAGCAGGCTTTGGACATCACCGAGCAACTGGTCCGCAGCGGAGCAGTGGACGCCGTGGTGGTGGATAGCGTGGCCGCCCTGGTGCCTCAGGCTGAGATAGAAGGCGATATGGGTGACACTCACGTCGGATTGCAGGCCCGGCTCATGTCCCAGGCCCTGCGCAAACTGACCAGCACCATTCACCGGTCCAAGACTGCCGTAATCTTCATCAACCAGCTTCGGGAGAAGATCGGTGTCACCTACGGCAGCCCCGAAGTCACGCCCGGTGGCCGAGCCCTCAAGTTCTACAGTTCGGTGCGCATAGACCTGCGCCGGGTGGAGTCCATCAAACAGGGCGCCGAGGTCATGGGCAACCGGGTCCGGGCACGCATCGTCAAGAACAAAGTCGCCGCGCCCTTCCGTGTGGCCGAATTCGACATCATGTTCAACTTGGGTATCAGCAAGATGGGCGACATCTTGGAGATCGGCGTTGACCAGGGCCTCATCAAGAAATCCGGCGCTTTCTATTCCTACGGCGAGACCAAACTGGGCCAAGGTAGGGAAAACTCTAAGGAATTCCTGACCCAGCACCCAGAGATCGCCGCCTCGGTCGAAGGCCGTCTCCGCAGCCCGTCCGACGAGGCCGAAGCAGCCCATCAGGCGCCTGCAGACGAAGCAGTGGCCAACGGAGCCTCGGTCGCGGACATACTTTCCGGCGCCGCCTCCCTAGGAACGGACGAAGAAGCCGAGGAGTAACCAACTCTTCGCTACCGTCTATAACGCGCACATATGGCTGATGATGTCCTTACATAAAAGGGCGCCATCAGCTTGCGCAACATGGCATGCAACCCGCGGCACAGTCCATCCGGAGCGTTGACCAATGCCTGAACCCCAAGACCCGGCTGAAGATTCCGAATCCTCTTACCTCAAGGCCAAGAACGCCGCCCTACGCTTGCTCTCATACCGGTCTCGATCGGTGAAAGAGGTCCAACGGCGGCTTCAAAGCCGTTTCAGCGGGGATGTGACTGACCGGACCGTGTCCGACCTGCGCCGCCAGGGGCTACTAGACGACTTAGCCTTCGCCAAGGCATGGAGGGAGCAGCGGGAGAGGTTCCGGCCAAGAGGATTGGCCGTGATCAGACAAGAGCTGCAAAAACTGGGAGTAGACCGCGATGTCATCCGGGAAGCTCTCTCTGATTTCGATACCTCAACCAATGCCTACCAAGCCGGATCTAAATACGCATCCAAGCTATCATCGGCGGATGGCAATGATTTCAGGCGCAGATTGGGCGGGTTCTTGCACCGCAAAGGGTTCGAAGGGGACGTGCTGGGCCAAACGGTGGAGCGACTCTGGCGGGAACTGGCTACTTGACCTTCTGCACAGCAGTGTAGATAGCGATAAACAGTACGATCAGCCCAAAGAAGCCCATTTGCGGGCTGGATGGCAGATTGATAATGAAGGCGCCAACCACTGCCCCCGCGGCGATATAGGCCAGCCCTCTACTGCGCTTGGCGTTCACCGACTTGCTAATCAGTTCTCCAGCGGCGTAGCCAATGCCCAGGGCTGGAATCGCTGAAAGTATGCCGAATCCACCTAAGATGGCGTTGAAGATAATCCAGATAATCCCGCCGCCTATGGCCACGCCGACACCCACCCCAACAGCCTTAGCGTAGTAGATTGGTTGAACATCAAACGTGGGCATCTTAGTAGCTTTCCCGCACTCGGGACATCGGATTCCGACAGACGCCTGCACCAAACACTGGGTGCAGATGTTCCGGCCGCATTGGCTGCAGGACAATCCAGTATCAATATTAGGATGCCAGTTGCAACGGGCAGCCTGGTGTTCTTCGTAGCCGGACTCGGATTGTTGGTCTCCGACTTGTTGTTCCATATCCTCTAATCTCCCAACAGGGTCGCCCCGGTTTTATCTTCCGGGATGCGCCGCACCCATTCAGTGCGGTCAGACACGTCCCTGTCTCTGACCAGCCGGTTTAGAAGTACTCTTTTGCGAGAGATATCTCCTGGGAACGGCGTCCAATTGGAAGATAGGCGCTTTAGGACCACGGTAACAAGGAGCCCCAAACTGTACCAGACCAGGTTCAGATCGTCATGGAGCAGGTAGGCCCAGAGGGGCAACAGTATCAACGAGACCAGCACCCAGATACCCGAACTTTTGGTCAGCTTCCACCCTCCGATGGATATTACCGCGCACACGCCCGCAAGGATTGGCGTCAAGACCAGCAGTGTCCCCCCGGTTACTGCGATTCCCCGGCCGCCCTGGAGCTTCAAAAAGACTGACCAGTTGTTACCGGCCAACACCAACAACCCAGGGCCAATGAGGTAGGCTGACGACCGATCAATGTCCAGAACATACAATGCGACCAAGATGGGAAGGGCACCCTTTACTAAAACCTCGACCACGGCTACAGGATAGACCCACCGTTTGCCGACATGCTCGTACAGGTTGGCGCTGCCCACATTGCCGCTGCCGTAGCCACGGATGTCTACGCCCCGCACCAGCCGTCCGATGAGGTAGGCCGTGGGGAAGGAGCCCAGCAGGTAGGAGCCTATGTACAGCGCAACGATGTCCATGATTGGGAGCTTACTCTAGCTAACCGGATTGATCATTCCCCGACTTGGCCTTCTCTGCCGCATATTCCAGCAGGTTAATGGTCTCATCCGGAGGACCCAGCGTACCGGGCAGGGGCTCACCCGAGTTGCCCAGCCCGTGATAATCACTCCCGCCGCAAGGAATCAGATCGTATTCTTTGGCCAACCGGGCTAGGTGACGCACGGTGCCGTCATCGTATTGGGCGTAGTAGACCTCCATCCCAAGCAGGCCCACTTTCTTAAGTTCGGTGATACCGCTTTCCATGTCGTTCATGAATGTGGGATGGGCCAGCACCGGCACCCCGCCGACCCGCTTAATCATCTCGACGCTTTCGATTGGGTTCAACTTGGGGCGATCGTAATAGGCCAAACCGTCGTTGCCCAAATATTCCTTAAAGGCCTCTTTGGGCTCTTTGAAATATCCCGCTTCGACCAGGGCTAAAGCGATGTGGGGCCTTCCCACCGAGCCGTCTCCGGCGAAACGCTGGACCTGCTCCCACTCCACATGCATCCCCAAAGCGTCTAATTTCTCCACCATGATCTGGGCACGGTCCACGCGTCCTCTGCGGAACTCGGTCAGCGTAGCTTGGAACTCCACATCGTGGTAATCCAAGAAATAGCCCAGGACGTGCACTTCATTGCCAGGCAGGTCCGCGCTCATCTCGATGCCTGGTATGATCCTCAGGTGCGGAAACTCCTTGGCGGCCTCATAGGCTTCGGCCAGCCCTTCAGTGCTGTCATGGTCGGTGATGGACACAGTCTTGAGCCCCTGCTTGACCACCAGCTGGATCAACTCCGTGGGTGTGAGACGGCCATCCGAGGCCAGGGTATGCAGGTGTAGGTCTATGGTCGCGGGCAATCTAATTCACGGTCCTATCTATTCGCTTCATCAAAGACGCCTTGCCGGTGCTTCCGTCTACGTCAACCAGCGCCACGTTTGACACACGGAGACTTGCCGCCACAGACAACCGATTGGGCAGCGAGGTCAAGAAACATTCCAGTACAGCATCTTTGTCTGAGCCTATCACAGAGTCTATGGTCCGGTCATGCCGACATCGTTTAGGTAGGTCGTGCCCACGTGCGTGTGGGTGCTCAGCACCGCGCTGACTTGGTCATCCAGGTACCAACCCATCGCCTGTTTCTCGGATGTCGCCTCTGCGTTGAAGCCAATCATCATCACCTTGCTTTGGCCCTCTCCTTTCGACTGCCCAAGGAGGGCGTCGTCGGTGAGGAAGGAGCATTCGGACGGTGCCATGCAAACCCGGCCCATCAGGTTAACGACGGTCACCCCGCCTTGGTGTATGTACCCTCTGCTGGGGGCATCAGAATAGTTGGCCGGCCGGATCAGGGGCAGGCCTTCATCCATCAGGGGGATGATCTCCTTCTTATCTCGGATGCGGTTGCCGGACGTGAGCGCGTCCGCACCGCTTCCGAGGAGTTCCGACGCCGTGTCAGCGGTGCTGTCAAAGCCACTGGCTGTGTTCTCACCGGTGCAGATCACATAGTCGATGGATTTCTCCCGTTGCAGATCGGGTAGCAGGGCACGGACCGCGCTTCGACAGGGCTTCCCGATCACGTCTTCTACCATCAGTATACGCAAGTGCCGTTGCTCCTTGGCCTAATCGCCTTGAGATTAAAAAGGGACCCAGCAGCCGGTATACTCCCGCTGCTGGGTCCCTTTTTCGCTTGCCTAGTTGTTGCTCTAACTCGCCGTTATTTGGCGTATTCCACGTTACGGGTCTCTCGAATCACGGTCACTTTGATCTGACCAGGGAAGACCAGGTCTTCCTCCACCTTCTTGGCAATGTTCCGCGCCAGCGTGGCAGCTTCGATGTCGTTCAGGTCATCTGGTTTTACCATGACCCGGACCTCACGGCCCGCCTGGATGGCGAAGACGCGTTCGACGCCATTGAAGCTGGTGGCGACCTCTTCAAGTTCCTTGAGCCGTTTCACGTACAGCTCCAGGGACTCTCTGCGGGCGCCAGGCCTTGATGCGCTGATGGCGTCGGCGGTTGCCACCAAGAACGACTCCACTGTTTCGTGATCGTCGCTGTGGTGTTCCAAGATGCCTCGGTATGAACTGTGATTGATACCGTGCTTCCGTGCGATCTCTGCACCAATTTCAGCGTGGGGGCCGGATACCTCGTGGGTAACCGCTTTGCCGATGTCATGTAGCAGACCACCCATCTTGGCGACCTGCACGTTGGCCCCAGCCTCCGCAGCCAGCATACCGGAGAGCAACGATACTTCAATCGAGTGTTTCAGTACATTTTCCCCGTAGCTGTAGCGATATTTGAGTTGACCCAGCAACCGAATCAACTCCGAGTCCAGGCCGCTCACCCCAGCATCGAAAGTAGCCTGTTCGCCAGCCTTCAATATTGTCTGGTCGATCTCTTCCGTGGCCCGGTTGACCATCTCTTCGATCCGGGCGGGTTGGATGCGCCCGTCCGAGACCAATTTCTCCAGGGCCAAGCGTGCTACTTCACGCCGGACCGGGTCGAAACAGGATACGGTCACAGCCTCAGGAGTGTCGTCGATGATGACATCCACCCCGGTGAGGGCTTCCAATGTGCGAATGTTGCGTCCTTCGCGGCCGATAAGACGACCTTTCATCTCATCGTTGGGCAGGGAAACTGTTGAAGTGGTAACTTCGGAAACTACGTCGGTTGCAAGACGGTTAATGGCGACTGTGATGATCTTACGAGCGTTCTGATTGGCCTTTTCTTTGTACTCTTTCTCTAGCTCGTAGTACCGTTTGGACAGATCGTGCACGGCTTCTTCTTCACCGCGCCTCACCACCTGTTCACGGGCCTCATCTACGCTTAGGCCTGCCACCTGTTCTAGGGCTCTGGATCGTTCCGCTTTTAATTCCTCGGTTTCTATCCGGGCCTGTTCAACTTCCGTCTCTTTTGCAGTTAGCTCACGTTCCTTCTCTTCTTGAACTTCGACCTTCCGTTCCAGTTGCTCTTCCCGCTGCAGATGCCTGCTTTCCATTCGGTGGAACTCTTGGCGTTGGTCTTTAAGATCCGATTCGGTTGCGTTACGTAGTTTTAAAACCTCTTCCTGGGCCGCCAAGAGGACTTTTCTACTTTCCTCTTCAGCCTGGGTGACGATATCTCTTGCGCTCTCTCCCGCGAACCGTGCCTGCGAGGCGTCATTTCGCGATTTGAGAGCGAGCCGAGTAGCAACACCAATCCCTGCGGCCGCCAGGACGGCTAGGATGACGATGATAATCTCCAAGGGAATCACCTATACCTTTCCGCCTAGTGTGCCTATTCGAAGGAGATAACTCTCCTAGCTAACATCCTAACCAGATGCCTAGGGGGTGTCAAGGCGAAAATCGGCTCCCGCACTCGTGTAAAACTAACGGAATCGACAAGTTGGATACGCGCATAGGCACCGGTATACCTCCATTCAACCGCGTAAAACGCTACGGGAATCTCTACTCTGCTGGGGCGTGCCCGCTCTTGAGCGGCCACCAAGCCTGCTTTATAATGGATTGGAATGGTCCGTCAAATATACCCGTACCTGTAACCAGTGTGGAGAGCGGAACAAAACCGTGTTCATGAATGGCTAACGGAGATTATTACGACATTCTTGGCGTGGGCAAGGGCGTTGGAGAAGAGGATATTCGCAGGGCTTTCCGTAAGAAGGCCATGGAGTTCCATCCTGACCGCAACAAGAGTCACGACGCAGAAGAGAAATTCAAAGAGATAAACGAGGCATATCAGGTCCTATCTGACTCGAATAAGAGGGCCCAATACGACCAATTCGGCAAAGCCGGAGTGCGAGCCAACGGCGGGGCCGGCCAGCCCTTTGACGGGTCCGATGTTTTCGGCGGCTTTGGCGATATCTTTGACTCTTTCTTCGGAAACGGATCCGGCCGCCGCCGCCAAGCTCAAAGGGGCAGCGATCTACAGCACCGGGTGGTCCTGAGCTTCGAAGAGTCGGTCTTTGGCACCGAGCGGGAAGTCGATCTCACCAGGCTTGAAGACTGCGGCACCTGTTCCGGAGCCGGCAACGAGCCCGGCACCCCTCTGGACACCTGCAACACCTGTAAGGGCAACGGCCAGGTACGGCGCGCCCAGCGCAGCGTGTTCGGCCAGTTCACCCAGGTAATCACCTGCTCCAGTTGCCAGGGCAGAGGGAGCATCATTAAGACTGCCTGTTCCAACTGCCATGGCGGAGGCAAAGAACGCAAGCCCCGCAAGATCGCGGTCAACATTCCCGCCGGTGTGGAAGCCGGCATGCAAGTACGTCTCAGCGGCGAGGGCGACGCGGGCAGCGAGGGCGGCGGCACCGGCAACCTTTACGTATATATCGACGTCCAAGAACACCAATACTTCGACCGGGACGGCTCAGACCTCACCTACATCCTTCCGGTGAACATCGCGGAAGCCGCCCTGGGCGTTCATAAATCCATCCCCACTCTAGATGGCGATGATGAAGACCTGAAACTTCCCCAGGGGACCCAGCCCGGCTCCGAGTTCCGGATCAAAGGCAAGGGCGTGCCACACCTTCACGGCAGCCGGCGGGGCGACCTTCTGGTGACGGTGGACGTTAGAGTCCCCGGTTCCCTGAATGACCAGCAGCGAGAGTTACTGACACAGTTGGCTGAGGCATTCGCCGAATCCAACGGAACCTCCGGGAAGGGCGGCTCCTCAGACGAAGACGACAAGGGAATCTTCGAAAAGATCAAAGAAGTGCTGAATTGATACCGGCCGGTACGATGTGAGACTGCTGAAAGAGAAAAGACCCAGGGACGTCCGTCCTGCGGGTCTTTTTATTTGACGCTTTAAAGACAGGAGACCCAGTGACCTGGCGAGAGTTGAGCATCACCGTTCCCCATGAATATGTAGAGCCCATTTCCTATCTGTTCGGCCGCTACGGAAAGGGTGTGAGCACTGAGTTAGCTGGCAGCGGCCAGGTCCTCTTGCGCACCTACCTGGCATCCGGGTCGAAACAGCGGATGGCCCGCATCGAGGTCGGCGTCAGGTTGGTAGGAGCCATCGAGCCCATCGGCGACCTGGCGGTGCGCGAACTACCCGAAGATGAAGACTGGATGAACTCGTGGAAATCTCACTTCAAGATTCTCCGAATCGGCGAGCGTCTGGTCATCAAGCCAACCTGGCTTGAATTGGACGAAGACATCAGGCTTGATAACATCGTGATAGAGCTTGACCCCGGCATCGCCTTCGGCACCGGGTATCACCCGACCACCAACACTTGCATGCAGGCCATGGAGAAGCACATCACCCCAGGCATGACCGTGCTGGACCTAGGCACTGGCTCGGGCATCTTGGCCATCACGGCCATGAAGTTGGGCGCCGGGAACGTGACTGCCCTGGACGTCGATTCACAGGCTGTTTCGGCCGCCCGCCGCAATTTCAAACGCACCGGCATCAACAAGCAGGTAAGGTTGGGCCAGGGCTCGGTGCCCCACCCAACCGCGCCCGCCGGGGAGTTCGACCTGGCCGTAGCTAACATCTCTGCCAGGGGAGTGGCTGACAGGTGCCCGTTCATCCTCACCGCCCTGAAACCAGGCGCGCTATTCATCGCCTCCGGCTTACTTGCCACCCAGAAACGGGAGGTCGCCAACGCGGTGGAACCTCTTGGGTTCTCATTGGTCAGCGAATGGCCCCAGGAAGAATGGGTCACTCTCCTCTATAGGGCTCCCGATCTCAAATCGCCGCATCAGAATAGCTGCCTTGTCGCCACACCGTGTTCAGGCTCGGTCTGATGTTGCATTTTCCCAGGCCAAAGGGTACCATCCAGTCGGCCTTGAAACAGGGTATTTGAACTCAAATAACCCTTATTTCACTAGTTGACTTCGTATTTAGCAAAACTACCTTTCAATACCACTTTTAGCTGGAGCAAAATCATTGGAGAAGGTCGACCTAGACCGATACGAGCTTACTGGACGACTGGGCGTCGGCGCCGACTATGAAGTCCGAGCGGCCGTTGACCGGGAAACTGGCAAACAGGTGGCCATCAAGCGGCCCGTACCCCAAGCAATCAGCCGGAACCAACACAAGGCCATCGAAGCCCGCACCGAGAAGGTATTGCAGGCCTATGAAGAAGTGGGGTTTTCCACCAACCTGATCTCACCCATACTCGGTTACACCAGCCGGGCCGTTCACGACGGCTTCTTCGGCGACGACTTGGGCAAGGAATACCAGGTGATGGTGGAAAAGAGGGCCTGCGGCATTCCCCTATTGGGCGATATGATGTCCAAGTTCAAAGGGGTGCCCATTGGAGCTGGCCAGAATCTGTTCACGCTGTTTCCGCTGCTCCAGCCCAGTGATGTGCCCGCGCATTCGATCCACAACCAGTTGTTGGACCTGGAAGAGGTCTACCTGGGCGCCGGCTACGTTGTCCTGGACCTGCGGCCCCAGAACATCTTTTACCAGCCGGGCAACGGGCAGATGGTGGTGATCGACACCGGCGCCCTGGCCCAACTGGACGGTGGAGCCCCCCGCGGCCGCCCGCCCTACGACATCAACGACGCCTGTCTGGAGATATTGAAATTCTACACCACTCCCGTCGAACCTCCGGCCGACCCGTCGGGTTACCGAGAGCCAAGAGGCATTCGGCCCATCATTAACATCGATGAGGAGTTGGCAGAGATGGCCCGGAACCTGGCTGAGTGCGCTCAGTCGGTCGTGAATACCGGCAATGTAATACTGGATACGATCAGGGGGCGGAACTACACAGAGTATTCCCAGTTCCGGTCCGACCTGACAGCCTATCTGGACCAGATCGTCGACCGCAACGCTGGTCTGGCAAAGAAAGCGGAAGCGAATCAGACTTGGCAGGAAGCCGCTCTCTGGTTGAAAGAGGATTATTGGCGGGGATTCCTGTTCGACCCGGACTCAGAACTGTCCGGATATCTGGCCTAACAGTATCGAGAGTACCCGATAAAATTAGCCGAGGTTTGGCAGTAATGTTGGCAAGCACAGTGATAGCGATGCAGGACAATTCAGCCCACGGCGAGGACAGCTTCCTGACCAAAGACCTAGGGAACGGAGATTTCTTGGACGTGGTTTTGGACGGCGTCACCGGCCACGGTGGAGAACAGGCCAGCACTGAATTAAGGGATGCCCTGGACGCCGGAGACCCGAACAACGCAGAGGACATAGTAAATCTCCTGGGCGAGATGAACGATGACTTCTTCAGTGTGGGGTCTGGCCGGTTTCTCCTGACCACTGTCTCGGCTGTGTTGGGCCGGGGTGACAATGTCCAGATCGTCTCTGCGGGAGACAGCCCAGTATTCCTGATCAACAAGGAAGGCCACCAGAAGCTGTCCGGCAATGCGGGCGGATTTCTTCATGTTGGAGTGGCCAGGGCAATCGGCGCATCAGAAAAGTTGGGGGCTCCCGCCCAAGTAGAGGTGACGCCGTCAACTGGAGACCGGCTCTTGCTGTGCACCGACGGCATCACAGACAACATGACCATCGAAGAACTGGCCGAGGTGGTGCGCAACGCCTCGACCCCTGAGCAGGCAGCCGCGGAGATAGAGGCCACCATCAAGGAGCGGCTCACAGAAGGCCGGGTGCCGGAGACAATCGGCGTGCGGTTCCGTTATGATGACCGCACAGGCATACTCCGGTTCTTCTAGCCGGTGAATCGAGTGGAACGGCCTTGCCCGTTGCTGCCCGAATCCCGTAGATAAGCGTCGCGATCCGTAATCGCGCGTCTTGTGACAAGTAAGGCAAATTGATAAGATGCAGCAGCTTGGTTTACGCTTGAGAACCAACGCTGGTTAAGGGCAAAAGGAGCCATATCCGTGGGGAAAATCAAGGTAGCAATCATCGGCGTGGGAAACTGCGCATCATCGCTGGTCCAGGGCATCCACAAATACGTGGAAATTCCGGACGACGCCGAGGTATCCGGCGTCATGCACAACAGCATCGGTGGATACCGGATCGAAGACATCGAAGTAGTGGCGGCTTTTGACATCGATGAGAACAAGGTCGGCAAGGACTTGTCCGAAGCGATCTTCGCCCCGCCCAACAACACCATCAAGTTCGCCGAGGTCCCCAAGACCGGGGTGATCGTCGAGCGAGGAATGACCCACGACAGCGTGGGTAAATACCTGGCCGACGTCGTCAAGAAATCCCCTCACTCCACCGCGGACATCGCCGGCATCTTGCAGGAGCGAGAAGTCGACGTGGTCATCAATTACCTGCCAGTGGGCAGCGAACAGGCCACCAAGTGGTACGTTGAGCAGATACTGAACGCCCGCTGCGGCATGGTTAATTGCATCCCGGTGTTCCTGGCCCGCGAAGAATACTGGCGCAACCGGTTTGAAGAGCGCCGAGTGCCCATAGTCGGCGACGATATCAAGTCCCAACTGGGCGCAACAATCACCCACCGGGTGCTCACCCGCCTGTTTGAAGACCGGGGCGTGACCATCGACAACACCTACCAGTTGAATTTTGGCGGCAACACCGACTTCCTGAACATGCTAGAGCGGGAGCGGCTAACCTCCAAGAAGATATCCAAGACCACCTCCGTCACATCTCAGATGGACGACGAACCGGAACCGGACGATATCCACATCGGGCCCAGCGATCACGTGCCCTGGTTGAAGGACCGAAAATGGTGCTACATCCGCATGGAGGGACGTGTCTTTGGCGGCGCTCCCATCAATCTGGAGCTGAAGCTTGAGGTCTGGGACAGCCCCAACTCCGCCGGAGTGGTGGTAGACGCCATCCGGTGCGCGAAATTGGCCATGGACCGGGGACAGGGAGGAGCAGTTGAAGGGGCAAGCGCCTACTTCATGAAATCTCCCCCCGTCCAACACACCGACGACAAAGCCAGAGATTTGGTTGAGGCCTTTATCGCCGGGGAACCATCAACGGAAGCATCTAAGAAGGGAACATCCAAAGATTAAGTCCTTGGCCGGCGATGGGGCGGGAGTGACACCGTGAAGATCGCCATGGTTTCTCCATATGATTTCACCTGGCCCGGCGGGGTTACTGCCCACGTCGTCCAGTTGGCACGGGAACTTGGCCGCTCCGGACACGAGGTCCAGGTGTTGGCCCCACATTCCCCATCCCGCGAATTTCAGGACGCCGACCTGTTGGTCCCCCTGGGCCGTTCAGTGCCTCTGCCAAGCGGTGGTTCCATCGCTAGAGTCTCTCTTTCCTGGTGGCTCTACCCTAAGGTACGGGCGTTGCTTGCCCGAGAGCAGTTCGACATCATCCATCTGCACGAGCCGATGGCTCCCATACTCCCTCTGTGCGTTCTGGAATTTTCCCACTCCGTCAACGTGGGGACTTTCCATGCCTCTTACGCCCGCCAGCACCTCTACCGTTTCACCTCTCCGATAATCAAGCGCTGGCAACAGAAGCTCCACGGCAATATCGCCGTCTCTCCGGCCGCCCGCCGTTATGTAAACAACACATTTCCGGGCGACTACGAGATCATCCCTAACGGCATCGACTTCAAGCATTTCTCAGCCAACGTCGCCCCGCTGCCCCAATACCTGGACGGCAAGCTGAACATCTTGTTCGTGGGCCGGTTGGAGAAGCGCAAGGGGCTCCAATACCTATTGGAAGCCTACAGCAAGCTTAGATGGGAGATTCCGAACACCAGGCTCATCGTGGTCGGGCCAGGGAACCCGGACAAAGAGTCCTACCGCATATTGAGCTCCCACAACCTACAGGACGTGGATTTCGTGGGCCGGGTCTCCTACGACGACCTGCCCAGATACTACGCCAGCGCCGATATCTTCTGCTCCCCCGCCACCGGCGCCGAGAGCTTTGGGATCGTACTGCTGGAGGCCATGTCGGCGGGCAAACCGGTAGTCGCCTCGGACATCGAAGGCTACCGGGGTGTCGTAACCGAAGGCGAACATGGACTGCTCGTCCCGAAGAAAGATAGCAACGCCCTGGCCGACGCGTTGGGAAGGTTGGCTCGAGACCCGGAGCTGCGTAGCAAGCTGGGCAGCCAGGGCAAACGGTCGGCCGAGAACTACCGATGGGAAGTGGTGGCGGGCCAGGTGGAAAAATACTACAACACTTGTTTACAGGCGGTTAATGACTCGTCTAATGAAACGACTGGAACGTGAACAATTTAGAGCGGCGGTCCTCCGCTACATAGAACTGCCGGGGGCCAAGTTCTTTAGGGCGATTAAGTTCACCCCCAACGGCATCACGATCCTCGGCTTCCTGATTACAGTAGCTTCCGCATTCCTGGTCGGCGCCGGCTGGCTGCTGGTCGGGGGGATAGTGTTCCTGATGGCTGGTGGCTTGGATCTGATGGACGGTGCGCTGGCCAGGCTAACGGGCAAGGTCAGCCCCTTTGGAGCCCTGCTTGATTCAGTCTTTGACCGTCTCAGCGAGGCAGTCTTGTTCGTCGGCATCGCGATTTTCGCCCTGCGTGACGATATCAGCGAGAACCGGCAGATATTTTTCATTACCGTGCTCCTAGCAGCCTTGATCTTCTCCCAGGTTGTCAGTTATCTCCGGGCCCGCGGCGAAGGCCTGGGCGTTTTCACAAAAGCCGGGGTTATGACCCGCCCGGAGCGGGTGGTATTATTGGGGGTCGGACTGATAGTAGGACAGATCGAGTGGTTCCTATTGGCCATCGCCGTAGTCTCATGCTTCACCTTGTTTCAGCGTATGTTCACCATTCGCGACATGCTGGACAAAGCTGGATAACCCACCGCTTCCCGTGTAAACTGGTCTCCACCCAGGGCCGTGCCTTAAGGACGATTGGAGACCGGCGAATGACCCAGCAAACGCTGATCCAGAACCCACAGAAAGCCCAGCTCAAGCGGACGTTCCGTAAGGATCTCAAGGCCGAGGTAGAGCTGCGACTGTTCACCCAACGCCCATCGCCTATCGCCGTGCCGGGCCGGGAGTGCCGGTACTGTGTCCGGACCCAACAGATGCTGGAGGAACTAACGGCGCTCTCTCCCAAAGTCCACCTGAATATCATTGATATTTACGCCCAGCCTGAGTTAGCCAGTGACGAGAGGATAACCAGGGTGCCGGCCATCGCATTTGGCGAACGAAGAAAGGCCAAACTGAGGTTCTTTGGCATACCCATGGGCTATCAGTTGGCCGTGGTCGTGGAGAACATTAGGACCATCTCCCGGGGCGTCTGCCCCCTTAGAATGGACACGCGTAAGAAGCTGCGAGGCATCAACCAACCGGTACACGTCCAGGTGTTTGTCACACCTACCAGCGCCGATTGCCAGCCCGTTGCCCGCTTGGCCCACGCCCTGGCGTTGGAGAACCAAAACATCACCACCGATGTGGTGGAGATCGAAGAATTTCCCGCCCTTGCCCAACAGTACGGAGTACGGTCCGTTCCCATGACGGTGGTCAACGAGTTCACCCAGATCGCCGGGCTTGTCAGTGAAGCCGATTTTGTCGAGAAGATAGTTCAGTGCGGAGTTCGCCAAGACTCTCAGTCCGCACCGCTACAGGCCTAGAACACCAACCAAACTGCACCAGGAGAAATAAGCGTGCCCAAAGAGATAAAGGGTGACATGAACGGTCAGGGCCTACACGTGGGAGTGGTCGTTGCCCGTTTCA
>UINC01001368.1_pt1 | contig 16879 bp, 16 predicted proteins | sample 5385821 | NCBI WGS metagenome assembly UINC01 (sample SAMEA4666929, study PRJEB26691) | marine metagenome | isolation source: Pacific Ocean | place: Pacific Ocean | collected 2011-10-13 | reverse complement strand
TAGAACATCATGGTCAGGGTGGCCGCCTTGGCCGACTGGTACGGCATCTCCCGGCTGCTGGAACGCAGGGCTACGTAGGCGCCACCGACTGCTGTGTGCATTGCTCCGCCGCTGATGACCGAAATGATGCTGCCGCTCTGCCGCTCCAGCATGGGTTGGGCGAACTTGCGGGTGACCTTCAAAGTCCCGAACACGCCAACGCCGAACATCTTTTCCCAGTCGGAGTCCTTGGTCTCAAGGATGGTAATCTTGCCGGTGGGCGGGAACAGGTTCCGTTGGCGCAGCCCAGCGTTGTTGACCAACACGTCCACCGCGCCGAACTTGTCCATGGTGGTCTGGTAGGCGGCCTCGACGGCCTGGGTATCGCTGATGTCCACCGTCGATATCAGGACATCGTCCTGGCGGCCCTGAAGCTCTTTTAGGAAGGTGTCGTCATTGTCCCCGGAGAACCCGGTGGCGAGCCACGAGACGTCCATGGCTACCACTTTGGCGCCCTCGGCCAAGAATCCCCTGACCATTGCCCGGCCCATTCCCCTGGCGGCGCCGGTGATTGCGACGACACGGCCGTGCAGATCTAAAACATCAGGCATTTTGAGCGTTCCTTCCTGCTGGCTCCAGCCATCATACACGCCTCTGGGCCGTGCTATTATTGGGCCGCTAATGGCGACGATGGAGGACCACCATGCCCCCAACAGGCAACGACTGGCTGGCGCTGACCACCGAGCAGACTTTGGAGCCGGACATACCCATCTGCGACCCCCACCACCATTTCTGGACGCACCGGCCCGAGCCTGCTGACTACCAGCAGTATCTTCTGCCTGAACTGGCAGGTGACGTTAACAGCGGTCACAATGTGCGCTCAACCGTGTTCATCGAGGTCCGCTGCGAGTACCGTAAAGACGGCCCCGACGAGATGAAGTCGGTGGGCGAGGTCGAATACGTCCAGACCATCGCAGATGCTAGCGCCGCCGGGAGCCACGGCCCTACCAAGGCCGCCGCGGCGATCATCGGACATGCCGATTTGAAGCTGGGGGAGGGCGTGCTCCCGGTTTTGGAGGCGATGCAGGCCGCCAGCCCAAACCGCTTTCGGGGGGTGCGGCACTCGGTGGGCTGGGACGAGAGCCCGGAACTGGCCAATCGCGAGATCAAAGGGGCGCTGGGCACCGACGAATACCGGTCGGGCGCTAAAGTCCTGGCTGATATGGGGCTGATTCTAGAGAATTCGCTTTACTTTCATCAGGCGTCCGAACTGGCTGACTTCGCTAATGCGCTGCCGGAATTGAACATCGTTTTGAACCATATCGGAGGACTGGTCCGCGTCGGCCCCTATGCTAACCGGGACAATGAAGTACTGCCCGCATGGCGCAAGGGTATCGAGGAGATGGCCAAATGCCCCAACATCGTCCTGAAACTAGGTGGCGTCGGGCAGACTCGGTTCGCCTACGGCTGGGACCAACTGGAGAAACCCATCGGATCTGAAGCACTGGCCGGGGAACTGGGCGTGCTTATGGAGCATTGCATCCAACAGTTCGGTCCGGATCGCTGCATGTTCGAGAGCAATTACCCGGTGGACAAGATTTCCTACTCCTACAACGTGCTGTGGAACGCCTTCAAACGCCTGTCTAAGGGATATTCGACCACTGAGCGTGCTGCCATGTTCCACGACACCGCCGCCCGCGTTTACAGCATTAATTATTAGCCAAACCCCTAAAGGAGCAACCCTGAGATGGATGTCAGACCCTTCACTATCGCCGTGGAAGACAGTGTCCTAGAAGACCTGCAACAACGCTTGGCCGACACCCGCTGGCCCGATGAGATTCCGAACACCGGGTGGGACTACGGCAGCAACCTGGCCTACCTGAAAGAATTGGTCGAACATTGGCGGACCAAGTTCGACTGGCGCTCCCAAGAAACCAAGCTCAACTCCTTCAGCCATTTCAAGTCCGATGTGGACGGTCTGGATATCCACTTTATCCATGAGAAGGGCAAGGGTCCGAATCCCATTCCGTTGGTCATCACTCACGGCTGGCCGAGTTGCTTCTTCGAAATGACCAAGATCATTCCCCTGCTGGTCGACCCAGCCAGCCACGGCGGCGATGCGGACGACTCCTTCGATGTGGTCGCGCCATCCCTGCCAGGCTTCGGGTTCTCCGACCATGCTCAGGACCGGGGCATGGAGGTGCAGCGGGTGGCCGGTATGTGGAACAAGTTGATGACCGAGAACCTCGGCTACCCCAAGTTCGCCGCACAGGGCGGAGATATCGGCAGCGGCGTTACCGCCCGGCTGGGCTTTGCCCACTCGGATACTATGTTTGGCATCCACCTGACGTCCATCACCCGCCCCACCCCCTACCTGGGCCCCGGCTCCAGACCCGTGACCGACGCTGAACAGGCGCTCATCACTCAGCGAGACAAGTGGTTCGCCGACGAGGGGGGGTACAATCACATCCAAGGTACCAAACCCCAGACCCTGGCCTACGGCCTGAACGACTCCCCCGTCGGGCTGGCTGCCTGGATTGTCGAGAAGTACCGAACCTGGAGCGACTGCGGAGGTGACGTGGAAAAGAGCTACACCAAGGACGAATTGCTGACCATAGTCACCATCTACTGGGTAACTCAGACCATCAGCTCGTCCACCCGCATGTACTTCGAAAATCAGAAGAACCTGTGGACCATGGAGAAGGACGAAAAGGTATCTGCGCCCGCCGGGATGGCGATGTTTCCCCAGGAAATCTCTAAGCCGCCTAGAGAATGGGGAGAACGGTCCTACGACGTCCGGCGTTGGACTGAAATGACCAGCGGCGGCCACTTCGCCGCATTGGAAGAGCCACAGCTATTGGCCGAAGAGGTCCGGGCCTTCTTCCGTGACTTCAGGTAGTTATAGCGGACTGGGGCCTTGCCTCTACAGGACGGCCGAACTTGGTGTTCGGTGTGCGCGGCATTACCTCCATGTAACCCTGACCTTACGGTAAAAAGAGAAGGATCTGCCTGGTTGAAAATTGGAAGATTTTTCGTCGGCCTACGGCGCTCCTTAGAATGACAGTTTTGGAGCAAGCCTATTACAGGAGAAATTTTGGCATCATTCGAAGAACGGGTCAGTTTATATAAGTCTGAATCAGAGGTTTTCCAGGAGTACCTCAAAGGCCTTCCTGCGGAAGCGTGGGGCCGTCAGAGCGCCTGCGACGAATGGCTGGTTGGAGATGTGGTCGCCCATCTGGTGGGCAACTCCGAATTCTACGCCGGTACCGTCGCCCGTGGGTTGCAGGGCGAGTCATCCCCGCCCGAGGGAAGGCCCAAGGCTGGGACGGGGCATCCATCCATCAGCGCCACCGCCTTGGCCAAGTCCTCCATCGCCGCCAAGGAGCGTCTGGGAGACCAACTCCTCAGCACTTATATCGAGAAGGACAACATACTGATAAACCTTCTCACCGGTCTTAGCGCCGAAGACCAGGCCAAGCCCTGTTACCATCCGGGAAGCATCGTGCCCGCTGGAAACTTCGTAGACCTACGCTTCAAAGAGATAGTGCTCCACCAATGGGACATTCGGTCGGCAATCGAAGAGAAAGCGGGCCTTTCCGCTGCCAGTTTGGGTTCCATGGTCATCTTGATACAGGAGTCGTTCGCGTCGGGCTCGCTCCGCTGGGCCTTCTGGGCCGGCCCGCGACTTGACCGCTCGGTGCGCTACCGGTTCGAGGTGAAGAGCCCGGTGCCGGTGACGGCCGACATCGTGGTGGAGGGAGACAAGTTCCGCTACGAAGAGTCACTCAAAGGCATGGCCGATGTAACATTCCGCTGCCATACACACATCTTCGCCCTGCTCATGTATGGCAGGTTGCCGGCTTCAGATGCTATGGCCGCCGGGCACCTGGCGGTGGACGGGGACAGCGAGCTGGCCGCGCAGTTCAGCCAGTGGTTCAAGGGGATCTAGGCCGGGGGTTAAGTCGCTTCAGGGCATCACCGGACAGCCGGTAGATGTACCATCCTTCCAGTCGCTCTGCGCCCAGGTTCTCATAGAAGGTGATGGCTTGTTCGTTCCAGTCCAGTACGGACCATTCCATCCTGGTGTAGCCTCGGGCTTGAGCCAGTCCGGCGCCGTAGGCCATCAGTTCCCGCCCGACGCCGTGGGCCCGCCACTCGGACAGCACGAAGATGTCTTCCAGATACAGGCTAGAACGTCCCGAGTATGTGGAATAGTGCTGGCAGAAGACCGCGCAGGCGACTGCCTCGTTTTCATAAAAAGCGAAGTAGGCTTCCGCATTTGCGTTCGAGCCAAATAGGGACTCGTGGATGTTGTCCTCGGTAGCTACAACGTCATCGGACAGCCTCTCATAGTCCGCTAGCCCCTTGATGAACTGCAGCACTAGGCCTGCGTCGCCGGGCTTGGCCGGTTCGATTCTGATCTTTTTCTGTTCGGTCATGTGTCTACCCGACCCGGTAGCGGTTCAAGAGGTCCATGTTCAGTTCGTAGCCGATGCCCGGTCTGTCGGACACGGTCACAAAGCCGTCATCGTCGGGCTGCAGCAGCGGCTGAAACATCTCGGCCCGCAGCGGGTCAACGGCCACTGGATAGATCTCCAGAAATTCGCCATGCGGAATGGCCGCCGCCAAAGGCAACTGAAGTTCCTGACAACCGTGTGGAGCAATCGAAACTCCTCGCTCTGCGGCCAGATCGGCTATGTCCATGGCCACGTCGTATCCCGGCACGATGCCGACGTCCACATTCAGGATGGACGCGCCCTTGTGATCCAGCAGGGTCTTGAAGTGGGCCAGGTGGTAGCCGTTCTCACCGGTGGCAATCTTGACGCTGGAGGCCTCAGCGAGCTGGCTATGGCCCTCGTAGTCGTGGATGGGTAAGGGTTCTTCGAACCAATAAACATCGTATTGGGGCAGCTGCCGAGCGAATTCCAGAGACGTTTCCAGGTCCAGCGCGCAGTTGGCATCCACCAGCAGTGTGGCGTCGTCGCCGATAGCCTTTCGCGAGGCTTCCACTCGGCGCATGTCTCCGGCCACACCCACATTGGGGTCGCCGATCTTGATCTTCACCGCTGAGGCGTGCATATCCTCGACGTTGAAGCGCACCTCTTCTTGCAATTCCTTCAGCCCCTTGCCCTCGGCGTAATAGCCCCCGGCGATGTAGGTTCGGATGCGCTCTTGTGCCCCGCCCAGCAACCGGTGGATGGACTGGCCAGTGGCCTTGCCCTTGATGTCCCAGCAGGCGATATTTATGGCCGCCAAAACCTGGGTGTTGATGCCGCCGATGCCCAGTATCTTGATCAGCTTCTCGCCCAGGTCGTAGGACAATGCTCGGGTGTCCATGGGATCTCGGCCCACCACCAGGGGCCGGAAGTAGTCGACATACCCTGGGAACAGGTTCAAGGGGCGCTCGGCCGCGGTACCGCCGTTCCAGCCGTAGCCAGTGATGCCTCCGTCGGTGTGCACCGTGACCTTGTGCAGGCGGCCCGGCCCGTAGAAGTGACCGCCGTTCCAGATGCCGGGCCTCTCCCACTCAAAAACTTCGCTGGTAATATCGGTGATCTTCATTTCGGGTTAACTCGCCCTCATGTTTTTTTACCTACTCCGTTTAGAATTCTCGATTGAATCGAGACTTAGGGCACGTCCATCTGCTGCAGACGCCGTGAACTCAGCCACAAAAATAGCACGGCTACGAATGCTGCGCCGCCGATGGCCACCGACTCCACCGAGATGGTCTGTTGGTAGCGCTTGGGGCGCAATCTAGCTTTAACAGTGTTGCCACGACGGTATTATACCTGCGGACTCAGTCAGGGTTGCTCCCTCATAGGTAGGGTTGTTGGCTAGTTCTAATTGACTACTTCCGCAGAGCAGACCATAGTGCACCCGGATACAGTTGAAGATATCGGGGAGGCAGCCCATGGCAACACTCGTGACCGGCGGGACGGGATTCGTAGGGGCGAACATCGTCAAGGAATTGGCCCACGACGGCCACCAGGTGGTCAGTTTCGACATCAACGGGCCTGACAACCTGCTGCATCATTTTCTAGGTGATTCGCCGGTGACCTTTGTCCAGGGTGACATCGTGGACCGGGCGTCGGTGGTGCGATTGGGCCAGGAGTATCAGATCGATAAGATCGTCCACGCGGCGGTCTACACGGTGAACCGGGAAGCCCTCGAAAAAGAGCGCAGCCGGGACGTCGTTGCCATAAACCTAGAGGGCACGGCTAATCTGCTGGAGTTGGCCCGCACACAGCAGGTGTCACGGTTCGTCTATGTCAGCTCCGGCGCAGCATATGGTTCGGCACTGTCCGGAGACCAGACCTTGAATGAGGGGGCCTCTCCCGAACCCGAGAATCTGTACGGCATCACCAAGTTCGCCAGCGAGATGATCACCCGCCGTTACGGCCAATTGCACGGCCTGTCCACCGCCAGCGTGCGCCTCAGTACCCCCTACGGACCCATGGAGCGGGTCACCGGCCACCGGGCGGTCATGTCGGTGTTTTACGACTGGACGGGACGGGCGATGCGAGGGGAGAGCATTACTGCAGAGGACATGGGCGAGGGACGGGATTACATCTATATCTCAGACATCGCTGACGGGCTACGTACGGTCCTTGATGCGCCGTCACTGCCCCACGACCTCTATAACCTCACCACCGGAATCTGGCTGACCTTTCAACAGATATTGGACGCCGTGATCGAACTATCGCCTGCCACCGAAGTCATCACCTCATCTCCCACAGTGAAGACTGGAAACGAGGGCTATTCCCGAGGTCCGCTGTCTGGGCACCGGCTTTTCGACGACCTGGGATGGATACCCAAGTACGATCTGAAGTTAGGACTGGCAGATTACATCCAGTGGCGCCAAGACTCCAATTTTCTCGACTGACCAGGCCTGAGATTTTTGACAAATGCGGGACGCGGGAATAGGATTGGCGCCTCAGGCTCAAGCGTTAGGTATTTCCCCAATGGAGGCATAACGAAATGGAAGCCACAGGGATCTCACACATAGCAGTTTGCGTTAGGGATATGGACAAATCCCTGGTCTTCTACCGGGACATCTTGGGAATGAGGATCTCCAAAGACGAGATCGAAGACACTAGCACCGGTGGACTCACCCACACCTATAAGCATCACCGCAACACCCGCCGCACCGTGCACATCGGCTGGGGCAGCGAACCTTTCTTGGTCATGACCAGCCACCCCGGTGACCAGCCGGACGGCGAGCCCATCAAGTTGGATCAGGTGGGGGTTAGTCACCTCTCGTTCACCGTCAAGAATCTTCGTGGCTTGGCTGATGAACTAATCGCCAACGGCGTGGAGATAGCTGGCGGCGTCGAAGCCTTCGCCGATGGGCAGGGCGGCGTCCGCACCTTTTTCGCCTTCGACCCCGACGGCATCTTGGTCCAATTCGACAGCGGTATCTAGTCCTAGGTGATACCTATAACGATAGCCCACAATGCGCCGGAGCCCTGCATTTGGCTGGGCAATGGTCCGGTTAGAGGTGTGCGTCATGGCCAGTAAGTCCAAAGACGGCAGAGATATCAATTGGGGGATATTCGACTGGGTCGAATGGGATCCCAACGCGCCTTCGCAGATCTTTGATGACCGGCTGAGTCTACTGGAATACGCCGACAAACAGGACTTTTACTGCTATCACGTGGCGGAGCATCACACCACGCCGCTCAGCGTAGCTCCCTCTCCCGGCATGTACCTCTCGGCCGTCGCCCAACGCACCTCCCGCATCCGGCTGGGACCCTTAGTCTATCTGCTGCCTCTCTACAACCCCCTCCGGCTGATCCAGGAGGTTTGCATGCTGGATCACCTCAGCCACGGCCGCCTGGAATTGGGCGTGGGACGGGGAATCGTGCCCTACGAGGTGGCGCGGTTCGGAGTCGACCCCGAAGAAGGGCGGGCCATGTTTGACGATGCCCTGGCGGTGCTTCTCAAGGGCCTGAGAAATGAAACGCTGAATCATGAGGGAGAGTTCTACAATTACAAAGATATAAAATTTTGGATCAGGCCCTACCAACAACCCCACCCGCCAATCTGGTACGCCAGTGGCAATATCGAGACTGTGCCGTGGATGGCCAAGAATGGCATCCACACCAGCCACATCTTCGACACTAACGCTGCCACCAAGAAGCATTTTGATCTATACCAAAAACTGTGGGAGAAGCACGAGGGAGACTCGGACCGGATCAACAATGGCGCCGGTGAACCCAAGCAAGGCCAAACCAGACATGTCTACATCGCCCCCACCGACGCCGAGGCCATAGAAGAAGCCCGCGGCGCCTGGAAAGCATGGTGTGACAACATCAATTACCTGTGGAACGTGGGAAATTCCGACTTCTTGAAATGGCTGTATAACTTTGACGCCATGCTGGCCGACGAAAAGATCATAGTTGGCTCGCCCCAGACGGTCAAAGAGCAGGTCTGGCGGGCCGTTGAGGAGTCGGGCATCAACTACTTCATCAGCGTCTTTGCCTGGGGCAATATTCCCTCGGAAAACGCGATGCGCTCCATAAACTACTTCGTGAACGATGTGATGCCGGGTCCAAGGTAGAGAGGGGTAGCATCGTCGGTGCGGGGGATTGCTTGGATTGCGGCCTTCGCTGGAACGGCGAATCGGACCCCCGAGTGCGCCCGAACGCTAACCCGGCTTGTACGACAGGTTATGCTTCACCATGGGATCGATCACTCTTCACAATGCTATAGAGCACGGCGGGCCGGATCAGTGAGCGGAAGACCGTCACGCAAGGCGGCCGCCTTGCCGAGCCGGAATGGGCAGACGAACAATACTACGACGGCAAAAGGCCGGTATCGACCTAACAGCCCCATTAGTCACGTCCCCCGAACAGCCATACTTAGAACGCCCAGACTCTGGACGAACCACCAAGGTCTGGGTGTTCTGTATTTTGGAGATTGGACAGGCTCCTGGTTGGGGCGGTACCCTTTCTGAGGCCAGTTTCGGGGCCACGACGTCCCATCCCCTTTAGGCGGTTCCGATAAACCCAGGTCTCCCGCCCGGCCCTCTATGAACCCGTGAGATTGCACATAAACCGGGCCTCCGGGCCCGTAACTATCCTCCGTCAGCGCAACTTTGGCCTCATCTGGTCGGCTATGACCATGTCTCAGATGGCGTCTCAGATGGAAATGGTGGTAGTGGTCTGGTATGTACTAAACCTCACCGACTCGCCATTCCTGGTCGGACTCACTTCGGCGGCTCGGTTGGGGTTCAATTTCCTAGCCCTATTTGCCGGAGCCACGGCAGACATAGTCCCACGCCGAACCTTGATGATTATCGTACAGGTGGTGCTGGCATCACTAGCTCTAGTGATGTTAACGCTGATCGTCTCCGGTTTGATCGAGGTCTGGCATATCTTCATCGTAACGTTGGGCGCTGGATTGGCCCGTATCTTCCAGATGCCCACGATCCAGTCACTCGCGGTGGATAGTGTTTCGACGGACCGCATCCCCAATGCAGTAGCCCTGATCAACGCTGGTTCGAATATTGCTCTGGTGCTCGGACCGATCCTTGGAGGGTTGCTTTTCGATTACTTCGGCCCTGAAGGCGCTTACGTGCTGGTGGCGTCTTTGTACATCCTAAGCGGCTCAGCGGCGCTACTTATTGGTGCCACCCGGGCGAGTGAATCCGTTAGAGGCGAGTCGGTGTTCACCATGGTGGCCCAAGGGTTGAGATACGTTAAAGGTGAGCAGTTGCTTTGGTCGGCGCTCCTGGTGGCGGTCATATTCAATATCACCGGCTTCTCGTTTCACACCACGTTGGTCCCAATATTCGCCAAGGACGTGTTGTTCCGTGACTCGGTAGGACTTGGTATCCTGATCTCGTCCTTCGGTATCGGAGGGCTGGTGGGGTCCATGTTCTGGGCGTCGATACCCAACCTGAGGCACATAGGACTGCTGTGTATCTTGGCTGTGATGGGATGGCATTCCACCATGATCTTGTTCGCCGTTTCTACTAACTTCTACCTTTCGGTCGGTATTCTGGTCGTCACTGGTATGCTGTTCTCATCAAGTTTGGTACTGGTGCTCACCGTGCTGATGAAGACTGGTCGGCCCGAGTTCCGGGGCCGGCTGATGGGGCTGAGGACCTTGGCTATCTACGCGCACGCCTTCGGCAGCCTGGCTGCAGGGGCAGTTGCCGGGGCTCTGGGCGCGCCGGCTGCGGCGGTGCTCTCCGGAGCGTTCGGGATATTAATGATGATCGTACTGGCCCTCATTGCCCCCAAGCTCCGCCGGTTCTAGACCCGGGCCCAGCGCGGCACCGATTCCGAGGCAATTCTGACCTCGGCCGCTGTCTGCCGGGCGTTGGGCTCGAAGGTCTCCAGCAAGCTCCAGAACCGTTTGCAATGGTCCAGGCGGCGGACGTGACATAATTCATGAACCAACACGTACCGGGCCATAGGCTCAGGGAGAAAGAGCAGGTTCTGGTTTAGGCTGATGGATTTTTCAGCAGAGCAGCTACCCCACTTGGTCCTCTGCCGGCGCACCGAAACCCGGCTGAAGGGCAACGAAAGTTCGGCGCTCAACCGGCCCAGCCACGGGACCAATACAGCTTTCGCCCGCTTCTGGAGCCATTGGTTGAGAGAGTCTGCCACTAGGACTGGGTCTTTTACTGGGCCGGTCAACACTAGTAAGTTTTTGACCTGTTCTGAAACTTTAACTCGCAGAGTTGGGGAAAGGGAATAATCGGTCCGCCAAGTCTCGTCCAACATCGCAAGCTGAATGGACTCTGGCCGCGCCAGTTCCTCCACCGGATGAGTTCTGGCGAGGCTTCTTTCGATCCAGTGGGCCTTGGACTGAAGGATCTTGGGAACCTCCGACCGTTTGAACCCAACGGGGACCACCACCACCAGCCCCGTCCAAGACGACACTTTGATGGTCACCTGCTTGGCCCGCCGGCTCTCCCGGATGCTGTAGTCCGGGATGGTGAAATCCTGCTTCATCTGCCCTCACTTCGTCCAATAGAAAAGTGGCCAATCTTAATTTGATTGGCCACTTGTTTCGACTCTGGTCCCGGACGGCCCGAGATAGATGAAACCTAGTAGTGGCGCAGCTCCACGACGTTGTCGTCCGGGTCGTAGATGTAGAGCGAGATCCCGTCGCCGTGGGAGCCCCAGCGTTTGCCCGGTCCTGCCTGAATCTCCACGCCCATGGCCTCGAACTTCGCCTTCAGTTCTTCCATATCCGTGGGTTCAATGACCATGCAGAAGTGGTCTTGGTTCTTAATTCCATCCTTAGAGATAGGCTCCTGGTCGGAGCCGAAGAAGTCAATGATAGTGTCGGCGTTGATTCTCGCCGAAGGAAAACGGATCTCGCCGGCCCGCCATTGCTCGACGCGCTCGGCCTTCATTCCCAAGACCTCGGTGTAGAACTTGAGCGATACCTCTACGTCCTTGTTCCGCAAGACTATGTGGTCCATCTCAGTGATCTTGACCAGCGCCTGGGTCGAAGTTTGATGCTGCGTTTCGGTCGACATAGATCCCTCCTGATTGCATTTGGAGTATGTGACCAGTATACATCCTGGGGGAACACTGGAAAACGGGGGTCAATCTTCCGGTTGAGTGATGATCACGATGGGAAACTGCCGGATCGTCCGGGCTTGGTAGCCCTCGTAACCCGCGTAATTCTCGACGAACCTGGGCCACAGTTCCTCACGCTCCTCACCTGACGCTATGCGGGCGGTCCCTTCCCGGCGGACGCCTCCGACTTGGACTCTGACTGTGGGGTCATCTCGGATATTGAGCAGCCAGTCCGGCGCCGCGGGGCTCCCGCCGCGGGAGGCGATGACACAGGGGTCTCCGTCATGTGTCAGATAAAGTAGCGGCACTGTTTTCATTCGTCCGGAGCGGCGTCCTTTAGTGGTAAGGAGCAGGAACCTGACGCCGCCGCGGCGGGATACGAACCGCCCTCTAAGCAGAACATAGAGGTGCTTGTGCACCCTGCTGAGCACGGCGCCCATTCTGAAACTGGGCTGTTTGCTCTGCGTCAATCGGGCGCTCCTAACGTGTAAGATGCTAGGGGCGGAACCCATGAATGTTCCACCACTGCAGATAGAGAGCTTGAATGAAGCATAGCACGGACCGCATACTCATCGCCCACGCTGGAAGTCTACTACGACCCTTGGCGCTTCAGAGTAGCTGGTACCGACTGTGGCTTCTCCCAACCGGCGTTGAACCCAAGGCTCCACCCGTCTATCGTAGGGGCCAAGCTACAGGCCCTATCCGAGAGTGCCAAGATCGCCAACAAGCAGCTTTTCGCTTAACCCCGGTGCCGGATTCAGTTATAGTTATATAAGGCGGCTGGACTGTCGCCTCATTCGGTAACGAACTTGCTTCCGGGAGACCCACTCGCCTTATGCCTCTGGTTTCCACCTCCGAACTGGCCATTCACTACGGCGCTGACATCATTTTTTCGGGCGTCGATTTGGACATCAATGAACGGGCTCGCATCGGCATCGTCGGCCCCAACGGCGGCGGCAAGACCTCCCTCCTTAGGGTGCTGGTGGGTGAGCAAGACGCGAGCGAGGGGAGAGTGGCCCGCTCCGTCGGAATCCAGGTTGGTTATGTGCCCCAGCACCCCCAGATGGAAATCGCTGGAACCCTCCGGGAAGAAGTTATGCGAGCCTTTGACCAAGTCCGGATATTGGAGAAGGAGTTGGAAGGCGCATCCCGCGGGCCGGACGACCAGAATGGCGGCTCGGAAGAGGCCGGGCGGCGTTACGCGGCCCTTCTGGATCAGTATGAAGCCCAGGGTGGTTACACCTACGCACGCGCCGTGGAACGGATGGTGGACGGCCTTGGACTGAGGCCGGAAACTCTGGACTCGCCGGCGTCGTCGGCCAGCGGCGGCGAACGGACCCGCGCGGCGCTGGCAAGAGCGCTTTTAGGCAACCCGGACCTGCTGGTGCTGGATGAGCCAACCAACTACCTGGACCTCAAGGGCGTTACCTGGCTGGAACGCTACCTGACCCACTTCGCCCCGGCGGTAGTGGTGGTCTCCCACGATCGTTATTTCCTAGACAAGACGGCCACCCAGATCTGGGAGATCGACCACGGCCGCATGAACATCTTCCCGGGCAATTTCTCCAAGTATCGGGTGGTGAAGGGCGAGCGTGCCCTGCGCCTGGCCAAGGAATACGAGTCGCAGCAGGAATTCATAGCAAAAGAACAAGCTTTCATCGACCGCTACCGCGCCGGCCAAAGATCTAGGGAGGCCAAGGGCCGCGAGACCCGGCTAGGACGTTTAGAGCGAATCGAGCGGCCCGATTCGGATCAGTTCATATCGCTTAAGCCTTCCAGCGCCACCCGCACCGGACAGGTGGTGTTGAGCACCCAAGGATTGAAGGTCGGTTATACCGACGGCGAGGTTCCCACCGAACTGCTAAATGTGCCCGACCTGAAACTGCCCCGTGGCTCCCGCACGGCCGTGATCGGTGACAACGGCACTGGTAAGACCACTTTCATAAAAACGGTGCTCGGGATGATTCCGCCACTGGAAGGCTCGGTGGCCCTGGGTCAAAGCGTCAAGGTCGGCTACTACAGCCAGGGATTGGGCGTTCTGGAGGATAATCAGACCGTCTTGGATTCCTTCCTGGAAATCAAGAACATGCCCTTTGAGCAAGCCCGTTTCTATCTGGCCCGGTTCCTGTTCCAGGGAGATGACGTGTTCCGGGAAGTCGGGGCCTGCAGCGGAGGAGAGAAGAGCCGCCTAGCTTTGGCTCGACTTTTGATCACCGAGCCGAACCTGCTGGTACTGGACGAACCCACTACCCATTTCGACATCCCGAGCCGGGAAGCGTTGGAACAAGTGCTGCTGAGCTATTCGGGCACGATACTGCTGGTCTCTCACGACCGCCACTTAGTTTCCCTGCTTGCCGAGTCGTTGTTGGTCATGGTGGACGGCCAGGTAGACTTCTTCCTCGGCACATTTGAGGATTGGTCCGAGGCCCAAAGAGAGGCCGAAGCAGAGGCCACCACCTCTCGCGCACAAGAGAGGCTGAAGCCGGCCCCACGCCCTCAGGCGGCCAGGGTTCAAAGCCCGAAACGTCGGAACCCCGCGGCACCCGTGATTGACATGGAACAGACCATAGTAAATCTGGAAGACCAGTTGAAAGCGATCGAGGGATGGCTACAGGAAGCGACGGAGAGCCAGGACTTTGAGGAGATGACCCGGCTGGGCGAAGAGCACATCCGGACTCAATCAGAGTTGGAGCAACGCCTGGAGGAATGGGAGTCGTAGACGCTCCTTGAGAGCCTGTCCATGCGCTCGTTTCTCCAGGCTGCGGTACGTCAGACGCAGGTCGTCGAATGGACCATCAGCCAGGCGTTGAGGTTGGTCCCAACACAGTTGTTGTCGGGGCCGACCGCGCCGTCTCCCAGGGGACTGATAGTTCGTGAGAAAGGTCGTTGGTGCTGAGGAAGAGGATGGTCTCCCGGCGGCGGGTCACCTCTAGCCTCAGGACATTGTTGTAGGATTCATCGGACCGTGCTAGGTCCTTGACCTGTATATTGATGTGACCCAACTGCGTCGGTTTCACCATTTGTCCAATCTACTTAAGTGGCGTTTGCCTTCGGGGCGCTTCAAAAAGATAATCCTAGTCTTGTGGAACAAGATAAAGACCAGGTTACAGAGGCCGGCAGAACCAAACGGACTTGATAAATAGGGCTAGAGATCAGTTGTTGAAGATGGGTCGGGTAGCGGCGGGCAAAAAATAGGCCCCAAACCTAAGCCTGAGACCTATCTTCATTCCAATGCGAGAGCCGTCAGCGGGGAGGCGTTGGGTAATTGCGCAGCTCAGCCACCCGTTTGTATTGGTCGGGCCAGTCGGCTGCGCCGTCCAGCTCGGTCTGAGCGTGAATCGGCCAGTACGGGTTCCGGAGTAGTTCCCGAGCCAGCAGTATGACGTCTGCGTCGCCGTCGTCTAGAATCTTTTCTGCCTGCGCCGGTTCGGTGATCAGACCGACAGCGCCGGTGGCGACCTCGGCCCCGCTGCGGATGCGGGCCGAGAATTGGACCTGGTAGCCGGGGAAGGGGGTAAGGGTTTGGGTGGCGGAGTTGCCGCCCGAAGAACAGTCGATTAGATCCACGCCCATGCCCTTGAGCCATCCGCTGAACTCGACACATTCCTCCACGTCCCACCCGTTGTCCATGTACTCGGTGGCCGAAACACGGACAAACAGAGGCATGGAGTCGGGGATGGCGTTCCGCACCGCCCGAGTGACCTCCAATGGGAAGCGGGCCCGGTTCTCCAGTGAGCCGCCGTACTGGTCATCCCGCTGATTGGAGAGGGGAGACAAGAACTCGCAGCCGAGATAGCCGTGGGCCATGTGCAGTTCGATAACCTTCATACCGGCGTTCACGGCCCGTTCGGCGGAGCTTGCGAAGTCGTCGACCACTTGCCTGATGTCGTCCAGGGTCATTTCACGGGGGACATCCCAGTCTTCTTGGAAGCTGATGGGGCTTGGCGCGATGGTTTCCCAACCGCCCTGGCTGGCACTGAGCATCTTGCTGCCGTCCCATGGCTTGCCGTGGGATGCCTTGCGGCCGGCGTGGGCTAGTTGAATGGCGGGGGTTGCGCCGTTGCCAACGATGGCGTCCACTACCGGGCCCATGGACACCACGTGGCTGTCGTCCCAGATGCCTAGGTCCCAGGGTGTGATACGTCCGTCAGGCCGGACAGACGAGGCTTCCAGCATGACCAGCCCTGCTCCGCCCACGGCGCGCGTGCCGTAGTGGACGGTGTGCCAAGTGCAGCAGTGACCGTCTTCGGTTTCCGAGGAATACTGGCACATCGGCGCCACAAAAACGCGGTTGGGGATTTTTTCACCCCGAATGGTGATAGGCGAGAATAGTTTGCTCATGTCTCTCCTGGCTTTTGATAAGATGCCGGGCCGTTCGGCCGCGGCGGTATGGGATTAACGGGAAGTTGGACTATCCACAAAAAGCCCCAGCAAACGCTGATGCCTTAATTAGAGCCAGGAGCCAGATTTAAGGGTCATCATTTACCCCTGTCAGGAGATGGGAAGAAACGCTCCGGAAATTATACAAGTCTCATCTGGGTTGTGCACCGACCAATCGGTCTGGTCACTGGGGGTGTTTCGGCCATTTTGCGGTTCAAATGGCTGTGATGCGACCTGGCCAGTGAACGTTACATGATGATATATACTGCACCCCGAACATCCCACCCGATCACAGTTAGACACGGTTTTGGAGGCCCCATGACCACGCAAGGCAACAGACTAGAAGGCAAGGTCGCCATCGTGACCGGCGCCGGCGCCACCGGCAGCGGCGAATTCGTAGGCATCGGTCAGGCCGTTTCCTTGTTGTTTACCCGCCAAGGAGCTAAGGTGCTGCTGGTCGACCGGGACGAGAAGAACGCCGATATCACGCAGGCCCAAATCAAAGAAGAAGGCGGCGACGCTACAGTCTTCGTCGGCGACGTCACCAATATAGATTCCTGTCAGGAGATGACCGAAGCTGCAGTAAAGACCTATGGGAAGCTAAACGTACTGATCAACAACGTGGGCATCAGCGGTCCAGGCTCGGTAACCGACGTCGCGGAAGACTTCTGGGATACGGTGATCGACGTTAACCTCAAAAGCGTGATGCTCACCAGTAAGTTCGCCATCCCTGAGATGATCAAGGACGGCGGCGGGTCCATCGTCAACCTGTCATCCATCGTGGGGCTCCGGGCCGGTGGCGGGAGACCCAGTCACGCTTACGCCGCCTCCAAAGGTGGGATATTGGGACTTAGCAACTCCATGGCCGTCCACTACGGCCGCGACAACATTCGAGTCAACTGCATCGCCCCTGGTCACGTCTACAGCCCTATGGTCGCCAGGCACAGTTCTGAGGAGATGCTAAACCTCCGCCGGCGGGC
>UINC01000041.1_pt1 | contig 16914 bp, 13 predicted proteins | sample 5385821 | NCBI WGS metagenome assembly UINC01 (sample SAMEA4666929, study PRJEB26691) | marine metagenome | isolation source: Pacific Ocean | place: Pacific Ocean | collected 2011-10-13 | reverse complement strand
GCTTCTTATCAGCGCCACAATTGGTGCTTGGGCTGGCATTTAGTTGGGGCGTTCCTATGGCTTTTGCTGCAACAGACCATGATATTAGTCTCCTTGTTTATATTTTGTGGGGATCGGTAGCGTTCTGGATTTTGCTATACGATACATTTTATGCCATGGCAGATCGGGAGGATGACCTGGCACTCAATCTTAACTCGACTGCTATTTTGTTTGGCTCGAATGACAAATTAATGATTGGATTGTTGCAAGCGGCAATGTTGTCATGTCTGATAGTTGTCGGGTTATTGTTTGAACTTACCTTGTATTATTATCTTTCATTGGTCATTTCTTGCTGTGTGTTTTTAAGGCAGCATTATTTGATCAGGAACCGCGAGCCAGAGGGCTGCTTTAAGGCATTTTTGGAAAACAATTACCTAGGTGGGGTTGTCTTTGTGGGCATCGTTTTGTCTTTTTTATAGTCTTATTTTTTCGATCACAGTTTCAACTCAAAAAATATTCATAGATTTGTCTCAATCGAGGATTGAATTCTGTCTTTTTATTGATCATAATGCATTGCGATTGATTGTGATTTCAAACATTGAATTTCAAACTTTATAAAAAATGAGAGATTACTACCTTAAGGTTCCTAGCATTGTTTTTTTGGCGCTGATTTTAAGCTCGCTCATTTTTGTGTTCCCTAAATAGCGTAAGGATATTTATGGCTTTCGTTATTATTACCGCCATTATTGTCATCGGTAGCGTTTTGTTTAACCTAATCACCCCGTGGTGGTTTACCCCTTTGGCATCAAATTGGGGTAGCTTGGACCAGACCATTATTATTAGTTTATGGGTATGTGGAGTTGCCTTCGTTTTAATCTCTGCTTTTATTCTCTATTGCGTGGTCAAATTTCGATATAGCCATGACAGGAAGTCGAAATACGAACCTGAAAATCACAAACTTGAGCTTAGGCTCACCATTATTACATCCATTGGCGTCATCATACTCCTGGCACCCGGGCTGGTTGCTTGGCAGAGTTATATTAGTCTTCCAGAAAACGGGCTCCAAGTTGAGGCTGTTGGCCAACAATGGGCTTGGTCATTCCGCTTTCCTGGAAAAGATGGGATTTATGGTAATACCAGTGGGAAATTGTTTAGTTCAAAAAATACTTTCGGTCTTGACCCTAACGACCCTAATGCACAAGATGATGTGTTGATTAGAGAGGGACGACTGCACCTCCCTGTAAACCAACCTGCTGTCTTTCAACTTAGATCAAAAGACGTGTTGCATGACTTCTATGTTCCCCAGTTCAGATCAAAAATGGATTTAGTTCCCGGACAGCAAACAAACCTTTGGTTTACACCAACTTTGATAGGCACTTATGAAATTGCTTGTGCAGAATTTTGTGGCACGGGTCATTGGGCAATGAGGGGCGAGGTTATCATTGACGACGAAGAAACTTTCCAACAGTGGTTAATTCAACAACCCACCTTTGTTCAAACCATGAATGAAGGCAGCAAGGGAAATGGTAAAAAAATTGTGCAATCTTTGGGCTGCGTTGCCTGCCATACTGACAATGGCAAAACTGCTATAGGGCCCACCTGGAAAGACAGCTTTGGCCTCCAAAGAAACCTGACTACAGGGGAGACCGTGCTTGCCGATGCTTCTTATATTAAAGAATCAATACTAAGCCCAAGCGCCAAGATTGCCTCTGGTTTTGCGCCTGTAATGCCTGCTTATGCTTTATCTGAAGAAGAGCTCGATGCCATCGTGGAATACATCAACAACCTTTCAACAGAATAATGAATGCTCTGTTGTTTAAATATATAGGGAGCTTATAACATGGAACAAAGTGCAGTTTACGAAGGGCAACCGGTACATCACCCAAAAGGCTGGTGGGGGCATTATGTTTTTTCTCAGGATCATAAAGTCATAGCGATGCAATATATGGCCGTTGCCATGACCGTCGGGCTGGTTGGGATGATTCTCTCGATGATGATGAGAATGCAGTTGGGCTTTCCTGGCTTGTTTGAGTCCATTGATGCAAACAGTTACTACCAGGATGTCACTATGCATGGCATGATTATGGTCATATATTTACTAACCGCCTTACTTTTAGGTGGCTTTGGCAATTACCTTGTCCCTCTTATGCTGGGCGCTAGAGACATGGCGTTCCCATTTGTAAACATGCTCAGTTTTTGGGTTTATTTACTGTCTGTTCTTATTTTATTATCTAGTTTTTTTGTTCCCAGCGGCCCGACAGGTGCTGGCTGGACCTTGTATCCACCTCAATCCATATTGGAAGGCACTCCTGGTGGAGACGGATTAGGCATCGTCTTGATGTTGGTTTCATTGGCTGTGTTTATTATTGCTTTTACCATGGGGGGGTTGAACTACATCACCACCATACTTCAGTCAAGAACCAAAGGAATGACATTAATGAGAATGCCTTTGGTTATTTGGTGCATTTTTCTTGCCACATTTCTAGCATTATTAGCCTTCCCAGCTTTGTTTGTGGGAGCGATTATGTTGACCTTTGATCGTTTGCTGGAAACGAGTTTTTTCATGCCTGAAATCTTTAAAGGCGGGGAAGTTTTAGACTATGGGGGTGGCAGCCCAGTTTTGTTCCAGCATTTGTTCTGGTTTTTTGGGCACCCAGAAGTCTATATTATTGCTTTGCCTGCTTTTGGAATCATTTCAGAATTAATCAGTTGCCATGCCAGAAAAAATATTTTTGGTTACAACATGATGGTGTGGGCGTTGATAGCCATTGCTGCAATATCTTTCATTGTTTGGGCGCATCACATGTATGTTGCTGGCATGAATCCTTATCTGGGTTTCTTTTTTGCAACCACAACATTGATCATTGCGGTGCCAACAGCAATTAAGGTTTACAACTGGGCATTAACCCTTTGGCACGCAAATATTAAGATGACTGTTCCTATGCTTTATTGCCTTGCGTTTTTGATTACGTTTCTTATTGGTGGGTTAACTGGTCTGTTTCTTGGAAATGTTTCAGCAGATGTGCCGCTTTCTGATACCTACTTTGTGGTTGGTCACTTCCATATGGTTATGGCGGTATCGCCAGTATTAGCATTGTATGGGGGACTCTATCATTGGTTCCCATCAATCACCGGCAGAATGCTCGATGATCGTTTGGGCAAGATTCATTTTTGGATAACCTTTGTTGGCACGTATCTCATTTACTTCCCAATGCATTACATTGGCTTCTTAGGGGTGCCAAGGCGTTATTATTCGAACGAACAGTTTGATTTTATTCCCGAATCAGTGGGCGACCTGAATCAGTTTATAACCATCTGTGCACTCATCGTAGGGGCGGCACAGTTTATTCTTTTATATAACTTTATAGTCAGTGCCATTCGTGGAAGGAAAGCTCCAAAAAACCCTTGGGGTTCATGTACCTTGGAATGGCAAACTTTGGAAGCACCTCCTGGGCATGGTAATTGGGGAGAAAGGTTGCCTGTTGTCTATCGGTGGCCTTATGAGTATGGCCTGCCTGGAGCAACTGATGACTTTGTTCCACAAAACGTTCCGGATGAACAAATTACCTAAGTCAATGAGCGAGCAGAAAACAACTACCGAGCCAGGCGTTTTAGGGTTAAGTCATGCCCAAGTTTTCGTGTACCTTCTGTTGACTGTGATTACAATTGTGTTTTTATTCTTTATCAATGCATACGTTTTTAGGATGAATTTTGACGATTGGCAATCCCTTCCTGATCCGAGGCTGTTATGGGTAAACTCCGGTTCGCTTACAGCTGCCAGTCTGGGCATGTATTGGGCCTCCAAAGCTTCACAAAATGGTGATAGAGATAATTATAAACTGGGTCTTTTTGTTGGGGGTTTGTTTGCTTTGGTTTTTTTGATCGGCCAACTGATCGTTTGGCAACAATTAATTTCCTTGGATTATTTTCTAGCAAGCAACCCAGCAAATACATTTTTTTATTTAATCACAGGCATTCATGGGATCCACCTACTAGGTGGAATAATAGCTTTGGCCGTGGTTGTGTATAAATCGCGGCTCATATCTGCCGTTGTTTTATTGTCTTCTCAAACTAGCCTGCTAGCGACTTACTGGCATTATATGTTGGCAGTTTGGGTTGTGTTTTTTGGTTTGTTTTTAACCACTTAAAAGGACTCTGCCCATGACTGATACCCACACCACTGCAGTTCCGGATAACCTCAAAGGCCTGGTTGCCGATTGGTCTTCCGATGTACAGACTTTCAAGGTGCGTTGGAGTAAAGCGATGATGTGGATCTTCCTGCTTTCAGATACCTTCATTTTTGGTTCCTTCCTCAGTGCCTACATGGCAGTGCGGTTAACAACCACCGAGCCTTGGCCGGATACCAGCCATGTCTTTGCCTTGCATGTCGGGGGCACCGATGTGCCGTTATTGCTGATTGCGATCATGACCTTCATCCTCATCAGCAGCAGTGGCACCATGGCTATGGGGGTGACTTCGGCTTATAAAAAACAACGGGTTCGTACTGGGGTGCTGATTCTGTTGACCGCTTTGGGTGGATTAGCCTTTGTTGGCATGCAGGCCTTTGAATGGACCAAGTTGATTGTTGATGAAGGAATCCGACCCTGGAGCAATGACTATGGGGCCCACCAGTTTGGCTCATTCTTCTTTATGATCACCGGCTTCCACGGGCTGCACGTCTCGATCGGCGTGATCTATCTGAGCATCATTGCCAAACGCGTCCTCAATGGTCGTTATGACCGCCTCGATGATTACCAAATCGTGGAAGTGGCCGGTCTCTACTGGCACTTTGTGGATCTGGTCTGGGTCTTTATTTTTGCATTCTTCTATTTATGGTAAGGAGTGACTATGGAACCACCTTTTAAACATCCCAGCTTTTACCCCGGTGATACCCCGGAGGCGGAACACCCGCTGAGTTTATACTTGAGTGTGTGGTTACTGCTGTTTGTCCTCAGTGGCTTCTCCTACATGGTGGATTATATGGGAGTGGAGAGTTATTTGCGGTGGTTTTTGGTAACAATGTTTGCGCTGTTGAAAGCCGGGCTCATTGTTGGCGTGTTCATGCACATGGCCTGGGAGAGGATGGCGTTCATGTATGCGATTTTGCTGCCGCCATTATTTTTACTAGCCTTAGCTGGCATTCTTTCTGTTGATGGCGCATTTATATATTACATTCGTGGTCTATTTATGACTGCCACAAGCGGATAAACAATACGTTCTAAAAAACCCTTCAGAACATGGGGCCAGCTACAACAAAAAAGAACACAAAAAAGATCTTATTGGTCGCTACCTTTTTAGCTTTTTGTGTCGTTGTTTTTGGTGCCTATGTGCGATTATCAGATGCAGGATTGGGCTGCCCGGACTGGCCGGGGTGTTATGGTTATTTTACTGTGCCTGATTCACCTGAGGAGCTTTCCCTGGCTCAACAGGCCTACCCCCAACAACCTGTGGAAGCGCCCAAAGCCTGGAAAGAAATGATTCACCGCTATCTAGCCAGCACTTTGGGTTTCTTGATTGTGGTTTTATTTTATTTAAGTCAAAGAAATAAGTTTTACCACCGCAAACTAGGCCGTGCCTATGAGAAGACAACACTACCAACCCTGCTTCTCATTTTGGTTGTGTTTCAGGGCTTGTTGGGCATGTGGACAGTGACTCTGAAAGTACACCCATTCATTGTTCTCGCTCACCTTTTAGGGGGCATGGCCACACTGGGGTTATTGTTCTATTCTCTAAAACAGGCAACCAGTGATGCAACGACAGTCCTTGAAAAAAAACCAGTTGGGAGACTCTCCATTGTTGCCATGACCGTTCTCCTAATACAGATCATTTTAGGTGGTTGGACCAGCAGCAATTATGCTGCCCTAGGCTGCCCAGATTTGCCTTTTTGTTATGGGCAGTGGTGGCCTGACAATATGGATTTTTTTGCTGGTTTTTCCCAATGGCAGCCACTGGGTAACAATTATGAAGGGGGTTTACTCACGCCGCCTGCAAAAACCGCCATTCATTTTACCCATCGACTGGGTGCCATTGTGACGCTCTTGGTTTTGGGCTGGTTTGGTTTAAAATTTGCCTTGGGTAGTGCCAAAAAAACTAAGGCTGCAGCCTGTTATTTTATAGTGGCCTTGATCGTTCAATTTTTGCTTGGGGTCCTAATGGTGTGGTCTGGAATCAATATTTATTTAGCGGCCGCTCACAATGGTTTTGCTGCCCTTTTGGTGTTATCTTTTATCAATCTTTTGTACGCAATTAGAACAAGATCAAGATAACATTACACCATGGAAGCTGAACACATTCTCAATCAGCTCAACGATCCTCAAAAAGAAGCTGTCACGCACCAGGGAGGCTCCACCCTTGTTGTCGCCGGTGCGGGCAGCGGCAAAACAAGGGTTCTTGTTCATCGGATTGCCTGGTTGATTGCAGTTGAGTCGATTAACCCTCACGCAATATTAGCTGCGACATTTACCAATAAGGCAGCCAGTGAGATGAAAGGCAGAATTGACCAGATGCTGCAAGCTCCCACCCAAGGCATGTGGGTCGGCACCTTTCATGGTTTGGCTCATAAATTTCTTCGTCTTCATTGGCAAGAGGCAGGCTTGCAACAAGATTTTCAAATTTTAGATTCAGATGACCAATATAGACACATCAGGCGTCTTTTAAAGAACCTCAATCTGGATGAGGCATATTATCCACCAAAAGAAATTCAGTGGTTTATCAACAATCAAAAGGATCTAGGGCTGCGGTTCAACAATATCAAAACAGACCCAACAAAAACCAAACACATTGAGATATATCAAGCTTATGAGCAAAGCTGTGAACAATCCGGGTTTGTCGATTTTGGAGAGTTGTTACTTCGAAGTTTTGAAACGCTTAAAAAAAATACAGCCCTTCTAGACCATTACCACAAACGATTTAAACATGTACTTGTAGACGAGTTTCAAGATACCAATGAAGTTCAATACCAATGGGTCAAATTGATCTCCGGAGCTGAAACATCAACATTTATAGTTGGGGATGATGATCAATCTATATATAGATGGCGCGGTGCAAAGTCTGAAAACATGCAGCGCTTTCAGAGGGAGTTTAAAAAATGCAGACTAATAAAGCTCGAACAAAACTATCGCTCGACCAAAACTATTTTGGAAGCAGCTAATGCAATAATAGCCAATAATAAACAACGGCTAGAAAAAAAGCTTTGGACGGATGGCGATGAAGGCTCACCAATAGAGTTGATCGGCGTTTTTGATGAGCATGAAGAATCAAGAGTTATTGTTGAAAAAATAACCTCATGGCAATCAAGTGGTCGTGCTCTCAATACAGTGGCGGTTTTGTATCGATCCAATGCCCAATCCAGAGTGATAGAAGGAGCCTTGCTTCAGCACCAAATTCCTTATCGGGTTTATGGAGGCTTGAGGTTTTTTGACCGTGCTGAAATTAAAGATGCTTTGGCCTATCTAAGACTGGTCGTCAACAACAACAACGACCTGGCTTTTGAGCGCTCATCAAACATGCCCCCAAAAGGACTGGGTGCTAAAACCATGTCGCAAATTAGAGCCTTTGCAAAAAATCATAACTTGTCTTTGTTGGCCGCAGCTTCGGTGCTGGTTGAGAACAAAGAGCTGGCCACAAGAGCGCACTCTGCGGTGAGGGATTTTATAGCCTTGATTGCAAACATAGAACATGCGATTAAAAACCTGGCTCTATCTGATCAATTTGAAACATGCATAGAAATGTCTGGACTTATTCCATTTTTAAAATCAAAAAAAACAGAACGTGCAGAAACCAGGATAGAAAATATTTCTGAATTGATAAACGCAGCCTATGACTACCGCCCTTTAATGGAAGATGAGGAAAATGAACTAACTCCGCTGCAATCATTTTTAGCCGATGCTGCTCTTGAGTCAGGCGACAATCAAGCATCAGAGTGGGAAGACAGTGTTCAGCTTATGACTATGCACTCTGCGAAAGGCTTGGAATTTAAGCTTGTTTTTATTGCTGGAATGGAGGACGGTTTATTTCCACATCAAAGATCGATCCTAGAACCCGGGGGGCTCGAGGAGGAAAGGCGGCTTTGTTATGTTGCCATCACTCGTTCGATGCAAGATTTGATCATGAGCTACACAGAAAATAGAATGCTCCATGGGTTTTCAAGCCCAAGCCAGCCCTCAAGATTTTTGTTTGAAATCCCAGAGACTCTTGTTAGTGAATCATCCCAGTTGACTCGATTTGGTTTTAAAACAAAACAAACAAGGATAGAAAAAAATAACAGCCCAGTCAGTCTGGGTCAACAAGTGGACCACCCTAAATTTGGAGAAGGAATTGTCATTGGACTCGAGGGCGATGGTGACCATGCCAGGGTTCAGGTTAATTTTGAATCAGCAGGTATAAAATGGCTTGTTTTGGGATACGCAAAGCTTAAATTGATGTAAAATAACACAATAAAAGCCATGAATATTTTAATATTAGGTGCAGGGCAAGTGGGTTCAACCATCGCGACTCAACTCTCGAAGGAAGAAGACAATGAGGTGACAATTGTCGACCTTAATCCAGATAAACTGACCCGGCTGGCCAATAAGTATGACTTAAGAACCATTGAAGGGCATGCGGCACATCCAGAGGTGCTTAAAAAATCTGGCGCGGACTCTGCAGACATGCTGATAGCGGTTACTACCAGTGACGAGGTTAATATGATTGCCTGTCAAGTGGCTGCCACGTTGTTTCAAACGCCAAAAAAAATAGCCAGAATTAGGTCCTCTGAATACTTAGAAAACCAAGCTCTCTTTTCACCTACTAACATTCCTGTTGACAAATACATCAGTCCAGAGGGACTGGTTACTGATTACATAGCGGAGCTGATTTATCATCCCGGCGCTTTTCAGATACTGGACTTTGCCAACAAACAAGTTCGAATGGTGGGCATTCGGGTAAAACAACAAGGGTTTTTGGTTGATCGACACATTGAGTTCTTACACACCCAGCTCGACACCGAGCAAGTGCGAATAGCCGCTATTTTCAGAGACGGTGAAAGTGTTGAAACAAAAGGGGACACCGTTATCAAGAAAAACGATGAAGTGTTTTTTATTGCCGCCAGAGAAGAGATTGATAACATGATTGAAGCCCTACTTCATCAAGATCAAGAAGAGGTCAGGGGAGTTATGATTGCAGGCGGTGGAAAAATAGGAATTAGACTTGCCAGCAAGCTTGAAAAAACAAACCAAGTCAAAGTTATTGAACGATCAAAAAGCAGGGCAAGAAAGCTATCTGACTTGCTTGAGAAAGCTTTTATTTTGAAGGGTGATGCTGCGGATGAAGATTTACTGTTGGAAGAAAACATTGAAAATATGGATGTTTTTGTGGCACTAACCAACTCAGAAGAGGCCAATATACTCTCATCCATGCTGGCAAAAAAGCTTGGCTGTAAAAAAGTTATGGCTTTGATTAACAAGGCTTCTTATTCAGGCTTGATGGAAGTTGAAAGCATAGATGTGGCCATTTCACCACAACAAATAACCATTGGTTTTCTGTTGGAACATGTCAGAAAAGGCGATGTTGTCAAGGTTCATTCGCTCAAAACAGGTAATGTAGAAGTACTTGAAGCGGTTGTCCATGAACACACCTCATCTAAGATTGTCGGCAAAAAAGTAGATAATATTGAGCTGCCCAAGGGGGCTTCTATTGTCGCTGTGATATCCAAAGAAGGCGCCTTGAAAGCACTACATCGCACCACTACAATTGAGTCCGATGATCATGTTATTGTGTTGATAACAGACAAACACAGAATTGCTGACATAGAAGCTCTCTTTTAATACAAAGCAGTCAGGCGCACTCTTTAAGTATGACGTTGAAAAACCTTAAATCCGTACAAAAAACATTGGGTCTGTTGCTCATGGTTTTTAGCATCACCATGCTAACACCCGTGGTGGTTGCCTTGATCTATCAAGAACAGAATATTGCACCTTTTTTATATTCTTTTGGTGCTACTTTTTTCTTTGGTTGTCTTTTATGGCTGCCGTCACAAAAAGCATCTGCTGAAATAAGGCTGCGAGAGGGCTTTATGATTGTGGTGTTGTTTTGGGTAGTGCTGTCGTCCTTTGGAGCGATGCCTTTTTTCTTTTTACTTAATATCTCTTTCACCAATGCCATTTTCGAATCCACCTCCGGGCTAACGACCACAGGAGCGACGATTCTCAGTGGCCTAGATGATCTGCCGCGATCTATTTTATTTTACCGACAGCAGCTTCAGTGGCTAGGAGGCTTGGGAATTGTTGTTTTAGCCGTTGCCTTGTTGCCAATCCTGGGTATTGGTGGCATGCAGATGTATCGAGCAGAATCTTCTGCCATCAGGGAAACAAAATTTACGCCTAGACAATCGGAAACAGCAAAAGCGCTTGGGACAATCTACTTGCTGTTAACTTTGTTGTGTGCGTTTTGTTACAAGCTTGCTGGAATGGATGGTTTTGATGCGATTTGCCATGCGTTTACAACTGTTGCGATCGGTGGTTTTTCAACCCATGATGCTAACTTTGGTTTTTTTGGTTCCTACTCTGCTGTTTACTGGGTAGCCTCCGTGTTTATGTTTTTAGCTGGGATCAATTTTTCACTGCATTTTTTCGCCTGGAAAAATAAATCATTCGCTGGGTATATAAAAAATTCCGAGTTTAAAACCTACTCTGCGCTGATGCTGGTTGCCGTTCTGATTGTTTTAGGGACACTGTTTTTCTCAGCAAACACAAGTAATACTCAAAGCGGTGTCACTGAAACTCTTTTTCAAGTGGTCTCCATCGGCACCACGACGGGTTTTACCACTGCAAATTATGGCACTTGGCCACTGATTGTGCCTTTTTTCTTATTGCTTTTTAGTTTGGTTGGGGGTTGTGTGGGCTCAACTGGTGGGGGGTTAAAAGTAGTTCGGTGGTTGGTGCTATTCAAAGAAGTCCGTCGAGAAGTTCTTCGCCTGATCCATCCCCGTGCCGAAATACTGATCAAAATAAATAAACACTCTGTTGACCAGGCCGTGTTGGATTCTATATGGGGATTTATCGCTGCATACCTTATATTGCACCTAAGCATGATGTGTTTATTGCTGGCCACTGGTTTGGATCTTGTAACCTCATTGTCAGCCATTACTGCATCCCTAAACAACCTAGGTCCTGGGCTGGGTGATGTCTTTGCTAACTACAACAGCATTGGTGGTTTTGCAAAATGGGTTTGTATAACCGCAATGTTGTTGGGCAGGTTAGAAATTTTTGCTCTGTTAATCATCTTTACCCGAGCTTTTTGGCAAGACTAGTTTGAAGTCTTTGTTTGATATAGACAACAAAAGTGTCACTTTTATCGACTCTGTAAACCAAGCAATTGGAAAATATGTTGCCCGGCTAACCATCGCCATGGTTGCCGTTACTTTTGTAATCGTGGTTTTAAGGTATGGATTTAATTTAGGCTGGATTTGGCTCCAAGAGTTGGTGACCTGGATGCATGCGGCTGTTTTTTTACTGACCGCAGCTTATGCGTTTTCAGAGGATGCCCATGTGAGGGTTGATGTGTTTTACCGTAACTGGGGTAAGAATACTCAACACAAAATTAACCTAGTTGGCAGTATTTTTTGTTTGTGTCCCATCGCCTTGTTGATGATGGTAGGAAGTCTCGATTATGTGTTGGCCTCTTGGCAAATGAAAGAAGCCTCGGGAGACGCTGGGGGGTTAGTCTACCCTTTTATTCCTTTGTTAAAAACACTGATTCCACTGACGGGTTTGATGTTGTTTGCCCAAGGTTTTTCTAATGCTTGTTCTAGTCTCTTAAGGCTGAAGCGTGATTGAGTCTGTTTTATTATTTATTGTTGCAATCGTGGTATTGCTCGCTGGTTATCCAGTGGCCTTCACTTTAGCTGGCACTGCTCTTTTGTTTGCGTTGATTGGTTTGATTACTGGGAATTTTGATGTGGGCTATTTGAATGCTTTGCCCAGTAGGATTTTCGGGATCATGACTAATGAAACTTTGATTGCGGTTCCGCTGTTTATCTTTATGGGTGTTACCTTAGAGCGAGCCAAAATTGCAGAAGATCTCCTGGAGACATTGAGCTTATTATTTGGCAGCTATCGAGGTGGGCTTGGTTTGGCGGTTATCCTCGTTGGCATGCTGCTTGCTGCCAGTACCGGCATTGTCGGAGCCACGGTGGTGACTATGGGGCTTTTGTCTTTACCAACCATGCTTAAACGAGGCTACAATCCAGAAATTTCAACCGGGATTATTTCAGCCTCCGGCACTCTAGGTCAAATCATTCCCCCTTCTATTGTTCTGGTGTTATTAGGCGATGTGCTCTCTTCTGCCTACCAGCAGTCGCAACTACAACAAGGCATTTTTTCACCAAAGACGGTGTCAGTGGGAGATCTGTTTATTGGCGCGATTATTCCGGGATTAATCCTGGTTGCTCTTTATATGTGTTACCTAATTGCGGTCTCGTTAATCAAGCCTGAAACTATGCCCGCAGGAGAACAAAGCACAGTGGTGGGTCTTGCTTTGGTGAAAAAAGTTTTTCTTGTGCTGCTCCCACCACTCTTTTTAATTGTTGCGGTGTTGGGTTCAATTATTGGTGGGATTGCCACAATAACCGAGGCTGCCGGTGTGGGCGCGGTGGGTGCTGTTTGTTTGGCGCTATTGAAAAAACAGCTGAATTGGTCCAAAACCAAAGAGGTTGCTGAAGAAACAGCAAAACTTACAAGCATGGTTTTTTTAATTCTATTGGGAGCCTCTGTTTTTTCTCTGGTGTTTAGAGGCTATGAAGGCGATGAGTTGGTGCAGTCCTTTTTATTATCTATTCCGGGAGATGTTGCCGGGATTTTGATCGTAGTCATGTTGGTCATGTTTTTATTGGGATTTGTGTTGGATTTTATTGAAATCACTTTTGTGGTTGTCCCTATTGTGGCCCCTGTTATTTTAGCTTTAGGGGTGGATCCTGTTTGGCTGGGTATTTTGATAGCAATCAATCTACAAACCTCATTCTTAACGCCTCCGTTTGGGTTTGCGTTATTTTACCTCAGGGGGGTCGCCCCGCCGGAAATTGCTACAAAATCCATTTATAAAGGGGTCATACCGTTTGTTTGCATTCAGCTGTTCATGTTATTGATGCTGGCTTTGTTTCCGGAGTTAGTCACTTGGTTACCAGAAAAACTCTATGGCTAGATTTTCTCTTTGGCTAAATCTCGGTACTCGACTAGTTTCTTGTTTTTGATTTTAAGCTTGGAGCCAGCATTAACAGCTCTATCAAAACTGTGGTAGGACACACAGAAATCTCCAAGATTGAACGCTGCAATCCCTAGATTCACATTTGCCAAATAGCCTTGTTTTGGGTTGACCAGTTTATTGTTCCATGTTTTTTCTAAAAAATGTCTCAGTAATAACACTGCTTTATAATCATCACGCTGATCAAGATAAGCTCCACTTAAAGCATTGATCACATAAGCCTGCAGCCAGATCACATTTGGGTCGAATTGATTTAACTGCTCGAGAAGGGTGAGCGTTGAATCCAAATCTGTTTTCATGCCCTTGATATCAGGTGGTTTGCTGTCCTTTTTTTTACCTGCTCTTTGAAAGAGCAATACAGCTTTTTCAAACTCATTATCCGTCTCTTCTAAATAGCTGTTTAGTTTCTGGATCGCTTTTTTCTTTGGTAGGCTCTCGATACGATAAAGATTCCTAGAAAATTCCTCAGCATTAAAATCCAATATATCGCTGTCATAAAACATCCCCGAAGGTGCTGATTCCATTTCAAATGTGAATTTGTGTTTAACCTGGTATTCAATCGGTAAATTTGTCTCTCTATCAACAGCAGGTTCATAGAGAAATTTTTTTGCAGCTTGCTTTGCTGCAGCACTAAAGGCAGCGGACGTGAAACCAATGGCTTTTGGATTAGATACCTTACCCTCCTTGTTCACCGTGAATTCGAGAATAACGCTGCCGTTTTTACCCTTGCTCATTTCTCTCATTGGGTAATCAGGGGCCTCTTTGTAAATGGCTATAGGCGGTTTGATGGTTCCCTCAGTTTCTACCTGGTGGGCCTTGTGAGGCGATGGACACGCTGGAAATAACTCATCATGAGCATGCCCGTTTGTAGCTAATAGCAGTCCAGCGATAAAGATTAGTTTTTTCAAAGTATTGAGCTTTAGGCTTTTCCTTGTTTTTGACTCTAATGCTCTTCAGAGTAAATTAGATTGCCATCTACATCAAACTCTTCCCAGAGACCGTCTCGTTTTCCGTTTTTGTAGCTTCCTCTACTCTGTAGTTGCCCATTTTTGTAGTACATCTCCGAGTGGCCCTCTTGTTTTCCTTCTTTGTAGTTTTCTCTGAGTTCTAGTTGGCCGTTGTCATAGAAAACCTCCCACATACCGTGTCCTTTCCCATCTTTATAGTTTTCTCTGCTAAATAATTGGCCGTTGTTAAAAAAAGTTTCTACAAGCCCAGATTGCTTGCCGTTTATGTAATTTACCCTTTGTTGTAAATCGCCGTTGCCATAGAAAGACTCCCAAATACTGTCTTGTTTGCCGTCTTGGTAGTTTCCTCTTACCTTTATCTGACCGTTTTCATAAAACCGCTCATAAAGACCGTTTGCTTGATCCCCCTTGAAGCCGGATCGTCCTTCCAATTGGCCGCTTTCATAGTATAAAAATCTTTTTTGGTTTAGTTCTTTTCCGTTTTTCCAGTTTGATAGGACACTTGTTTTACCCTCAATAAAAAAAGACTCCCAACGACCATCAAGTTCTCCGTCCTTATAGTTTCTTTTCCAATACAATTCACCGGTGTCGTAAAACCTCTCTTCAGCACCCTCTAGGTTCCCATCTTTGAAGTTTCTTCTTTCTTGCAAATTACCGTTATCAGAGAAAGACTCCCAAATACCGTCTTTTTTCCCATCTTTATTGTTGCCTCTACTCTGTAGTTGGCCGCTTTCATAGAACAACTCCCCAAGACCTTCTGCTTTCCCGTTTTTAAAGTTACTTTTTCTATCTAATCGACCATTTTCATGAAATAAATGCCACACTCCCTCTTCTTTCCCATTTTTCAGTTTTCCTCCTGATTTTAATGTCCCGTTTTCATAGAACGCTTCATAAAATCCCTCTTTTCTCCCTTCTGTCCAGTTACTTCTTGTTTGTAGTTGACCATTTTCATAAAACTCCTCATAAATACCATGCAAAACCCCTTCTCTATAGGTCCATTTATGGTCTATCTGGCCGTTTTCACGAAAAAACTCCCAGATTCCCTCTTCTTCACCGTCTTTGAGGATTCCCTTCCTCTCTAATTGGCCATTTTCGTAGAAGTGCTCATAAAGACCGTCTAATTTATAGTCTTTGTAGTGACTTCTTTCTTCTAGTTGGCCGCTTTCGTAGAGTTTTTCGTGCAGACCGTCCCGAGGGGTGCTCGTCCTGGTGAAATGCATCATTGTGCCACCCACCATCTCAAGAGAAATAGTGGAGCTATTTAATCTAAATATCTCACAACCTAGAAAATCAGGATTTTTAAATCCTATTTCTGCGATTTGTATTTTGCAGTCATTAAAATTGGTATTAAATTGAAATGTTATCTCTCCTGCTGGAACATTCACATCGCCAGTTATTTTTCTGGCAATGTATTGATTATCAACTTTAGATATATTGATTGTCTCCTTACCATGTGCTCCATAAACACCAGCCCAAATTCCTAAAATATCAGCTTCTTTGTCTATAAACTCCTCCAGTGGGTAACCATGTTCTGTTAGCGCCTGATCAAATACTTGTTCAAAGTATTCCTCGTTATCCGCAAATACATTAACTAATTCGCCCATGTAAGGACTAAGCTCCAAGTTGTCCATCGAGCTTGACTCATCTGACGAAAGCTCTGGATCCATGATTGCCGCATGAAGCTGCTCTAGTCTTGGGTATTTTCCATTAGTGAAATCTGAATTAATGTAATCTTGTGCATACCTCAGTTCTCTTTTGGGTTTGTCTCGGTACATTGCATTGATCTCAGAGGCTGTAAACCCTTTCAATATGCCTTCTTTCAAGGTCTGTGTATATTTCGAATTGGTTGCAGAGAATTTTTTTTCCATTGCTTTTTCAAGCTCTGCATATACTCCGGCAAGCTCGCCACTTCGAACCATCTGGTTAGCTACATCAAAAGAAACATGTCTTAATTTTATATGGTAGTCCCTTCCATTTTGGCTCACTAAAATGTCTAGAATAGTTTTGTTTTGGAAGAAGAAAAAATCAGCAATCGCTTCGGCTTTATCTTCTGTCGTATAGTCTGCATCATCAATGATGGGCTCATCGGTCATTAATCCAATACAAACATCCATGTCTATGCCTGTTATACCTCCTTCAAGATAATCCCCGTTTTTTTTATAATTTTCAGTGCCCGCTTCAGAATATTCTGTAACAAAAGGATCTGCTGAAGACAGAAATTTTTGAAGAACAATAACAACTGACTGGGTTGAGTCTTTGGCGAGCAGAGGGAATAAAAACTGTACCCACATCTCTCCGTATTTTTGAGCTTCAGTTTGGGAATGCAAAAGAGCTGAATCTTCAAACAACTTATACTTTGGATCATTTTTGATTCCGCCCCACCACTTAAATAAAGCAACACACCTTGTTCCAATCTCTATAGCTAATTCTGTATCATCATCAAAATCCTCGATAGGATATTCATTTAATGGTTTTAAATCAGCCCACACATTTGAGCCAAGCAGCAGTGCTGATATAAGGATAAGTTTTTTCATGGTATTGAGATTTGGGTTTCTACTTTGCAAACTAAGACTCTAACCACCGCCATCTCCGCCGCCACCGCCGCCATTTCCAGCAACCATGGCGCCTTCACCGCCTCCGTGGCTCATTGCAGCTGTAGTCATGTTAGAAATTTGATCCATGCCTACACCGCATGCTGTGGTGATATGATGCTCGGTATAGCCAGCTAGGT
>UINC01000040.1_pt1 | contig 16932 bp, 12 predicted proteins | sample 5385821 | NCBI WGS metagenome assembly UINC01 (sample SAMEA4666929, study PRJEB26691) | marine metagenome | isolation source: Pacific Ocean | place: Pacific Ocean | collected 2011-10-13 | reverse complement strand
AGATTTAAATTTTTGATAATTTTTTTGGTTTATTTTGTATGGAACAGGATTTATTTTTTTCCACTCTTTTTGAATAATAATAATTTCTTTTTTGCTTTTTTCTATATTTTTATTTGATTGTATGTTCTGTGCTTTTTCTATTAAATCCTTCTGTTTTAATATGTTTTCTCTGTATATTTTTTTTAAATTTTTATAATAAAGATTTTTTGATGAATAATAATTTCCTATAGTTTCTTTATAATTTTTCCAATAAATTTTTTTTTTATTTGAGTGAATTGGTCCTATTTTATCTAATGAATTTTTGATTTTTTCAAACTCTTTAATTTTTTTTTGCCATTCTTTTGGCGTGTTACTTACTTTATCAATTATTTCAATAATTTCTTTTAGGTACGCTTCTTTTTTTAATAAATTTTGATTCAATATTATATCCTTATTTTTATCAAATTCTATCTTATTATTATAGATTTTTTTTCCAATTTCAGAAAATTTTTTATTTAATATTTTATCATTATCCTTCTTTGTAGGTCCAATTTCATATTTCCATTTTTTTTTTAATCTTTCATAATATTTATATGATCTTATAATATCCTTACTTTTGATTAACTCTTTTGATTGATTTATAATTTTACCCTTTTGCTCTTCATTATGTTTTAAATCTATTTCTTTAAATTTTCTATTTAAGTGAAGGTAGTCGTAGAAGTTTTTTATATGATGTTGAAAATTATTCCATATAATAGAATTTTCTTTTCTAGAAACTGGACCTATATTGAACCATTTTTTTTGTATTTCTTTAAAGTCTAGATATTTTTCATTCATTTTAGTATCTAGATTTATTAGATTTTTTAATCTTTCTATTAGTTTTTTCTTCTCTACTAGATTTTTATTTAGATTAATATGTCTTTTTTTCTCCAAACTCACTTTTTTTATTAAGTTACTTATTTTAAATTAAGTGTTCCAGATTTTCCAACTTTCCTCTGCTTGTATTTCTAGCATTTCCATTCCATTTAATATTGTTGCATTATTTTTCTTTGATTCTTTTAAAAATTTGCTTTGTAATGGATTATATACTAAGTCATAACATATATGGTTACTGTTAATGTATTTATATGGAATTTTTGGACATTCATTTATTTTTGGAAATGTTCCAACTGGGCTACAATTAATTATAATTTGACATGTATTTATAATCTCATTATTTAATTCTTCATATGTAATATTACCTTTCTCTTTAGATCTTGATACAATAATAGATGAAATGTTTAATTTATCCAGTCCAAAAACAATTGATTTAGAAGCTCCCCCGGATCCTAATAATATAGCTTTTTTATGTGTTTTATTTAAAAGTGGACTTATTGATTTAATAAAACCAATATAATCTGTATTATAACCTTTTAATTTATTATTTGAACAAATCTTTATTGTATTTACCGCTCCGATTTTTTTAGCATCTAAATCTAGCAAATCTAAAAATTCAATTATTTTTTCTTTATATGGAATAGTTACATTAAATCCATTAAATTTTTTTTCTATGATATTTTTAAATTGATTAATATCATCTAAATCAAGATTTTCGTAAGTGTAATTAGATTCTAAATTTGATTTTTTGAATTTATTTGTGAAATAACTTTTTGAAAAAGAATAACTAATGTTTTTTCCTATTAGTCCATATGTTTTTTTTTCTTGAAGCATAATTTTCAATATAAATTACAAACAAAAATCCAATTAATATCCAAATTAAAGCTATGATATTATTTGATTGACTAAGATCTGGAAAATATCTTAAATAATTATTTATGATTTCTAAATTATTAAAATAATTAATTGTTTGCTCCGAATTTATATAAACTTTTTTCCATGGCCATATAATTAATAATGATCCTGTAACAAATCCAATTATTAATTGATTTATTTGATTAGTATATTTTTTTATTAAAAAACTCAATAAATTAGATAATAAAATCAATCCAATAATTGATCCTAAACAAAAAATTATAAGAATTTTTATTAATTCAAAATCAATTTCATTTGGATTTTGAAATCCAAGAGTATTCTTTAATAATTGAATAAATGTATTAACAGAATCTACTAGAAGAAGTTTATAATTCCCCAGTAGTATTAACAAAAATGAGCCTGAAATTCCTGGTATTACCATCCCACATATGCTTATAAACCCACAAAAAAAAACAAATAAAATATTTTTATTTTCAGATAATGGTTCGGATAAACTTAAAATTAATCCTACTAATAAACCCAATAACAAAAAAATGATTTCTTTTTTATTTTTAATCTTATTTTTTTTAATTAGTATTATTATAGAAGCTATTATCATTCCATAAAAAACTGACCAAACATTAAGTTCTGAAATTTTAAAAAAGTAATCTAAAATTTGTGATGTAGTAAAATAACTAATTACTATTCCTAAAAGTATAGTTATTAAGAAAAGTCCATTATAATTATTGTTAAATTCCTTAATATTTCCTTTAAAAAGACAAGTAATTGTTTTGAAATTTATTTTTTTAAATGTATTAATCATTTCATTGTAGAAACCTGTTATTAATGCAACTAATCCTCCTGAAATTCCAGGTAATTTATTAGCGGTTCCCATTAAAACACTTTTTATTAATAGAATAAGTAATTCTTTTTTATTTCTGTTTTGCATTTTTTTTTGACAAGTATTCTAAAATTAAAACTACACTAATTCCAAATAAAATAAATATGATTCCTTCTAAAAAAGTAGAGTTTGTAAAATTGCTAGAGGGAATATATAAATTAGATAGAAAAAAATCTTTTGAAATAGTTTCCGTTTTCCATGGCCATAATGCTGGGAGAGATCCAATCATAAATCCTATTAAACATGAAAGAGTATTGTCTTTATAGTTCTTGTATCCCCAGGTTAAAAATTTAGAAAATAATTTTATACTAATAATAGCCCCAAAAATAAATGCGAAAAAATTTAAAAAGTAATCTGAGTTAAGTTTGATAACTTCTTTTAGTGTATTTAATATAGTCTCGTATGCACCTAATAAAATTAATATATATGCTCCTGAGATACCTGGAAGTAACATTGCTGTTATACTTATCATTCCACAAATGAATAAATATATATGATCAATTTCATTTTTTCCTGGATTTAATGTTTGGACATAAATTGCTGCTATTAAGCCAAAAACTAGTAGGTATATTTTGGATGGAAATATAAACTTCGAATTTTTAAAATTCCAATTTTTAATTTGTTTTAAAAGGAAAAATATACTAGAAAAAATTAATCCAAAGAAAAATGACCATAATTCAATAGGATGATTTTCTATTAAATAAGTAATGTAGTGACTTAAAATTACTATGCTACTAAATATTCCTAGTAATAAACTTAATAGGAAACTTAAATTGTAGTTTTTCCAAATTTTTTCAAATTCACCTTTAAATAACAATCTAAATATCACAAAATCAATTTTATTTAGAGTGTTTAAAAACTCTTCATAAACTCCTGTAATAATTGCAATAGTTCCTCCAGAAACACCAGGAATTATATCAGCAATACCCATTGCCATTCCCTTGAGGAATATAGAAAAACGTGACAAAACATTTTTTTTCATTTTACTAAAATTAAGATAATTAAATAGATAAATTTAGCTTACGTGTAAGTTTTTAAAAACCTGTAATTTTGGAATTAATGGGAACAGCTCTTTAAAATATTTATATTTGGAGGGGCTATAGAAGTATGCTTTTTTAAGGAATAAAATAGCATTTTTATTTTCTGACAAATTAAAGTAAATAGCAGATAACAAATAGTTTATTTCATTTTCATTAGACTTAGATAATAAATCAATTGATTTCAAAAGTCTAAAATGTAATTTTTTATTATGAGGTATTTTAATTAAAATTTGTGTAAGTAAAGAAAGAGTTTCTATATCTAATTCACCAATAGATAGAATTTCTATAAATGCGAGTTCCGTTTCATCATATAGCCCTAATTCAACACTAATCTTAAGGTAAAGTTCCCAATATTTAATTTTCTCTGAATCGATTTCTAATGCTTTTAATAAATTATTTTTTGATTCATTAAATTTTTTTTTATTAAAGTAGTATAGTGAAATATACATCCAAGCTTTATCATGAATTGAATCTTCATTAATAGTTTGAATATAATATGATAAGGCTAAGTCGTAATTACCCAATTTGTCATGACAGCGTCCTAATCTAAATAAGGCAAATGAGTTGGGTCCATTTATACCTATTGAAATCTCATATTTTTCAATTGCTTCATTAATCCTCTCTAATTTTTCAAGAATCTTAGCCATCTCAATATAGGCACCTATAAATGAGTCATCACAAATTATTGCAAAATCAAATGCACTTAATGCCTCCTCATACATGTCATCTTTAACATACTGCTTGCCTAGCTGATGCCACGCAATTTCACAATATGGGTTAGTTTCTAGAAAATCATTTAAAAAGTTTATTGTGCTTTTTGAATTTCCAATTGAATCATAACAGAAAAGAATATTGTTTAAAATTGAATAATCACGATTGTTGATCTTTAAACATTTTACTAATACTTTCTTTGCATTTTGAAAATCATCAAGAAAAAGATATTCCTTTCCAATTAGAGACAATGCTTCGTAATATAAATCTGAGTTCACACTAATCTCTTTTAATATTTTTATAGCTTGACTATGATTCTTTTTTTTAGAATATATTTTAGATTTTTGGATTAAAATTTCAGGACTTAAAGGGTCGATTGCATAAATATTACAGGCTATTTTTTCTGCCTTTTCAATCTCATTATTTAATAATAAAATTTCAATTTGTAATATCGAAAGAGAGGTCGAATTAGGATATTGTTTTAATGCCAGGGAATTAGCCTTTTTTGCAAGTGAGATATTACCAATATCTAAATAATAAATTATAATTTCTTCAAACTCATCTGAATCAAAAAACAAAAATGAATTTGTTTTAAGCATAGATTCAAATTTGGAAATAGAATGATTTTGAAAATCATCAAACTCCTCTTTCATCTAATATTGATTTATTAATATTCAATATAGTAAGAGAAGTTGAGGGCTATTAAATTTTAAAATTATTTTTTTAACAAATTAATCAACATTATTATTAATGTTATTTAAAGTGTCAATTATTATTTTACAACCCAATTTAATTTCTTTTTCACTTATTGTTAATGAAGGAGTTATTCTTACTGCTTTTGATTCAAATAACAACCAAAATAAAATTAAACCATTACCTAAACATCTTATAACTAACTCTTGGGCAATTTTTTTATTTTTCATTATTAAAGCTAACATGAGTCCTTTTCCTCTAATTTCTTCTATTAAATCATGCTGCAATAATCTTCTAATTGAATTTTCTTTTTTTTTTATTTTTTTCATTATACCTGATTTTAAGGTTTCTCTCAGGTTTGCTAAAGCAGCTGAAGCAATAACAGGGTGTCCTCCAAAAGTAGTGATATGTCCCAAAATAGGATTTTTTTTAAAAAGCCCCATTTTTTCTTTACTAGAACTCAATGCTCCTATTGGAAAACCCCCTCCAAGACCTTTTCCATAAACTAAAATATCAGGTATAGCATTATAATGTTCAAATGCAAATAATTTTCCAGTTCGTCCAATACCTGGTTGTATTTCATCTAATATTAGTAGTGCATTTACTTTTTCACACTTTTCTTTAATTTTTCTTAGATAATTATTAATTGGAGTTATAAATCCAGCCCCTCCTTGAATTGTTTCAAGAACAACTGCAGCCGTTTTTTTGTCAATTTTTTTGATATTATTATCATTATTAAACTCAATAAAATCTATATCAGGTAAAAGTGGTCTATAAGCTCTTTTTCTATCCTCAAATCCCATAATACTCATTGCCCCTTGAGTATTTCCATGGTATCCATTTTTTGCTGCGATTATTTTAGTTCTTCCAGTAATTCTTTTAGCTAATTTCATAGCTGCTTCTATTGCTTCTGTCCCAGAATTAGTAAGATATGTATTAGATAATGATTTAGGTAAGTTTTTCGATAGCAATTCACATAATTTTACAGTTGGTTCTTGAACAAATTCACCATACACCATTACATGCCAGTATTTATCAATTTGTTTTTTTACAGCCTTACTTACTAATTTATTTCTATGACCTAGGTTAGATGCTGAAACACCTGATACAAAATCTAAATATTTTCTTTTATTTTTATCATAAATATAACTTCCTTCTGCATGAGAAATTTCTAATGCTAGGGGATGATCTGTAGTTTGAGCTTGATATTTTAAAAATTTTTTTTTCAAAAAAATTATTTAATGAATAGTTCTTCCTTTTTTTCTATTTTCTCTTGAATTCTCCAGTTAAATCCATTTAGAACTTTAAGATTTAATTCCATTTCTTTTTCCGGATAAACCTCTCCCTCAGGATTAGTAAAAAAAGTAATTTCTTTTATATTATTATTTTCAATTTCCATAATAATTGAACTACAAATTGCTTTATCAATTCCAATTAAATCTTTTGTTTTTTCATCATATAAATAGTAAATCATTTCAGTATTTTGAATAAGTTCAATGGTTTTCAATTCATTTTCATAAAACTTTCCAAATAGCTTAATTCCTTTCATTTGATTGAAATTATTTTCTCCTAAAGTGTCTTTTTCAATTATAAATGCATTATTCAGAATTTTCAATGAATCGAGATCATTTGTATTAATATCTCTTGTTATATGAATTTCATCTCCTGTCATTTGACTATCCCCATTCCATAAAATAGGATTTATTTTTGCGATTTCATTTATAGTAAGAATTTGTTTTTGCCTTTCACTTATTTCATTTCGTAAAAGTTTGGTTAATCCACTCTTTTGATTTATTATTATTTTGTCAGATTTGCCACTTAGATTTTGCTTAAATATTCTAACATTATATCTTCCTTTTATTATTCTGTTTTCTGCAGGTCCAATAGCAAATAGTGTATCAGCTTTAATAAATAATGAATCTTTTTCTACCATTTTAATTGCAAAGGATTTTTTAGTAATCATAGCAGAGTCAATAGCTTTAAAAACTTCTGCATAATTTCCTTTAATTATAGTTTTATTAATTGTATCTGTTAATACAATATTTTTAGTAGCTGATGCAAATTCTTTGCTGTCATCAAAAGTTAAACTGTCTCCCTCTATAACTCTATTGTTATAATTGATTTTTGAATTTCTAGTAAAGAATCCTTCCTTTTTTTTGGTATCATAAAAACCTTTTTCACAATAAATGTCATAATCTAACCCTTTAATTGTTGTAGGTCCAAAGAAATATGCATGCTCAGATTTAGTATAGTAATCTAATTTATTAGATTCTATGTCATATTCAGGGTTATTTATTTCGACATTTTTATTGAATGTATACTTAGAATTTTCTTGAAAATATTTTCCTTCAATACTTTTGATAGTCGTAGCGCTATCCTTAATTACACCTCCTCTTTCAAAAAAAAATTCTTTAGCATTTCTGTCATGAAAAAGAATTTCAGTTTTTAAATTTGTATCATTATTAGAAAAGTCAACATTTCCAGTTGCAATAATTTTCCTAACATTTCCATCGTAATCTAAATAATTACTGAATAAATTTATGCTATCACCTTGTATAACAACTACATTTCCAGAAGCTTTAAAAGAATTAGTTTTTTTAAAAAACAATGCATAATCGGAATAAATATTCATTCCATCATGAAATAGATGAACTCTTATTTTATCATTTTTTTTTAAAATATTTGCTCCAGGGTTTGTCTGTTCATTTCTGTCAAACGAACCCGCTTCTATTATTTCAATAATTTTTTTTTCTTGAGTAAAAATTAAATTAAAAAATAGTAGAAATAGTATTGATGTTTTTATTTTCAATTTATAAATTAACGAATTATAGTTTGAGTCCTATCTGGTCCAACTGAAATTATAGAAATAGGTGTTTCTAATTCTTTTTCTAAATAGCTAACATATTCTAGAAATGATTTTGGAAGAGAATCTTCATCCCTAAACTTGCTTATATCCTCTTTCCATCCTTTAAATTCTGAATAGATAGGTTTTAACTCATTATTGTTTAAAGAAAAAGGAAAATGTTTAATTGACTTTCCTTTATATTGATATTCTGTACATATTTTTATTTTTTTAAAACCAGATAAAACATCTCCTTTCATCATCATAAGACTTGTTACTCCATTAACTTTTACAGCATATTTTAATGCAACAAGATCTAACCATCCACACCTTCTTGGTCTTCCAGTTGTAGCTCCAAATTCATTACCAATTTTAGCCATTTTCTTACCATATTCATCAAACAATTCTGTAGGAAAAGGTCCACTACCAACTCTTGTGGTATATGCTTTAAAAATTCCAAAGACATCTTTAATTTTATTTGGAGGAACCCCTAGTCCAGTGCAAGCTCCAGCAGCTGTAGTATTTGAAGAGGTGACAAAAGGATAGGTCCCAAAATCTATATCTAATAGAGATCCTTGTGCGCCTTCCGCTAAAATAGTTTTATTATTATCTAATTCATTAAATATAAAGTTTTCACTATCTATAAATGGAATGTTTTTTAATTTTTCAATTGCATTAAAGAAATCATTTTCTAATTCACTAAGGTTGTATTGAAGGTTTACATTAAAATTTTTTATTAAAAGCTCATGTTTATTAGCTAGTTTTCTATACTTCTCTAACCAACCATCAAGTTCTATATCTCCTACCCTAATTCCATTTCTTCCAGTTTTATCCATATAAGTTGGTCCAATTCCTTTTAAAGTTGAACCAATTTTAGACTTTCCTTTAGAAAGTTCAGATGCTGCATCAAGTAACCTATGCGTAGGTAAAATAAGGTGTGCTTTTCTTGAAACACACAATTTTGACTTAAAATCAATATTAAAAGGTTCTAAATTTTCAATTTCTTTTTGAAAAATTACAGGATCTATTACAACTCCATTACCAATTAAATTAACAGAATTATTATGAAAAATACCAGAAGGAATAGTATGTAAAACATGTTTAATTCCATCAAATTCCAATGTATGTCCAGCATTTGGACCACCTTGAAATCTTGCTATAATATCATAATTATTAGTTAATACATCTACAATTTTACCTTTCCCTTCATCTCCCCATTGTAAGCCAAGTAATAAATCAACCTTCATATAATTCTATTTTTTTTTTTGATGTTGCATAAAAATAAAGGGAGTGGTTATGAATTTCTATTCCAAAGATTTCTTCTATATTTTTTTTAATTGTTTGAATTCTAGGATCACAAAACTCCTTAACTTCACCAGAGTCAGTTAAAATAATATGATCATGCTGATGATCAAAATAAGACTTTTCGTATTGTGCTTGAGTTGTACCAAATTGGTGTTTTCTTACAAGCTTACAGTCTAATAAAAGTTCAATTGTATTGTAAAGGGTAGCTCTACTAACCCTGTAGTTTTTATTTTTCATTTTAGAATAGAGAGATTCGATGTCAAAATGATCAGACGAGTCATAGATTTCTTGTAAAATTGCGAATCTTTCTGGAGTTTTTCTGTGAATTTTATTATCTAAAAACTTAGTAAAAACATCTTTTACAATTTCTTGATTTGTTCTTTTTTCCATAAATGTAAAATTAAGTTAAAAAATGACGATAATACTATTCTCTATTAACCTTTTCAATTCCATTAATTTTTTTTAATTTTTCTATAAGTTTATCTACAATACTTTTATTTTTAACCTGTAACTTTATTGTTCCAGAAAATGTATTTTCAATAGTATCGAAACTCATTTTTTTCATATTAATACTTAAACTGTTTGAAATTATACGGGTAATTTCACTAACAATTCCAAGGTTATCAATTCCTGATATTTTTATTATTGAACTAAAATCTTGTTGAGTAGAATCTATCCATTTAGCTTTTATAATTCTATAAGCAAATTTAGATTGGAGACTTATTGAGTTAGAACATGTTTTTTTATGAATCTTAATTCCTTCTTGGACTGTTAAAAACCCAAAAACATTGTCTCCTGGGATTGGATTGCAACATTTTGCTAAAGAATAGTCTAAGCTTTCTTCTTGATTTGTAAATACAATTTGATCAAAATTATTTTTTATTTCTTTTTCGCTATGACTTATTTCAATGTCTTTTTTTGAAATTTTCTTTCTTATGTAATTAAGAAGTCTATTTTTGTTTGAAGCAGCAAATTTTTTAAGAGATGTGTTGTCTATTTTTCCAATTCCAACTCTATAAAATAAATCAAGACTAGTTCTTAAATTATAATAGTTAGCTAGGTTATTTATATTTTTTTCATCAAAATTAATTTTCAATTGTTTTAATTTTCTTCTTAAAATTTCTTTACCGTCTTCAGCCAATAACTTTTTTTCCTCTTTTAATGCAATTCTAATTTTTGATTTTGCTCTTGATGTTTTTACATAATCTAACCAGTTAGCTGATGGTTTGGTATTTTCAGATTTAATTATTTCAATTTGATCTCCACTTTTAAGTTCATGGCTTAGGGGAACTATTTTTCCATTTACTTTTATTCCCCTAGTTTTTAAACCTAATCCAGTATGGATACTAAAAGCAAAATCTAATCCACTTGATCCTGTGGGTAAAGATTTTAGTTCTCCAGCTGGAGTAAACACAAAAATTTCAGTAGAATATAAATTTAATTTAAAATCCTCAACAAAATCTAATGCACTTGTTTCAGAATTCTCAAGAACTTCTTGTAATCTATTTAACCAATCTTCAAGTCCATTTTCATTTTGCTTTCCTTGTTTATACATGAAATGTGCAGCATAACCTTTTTCAGCAATTTCATGCATTCTTTCTGACCTTATTTGAACCTCCACCCATTTTGATCCTGGTCCAACAACTGTTATATGTAGTGCTTCATAACCATTAGATCTAGGAGATGTAATCCAATCCCTAAGACGAAGAGGATTTGGAGTATAATAATCAGTTATAATTGAGTATATTTTCCAAGCTAGGAATTTTTCTATTTCAGGTTTAGCTTTATATATAACTCTTATAGCAAATTTGTCATAAATTTCTTCAAATGAAATATTTTTTTTAACAATTTTATTTCTAATTGAAAAAATTGATTTTGGCCTTCCACTTATTTTAAATGATAGATCTTCTTTTTTTAATTTATCACTTATTCTTCTTGAGAAATTTTTTATATACTTATCTTGTTCATCTTTTGTTTCTTCAATTTTGTTTTTGATTTCATTGAACATTTCTGGTTCAGTATACTTTAATCCTAAATCCTCTAATTCAGATTTAACATCGTAAAGTCCAATTCTATGTGCAATAGGAGAATATATAAATAATGTTTCAGAAGCAATTTTTATCTGTTTTTCTGGGGGCATTACATCTAAAGTTTGCATATTGTGTAATCTGTCTGCAATTTTAATCAGGATTACTCTAACATCATCATTAAGAGTTAATAACATTTTTCTAAAATTTTCAGCTTGTAGAGAAATATCCTTTTCTTTTTTTAGTTTAGATATTTTAGTTAGTCCTATTACAATTTTAGAAATTGTTTTTCCAAAGAGTTTTTGAATTTTAGATTCATTATATTCTGTATCTTCAATTATATCATGAAGTAAAGCTGCTGCAATACAAGTCGCATCTAAACCTATCTTTGATGCAACAATTTTTGCTACGGCTATTGGATGAAAAACGTAAGGTTCTCCTGATTTTCTTCTTTGATTTTTATGCGCATCAACGGAGGTGTTAAATGCTAATCTTATAAGTTTTCTATCTTCAGAATTAAGAGCTTGATAGCTAATTTTGAGTAATTCTTTATACTCTTTAGCTATCAAACTATTTTCCTTTATAGCATCTGTTATGATCATCTATTAAAAATACTTAAAAAAAACAATATGATATTATTATTTATAATCTAACTACTCTTTGAAATAGAGTAGGGTGTGAATAATGCCACCAAACATATTTTGGATGCGGAGTTAAATTACTTAAACTATCTTTTGACAATATTTTTAATGCCTCTATTAAATATTTTCCATTATGGGTTTTTTTAGCAAATTGATCAGCCTCGTATTCAAATTTTCTAGAAAATAAATTAAAAGTTAAAGAGATTATTTCTGAGAAAGGAGTAAATAAAATAGAAAAGCAAATAAGTCCTATATGAAAGCTTTGTGTTTCAATTCCTAATGATTCAGAAAAAATTGGCATATATATAAATAAGGAAAGAATATAAAGCATAACTCCGGTTTGTATAATTGAGAAAAATAAATTATAAATAATGTGATTTTTTTTATAGTGACCTATTTCATGTGCAATAACAGAAACAATTTGATTTATATTTAATTTATTAATTAGAGTGTCGTATAATGTAACTCTTTTTTGTTTTCCAAATCCTGAAAAATAGGCGTTTGCTTTTGTTGATCTTTTAGACCCGTCTATTACAAAAATATTGCTTAAATCAAATCCAACTGTATTTGAGTATTTTTCTATTTCATATCTTAAATTACCTTCTTTTAGTTTACTTTGTTTATTAAAGAGAGGAACTATTATTTGTGCATATAGTCCATTAATTAGAATAGATATTAATGAAATAAAAATCCAGGCTATAATCCAAAAATTTTTTCCTATCGATTCAAATTGAAATATTATAAAACTTAATATACCTCCTCCTAATAATAAAGTTAGAATCCAAGATTTTAGTTTGTCACTTATATAAATTTTTGGTGTAGTTTTATTAAAGCCAAATTTTTCCTCAATGACAAAAGTACTGTAAAGTGAAAAGGGTATGCTTAAAATGTCGTTACCAAAATAAATTATACCAAAAAAACTTAAACTAATAAATAGTTCAGTTTCAAATAGAGACCTGCAATAATTATCGAGAATTAAAAACCCATCAAAATAAAAAAAACTTAGGATTATAATTAAACTATAAATTTTCGAATATTTAGAGAAATTATATTGATTTTGCTTGTAGTCCTGTGATTTTAAATATTTTTCCTTATCATATACATCTGAAATAATTTCTGGAATTTTATTTCCAAAATGTTTTGAATTCAAAAAATCTAGGTAGTAGTCCTTTAAAAAATTTAAAATAATTACTGCTAAAAGTAATATAAAAACAGATTCAGGATTAATTTGCATTTCTTTGTTTTAGAGCTTCAAATATAACTATTGCTGCAGTAACTGATAAATTTAATGAATCCATTTTTCCCTTCATTGGAATATTAATTAATTCATCTGAAATATTTACCCAATCATCTGAAAGTGGGGAGGATTCAGCACCTACAATTATTGCACATGGTCCAGTGAATTTAACTGAACTATAATCAACACTGTTTTTTATTAGAGTTGAGATAATTTTAATTTTATTTCTTTTTAAAAACTCTATTACTTCTTTTGTCTTTCCTATACCTATTTGAGATGAAAAAATACTCCCTAGGCTGGATCGAATAATATTAGGGTTATACATCTCTGTTTTTGGATTAGCAATAATAACAGCATCAATACCTGCTGCATCTGCTGTTCTTAGAATAGCTCCAATATTCCCAGGCTTTTCAGGAGACTCTGCAACTAGTATAAAAGGATTTTTTGGAAGAATTAATTGATCCAAATTGAATTCTTTTGAGTGGAATATAGCTAAGAAACCATCTCCTTTTTCTTTATATGATAATTCTTTATATAGTTTTTTAGACAGGTTAGTAGTTTTATATTTAACATATAAATCGTCATACTTTTTATTATGAATTTCGGAACAAACATATAATTCAATTAGATTATAATTGGATTCTAAACAAAGCATAAATTCTTTCAAACCTTCTACAAAAAATATTTTAGAATTTTTTCTGTTTTTAGGTTTTAAAATTAGTTTTTTGATATTTTTAAAAATATCATTGTTTTTGCTCTCTATACGTTTCAAGATATCATTTTGAATTCAAATCTAATTAAAATCAATAATTTTACATGTATTTTACGTTTAAATTGTCTAGTTTAATTAAGTATCCTAATTTTAAAAAAATAAATATTTAAATGAATAAATCATTATCACAAAAGTATATTGATATTGAGGAGAAATTTGGAGCTCATAACTACCACCCTTTGCCAGTTGTTTTAAATAGGGGAGAAGGTGTTTATGTTTGGGATGTTGAAGGAAATAAATATTATGATTTTTTATCTGCTTATTCTGCTGTTAATCAAGGCCATTGTCATCCTAAAATCACAAAAGCGTTATTAGATCAATCTTCTGTTTTGACATTAACTTCTAGAGCATTTTATAATGATGTTTTAGGAGATTATGAAAAATATGTAACAAATTATTTTGGATATGATAGATTACTTCCAATGAATACTGGAGTTGAGGGAGGAGAGACAGCAGTCAAATTAGCAAGAAAATGGGCATACCAAGTCAAAGGAATTAAAAAAAATAACGCAAAAATTATTTTTGTTAGTGGGAATTTTTGGGGAAGGACTTTGGCAGCTATTTCCTCTTCAAATGACCCTTTAAGTAGAAATGATTTTGGACCCTATATGCCAGGATATGAAATTATACCTTATAATGATATAAACAGTCTAGAACAAGCACTTAAAGATCCAAATGTCGCTGCTTTTATGGTAGAACCTATTCAGGGGGAAGCTGGGGTGGTTGTTCCTGACGAAAATTATTTGAATGATGCTTATAAACTTTGTAAAAAATCAAATGTATTATTTATAGCTGATGAAGTTCAAACTGGAATTGGTAGAACAGGAAAACTTTTATGTTGTGACCATCACGGTTTCAAACCAGATATACTTATTTTAGGAAAAGCTCTGTCTGGCGGTGTCTTACCAGTTTCAGCAGTTTTATCCTCAAATGAAATTATGTTGACTATTAAACCAGGTGAGCATGGATCTACTTTTGGCGGCAATCCGTTGGGATGTAAAGTTGCTATAGCAGCTTTAAAAGTAATTAAGGATGAAAATTTATGTAATAATGCTGAATTAATGGGGTTGCATTTTAGAAAAAAAATGAATGAATATATAGAAAAGAGTAATATTGTTAAACTAATTAGAGGAAAAGGATTACTTAATGCAATTGTTATTAATGATGATGAAGAAAGTGAAAGAGCTTGGAATATATGTCTAAAACTAAAAGAAAATGGTTTATTGGCTAAGCCTACTCATGGAAATATAATTAGATTTGCTCCACCATTAACTATTTCTAAAAACGAAATGAGTAATGCTATTAATATTATCATTAATTCAATAAGAGATTTCGAATAATAATGAAAAAAATATATTTTGATAATGCTGCAACTACTAAAATAGATCCTTCTGTTTTAACAATTATCAATAATGTCATGAAAGAAAATTATGGGAATCCATCTTCCTCACATAGCTTTGGAAGAGCTTCCAGGACAATAGTTGAGAAGGCAAGAAAATCGATTGCACAAGAGTTATGTGTTTCATCTAGTGAAATATTTTTTACTTCTGGTGGAACTGAGTCAGATAACATGGTTTTAGTATCTGCAGTTAGAGATTTAAGAATTCAAACAATTATTACTTCTAAAGTAGAACATCATGCAGTTTTAAATGTTGCTAAATATTTAGAAAAGACATATTCTGTTAATGTTATTTATGTCAATATAAATTCAAATGGATCTATAGATTATAAGGATTTAGAACAAATTTTAGAATCAAATAAATCTAAAATACTTGTTAGCTTGATGCATATCAATAATGAAATAGGTTCAATTATAGATATTAAAAGAGTTGGGGATATTTGTAAGAAATATAATGCAATTTTTCATTCTGATACGGTTCAATCTATTGGAAGATATAAGATTGATTTATCAGCTATAAATATAGATTTTATTGTTGGTTCTGCTCATAAATTTCATGGTCCTAAGGGAATAGGGTTTTTATATGTTAATAAAGAACTTAATATTGAACCTCTTGTAATAGGTGGAAGTCAAGAAAGAGGTTTAAGAGCAGGAACAGAATCTGTTCATAATATCTCTGGAATGGAAACTGCTTTTTTATTAGCATATGAAAATATAGAAAAGGATAAAGAGCATATTTTAGGACTAAAAAATCAATTTATTCATAAAGCTAAAAGAGACATTCCTAATATAAAATTTAATGCATGCTGCGACGATATAAATTCTAATACCTACACAGTTTTAAATGTTTGTTTACCTGTTAAAAAAGAAAAATCTGTTTTACTTGAATTTAATTTAGATTTAAAAGGAATCGCATGTTCTAGAGGAAGTGCTTGCCAATCAGGAAGTTCAAAAGGTTCTCATGTATTAAATCAGATACTTGATCGGAAAGATTTAGAAAAACCATCCATTAGATTCTCTTTTTCAAAATATAATACTATTGAAGAGGTTGATTTAGTAATAGATACTTTGAAAGATTTTATAGAATCTAGTTAGATTTTTTGTAAAAAACACTTTTATATATTGAAATATTCCCCACCATATCTTCAACGGTTATTTCCACTTCATTATTAGGTTTATTAATGTAATATTTATCAAATTCATAGGAGATTTCATTTCTTTTGTATTCATATTCAAATAAAACCCAATTTCCATTAATAGTTCCTCTATATTTTTTAATTCCAGTTTCTTCATCTAAAATTTTAAGTTTTAAAAATTTTTTATTGGAAATCCAATCTCCATTTTTAAAATTTAAGCTTTTTATTGTTGGAGGAATTGAATCATTCTTTATAAAAAAGGTGCCCAACTGTTTAGTTTTTGTTTCAAAATTATTATTTTGATTAAGGTTGGATGTTATAAAGGTCTCTTCTTTATTATGATTGAGGTTTGCTAAGTAATTTCCTTTATTAGAATTAGAATTAGAATTAGAATTAGGAAAAATTATTTTAATATTTTCAAAAACAGGAATATTGGGATTAATAATTTTTAAGGAATCTTTAGATAAATTTATATGGAGATCTACATCTTGTAAAAATGTATTTTTTTGAATGTTTAT
>UINC01000036.1_pt1 | contig 16954 bp, 15 predicted proteins | sample 5385821 | NCBI WGS metagenome assembly UINC01 (sample SAMEA4666929, study PRJEB26691) | marine metagenome | isolation source: Pacific Ocean | place: Pacific Ocean | collected 2011-10-13 | reverse complement strand
AACCATAGACACCACACCAGGCTGCTGGGATCCGGATAGAGCCGCCGCCGTCGGTGCCTTCGGCAAGCGGCAGCATGCCGTCTGCCACAGCTGCAGCAGCGCCACCTGACGACCCACCAGTGTTCTTGGAGAGGCAGAAAGGATTTCGGCTCGGTCCAAAAAGATAATTGTCACAGGTGCCTCGAAAACCCATGACAGGACTGTTAGTTTTGCCGACGATGATTGCACCGGCCTGTTCAATGCGCTCAGAAAAGATACAGCGGTGTTGGGTGATATTGTCTTTAAGTGCTCGAACACCGCCCATCGTCATCGCAGTGCCGGGTTTTGAACTGAATAGATCCTTGATAGCGACGGGAATGCCGTGCAGTGGGCCAACTGGACCGCCATTCGCGAGCACTTGTTCTGCTTTTACGGCCTCGTCATGGGCGCGTTCAAAGTCTTCACAAACAAACGAGTTGACACCGGGGTTGCGGGCACTGATTCGTTCGATGAATGCATCGATGACGTCGACCGGCGAAAGTTCACGTTGGCTGATTTTCCGGGCCAGTTCAGTCAGGGAGCAGTAGGCAAGTTCGTTCGCCAGCGTCATCGGCTTAACCCGGTATGTAACGACCTGGCAGGTCGCCAGCCAGCAAAGCGAGATTCCGGAAGCCAGCTGGGTGGTCGAGCCTCAAGACTGTACCTGTGGCCCTCACCCAGACTCCTTTATTATTCGCTGCCGGGCAATATGGGCCTGGGCTTCATCGAAATAGATCAGTCCGTCTCTGGTCGTGCACTCCGATTGTCTCATTTTCTGGACAGAGGCGGCAGTGGCACACCAGCCCCAGTTGCCAGTATTGACCTTACATTCGCCCGCAATATATTCCTTCGATGAGTCGCACAGGCCGAACAATATGTAGTACGTCGATGGGAACTGAATGACCGCCAGAGTCATGATTCCAAATATGACTGCAGCGAATATCAGATATGAAATAGCTGTTCTCATCGGTCTTTGATTTTGACAGATGAATTTGAATTTGGAGGGAAAGGCATGGATAGTCTGTTGTGCATTTCGTACTGCTAAATCTATCGAAAGCATCAGACTTCGTCCACCCATGTTCTCGCCTTGAATGCCCGTCAGGGCCTACAACTGGGTGGTAACTTCGACAGCGTTCGCTAGCGTGTTTTAGCGCTTGAGATCGGGCACCGCAAAGATGATGGTTAGGTTGACTGGTTTTTAGCTGGCTCGGGCAAGCGGTAGATTCGGGCGGCATTACTGTAAAACATTTTTTCACGGTCTGTCTGTACAAAACCGGAAACAATTTCCCGAAACCCCGCGTAGATAGTCTGGAAGCTACCGCAGAGCCTATCGACCGGAAAATTGCTGGCAAACATGCTGCGGTGGGCACCAAAAATCTCGACAGCGGTTAAGATGACTTCTCGGTTGTCGGAGACCAGCCAGGGCAGACCAGTACGACCGAGGCCAGAGATTTTGATGGCCACATTGGGTCGCGATGCCAGTTGCTCTAGCGCCCGGTGCCAGGCGGCTAATCCATCTGGGCTACGATCGGCCGGTAGGCCGGTATGGTTGAGCACGATCTGGGTGCCCGGAAAGTCAGAGGCCAGTTCACTGGCCTGGTCGAGATGCCAAAACGGCACTTGAAGGTCAAAAGAGAATCCATGAGGTTCAAGCCGTGAGAATCCGGCGCGCCAGGCTGGGTCGTCCATGGAGCCTACAAGTCCACGCTTGACCCGAGCATCACGAGGTGTTGCTCGAGGTTTGTGTCGCACACCCCGGACGCTGTCAAAAGTCGCGTGTTGTGCCAGTATCTCGCCAACGTCAGCGTGATCGAGATGTGCCTGGGCCACAATCAGTACAGGATGGGCACATTTTGTACTGACTTCGTCGACCCAGCGAACCTCGCCCACCGGATCTTCAGGATCCCATTCTGCTTCAACATAAACCGACGCAGCGATGTCATAACCGCACGCATCGCGGGCATAGTCCTGCGGTAGATAGTTCCTACGGATGGCCTGGTAATTTCCGTAGCGAAACGGGATCTGCGGATCGTCACACAGCCAGGGATGGTAATTCCGGGACAAATCCCAGAAGTGGTGATGGGCATCGACCAGCTTCACCGCTTAGTCGGTGCGTTCGGCCGGGTGGGTTACGCTGGGATCACGTTCAACGACACGTTGTTCAATATTCCGGATGTGATCGAAGTCATAACTTCGGCCTTTGAGTTCAAGGATCTTGTCGTTGGCCCAGTCTTCATCGATGTCGAAAGCCCCGGCGATAAAGTAATGGATCGCGACAAGCAGGCTCCACGCAAACAGCGGCCAGAACAGGGGCCAGTCAGTGCCAAGTAGAAACTTAGTGCCGAGAAGTCCTGCGTTGGACAGAATATACAGCAGCACATGAAGGCGAAAAAGGAATCGGGTGGGGAAGGTGTCGGTACCCGAGGAATAGCGCGTCATCGTTTGAATAAGCGCCGCCGGGGCGTGTCGTCATCGCCACCCTCCGGCAAGGTCGGGTAGATCCGGGCAACTCGGATGATCCGGACTGAGTACCAGAGCAGTAGTACCAGGACCCCGCCAATGAGGAGGGTATCAATCAGATGCCGGTTTGGGCCGAAGCCATAGAACACCAGATAGGCGATACCGGCAAGTGGCGCGGCACTGAGATACAGCGCAGCTGGGTAACTCTTGGTATAGCCGAAGAGAACCGTGGTACAAGTGACTGTGAAAGCGTAGAGGGCCATGTTCGGCGAATGCCCGTGCGGGCCACTGCTGCTCAGTGCTGTAATAGACACGACGCCAAAGAGAACACCGAGAAAAATACTGTAAGCGAGGATCTCGTAATCGGCCTGTTGCCGGTTGAGACGCGACACGGGCACCAGGTAGGGGGTCGTCCGGTCATCCCAGACATAGCGTTTGAAAAGACTTTCCCAGTCGAGCATATGGCCGCGCCCAGGCAAACCGGCCCCGGGACTCGTTCCGTTGCTATTCCCGTGAACTGGACTCGTCGTTTGTGGATTGCTTCTTAAGTTCCGCCTGAACTGCAGCAGCCCGGAGTTCCAACTGGTCGTCGAGATTTTTCAGTTCGAGGCGTTCCTTACCCTCTACAGAGCCAGTAGTTTCTTCTGGCCATTCGAGCGTCATGAGCGGAAAACGCCATTTTTGTGGTCCGAACAGGATGACCACTGTCTGCAGCCACACGGCGAGCCCAGCCAGAAGCGCAACCACCAGGCCAAACGTGAGGACACCCTTGATGATCCAGCGGTGGGACATGCCGACCAGTGACATGGAGATCTCGCCGCACTGCCACCAGGGACAGCCCTCCCAGCGGTTGAACGCCCACGAGTCAATCGCATATATCGCAGAGAAGTAGATGATGACACTGGTGAACGGTACGAGGAAAATTGTCAAACCAATGAACTCCAGCCACACCTTTTTACGAAATTTTAGATTTTCACGGACCAAGTCGACACGGACCTGGGTGTTCCAGATATAACCGAAGCCCAGGACCAGGGTGAAGAGCACCGTGTGTGAGTGCCATTCGAGTTCCTGCAGCAGCGTAGAGTCGAAAAACGGGCTGACGTTGTCCCTGAGCCAGATCTGTATCGTGTCGCCGTGAATGCGGATGAACTTCAATTTTCGAATGAACAAGTCAAATACTGTGATCAGTATCATCGGCATCGCGAACCAGGCGCCAAACCGCCCGACCCTATCGACGAATTTCCGCAACGATTCACTGACTCGAAGGGCTGCCGGCAATTCGTCGGGCGTCAGGTGTCGAAGGTCTTCGGTTGCCACCGAGTTGTCTGTAGTTTGGTTCACTTGGGTTTTACTCCCGGATTCAGGTCACTTGCTCTAGTAGTCATAGGCCAGTTTCATCAGCCACAGGGAGACGTTCGGTTTCCACATCACCAGTATCAGGCCGACGAGTTGCAGCAGCACGAATGGAATGATGCCCTTGTAGATTTCCTGGATCTTGATCTCGCTCGGCGCGATGCCCTTCATGTAGAACAGTGCAAATCCGAACGGTGGGGTCAGAAACGACGTTTGCAGGTTGATGGCCATCAACGTCAGGAACCAGAAGGTGACGTCTTTCGGCGCGATGTGATCGCCGAAATCAAGACCAGCTACCAAGGGTGCAAACACCGGCAGCACGATCAGAGTGATCTCGATCCAGTCGAGGAAAAAGCCGAGCATGAAGGTGATCGCCATGAGTAGGATCAGCAGCTGCCACGAAGTGAGTCCGGCCGACAGGATCAGGTGCTCGACAATGTCGTCTCCGCCGAGTGAGCGGTAGACGTAAGCGAAGCAGGTCGCGCTGATGATGATGAAGAAGATCATCGAGATGGTCCGCGCCGAGGTGTGACACACACCCTTCAGCAAGTCGAAGGTGAGTCGGCCGTTACCGATTGCGAGAAGCAGCGTACCGAACGCACCGACTGCGCCAGCTTCACTGGGTGTCGCGATACCGAGCAGAATCGAGCCCTTGATCATGGAGATCAGGAGCACCGGCGGCAGGAAGCTCTTGAAGATCATCCCCGCGTATTTATTTCTGGGTACGAACAGCAGCTCGGGCGGTAAGCTCGGGGCGACACTGGGTCTGACCTTGGCATATACACCCACGAACAGAAGATAGAAGAAGGCAAGTACCAATCCTGGAACGACTGCCGCCATGAACATGTTACCGACAGAAACCGCCATCAGGTCGGCCATGATGATGAGCATGATGCTCGGTGGGATCAGGATGCCGAGCGTGCCCGAGGCTGCGATGCAGCCGCAGGATAGAGAATTTTTGTAACCCTGTTTCATCATCGTTGGCAAGGCGAGGGCCGTCATCATTGTGACCGAGGCGCCGATGATGCCGGTCATTGCCGCCAGCACTGTGCCCATAACGATAACCGCCAGAGCCAGTGAACCCGCGACGTTCTTGAGCAGAACCTGCACGCAGTAAAGTAGATCGTTGGCCACCCCGCTGCGTTCCATCATTACGCCCATGAAGACGAAGGCGGGAACCGATACCAGAACCAGGTTCTCCGCACCCTGGAACCAGATGCGGGGCATGAAGTTGAAGAACTCGATTAGAGAGAACATATCGAGCCAGTAGCCGATTATACCGAACAGGAACGCAATACCGCCAAGGATGAAGGCCACGGGGAAGCCGGAGAAGAGCAGTGTCGCCAGGGTCGCGAACATGATGATCGGCAGGAAATCCTGGATCAGGTAGAGCAGGTCTTCCTGCTCTTCCTCCCCCATGCCGAGGATCGTGGTGTAAGCGAAGCCAATGACCAGCAGGATTACGACGACAATGCCAATGCCCCAATAGCGCCCCGTTGTTTTTTGAACTGCTTCCATTGCTCTACGTTGCTCCTGAGTCGGGCCTAATTCGGTTCTGTTCTGAATTCTATCTTGATTTGAACCGCAATGGCCTGGGTGATTTTCCAAAGCTGCACAAGACGGCGAAGCTATCACCAATCTCCCGAGCAGGCAAGGAGAATGTGGTGATAAATACAAACGGGTGGACAAACCGGCGGGGTAGGTCGTCAGCTTCAGAGTCTGTCCTAAGGAGAATACAAATTGTGCGTACTGGTCAGGTTTGAAGAATTTCAGGCTGAAAATAGAGGCTGGCAATGGTGTAACGATTGCTAAGGTGATTCCGGCCTTATCGTTTCAACGTGGGCACCAAAAGAGTGCATCTGGTCAGTTTTGTCGGAACGATTTACTCGATTATTGGGGTTTCCCGTAATTCTGCATTCGACTTCATCTGGGTAGACAGCGCAAGTGACAAAAATTGTGGTTTTTTTGAATGCTATACGGTAGGATGGCCTGCATCCGCCGATCAGAACAGGCGGTGTCTTTAATCAACGACCAAAGGGGAATACTCTGATGAGTCTGAAGAAAATACTTGTTGTAGCGGTAACTGCTTTGACCGCGACCGCCTTCTTGGGTACCAGTGCCCAGGCGGCCCGAGTCAAGTGGAAGATGCACTCTGCCTGGGGTAGCCAGGTACCGACGCTGGGTTACGAAGCGGTACGCTTTGCTGATGACATCACAGCAGTATCTGGTGGCGATTTCACCGTGAAGTTTTTCGAACCCGGTGCTCTGATCCCTGCCAACGAGGGATTTGACGCGGTCTCCAAGGGCTCGATTGAAATGGCCTGGAGCACATCTGGATATGACACGGGCAAGTACCCGGCACTCGCATTCTATAGTGCGGTACCTTACGGCCCCAGCCAGGGTGAGACGCTGGCCTGGTATTGGCATGGTGGTGGCCTGGAACTCGAGGAAGAAATCTACGGTGCGCACGGTATCAAGCCGATGCACTGTATGTCGATCGGCCCGGAGACATCGGGTTGGTTTCGCAACGAGATCAAGGAACTTGATCAACTGCGCGGCATGAAGATGCGTTTCTTCGGCCTTGGCGCCAGGGTCATGCAGAAGCTTGGTGTATCGACCCAGTTGCTCGCCGGTGGCGATATCTTTCCTGCTCTTGAGAAAGGCGTCATCGACGCGACCGAGTTCTCGATGCCCATCATGGATATCAAGTACGGCTTTTACCAAATCGCCAAGTACAACTATTTCCCGGGCTGGCACCAGCAGACCTCTTTCGGCAATACGCAGGTCAACCTAGAGAAGTTCAACGGCTTGTCAGATCAGAACAAGCGTATTCTGGAAGTCGCCTGCCGCAGCAGTCTGATCCGCTCCTACGTGGAAACGGAAGGCCTGAACCCGGACGCCCTGGTCGAAATGGGTGAGAAGTACGGCGTTATCGTCAAGCGCTGGCGTGACGACCAACTGGCCGTGTTTGAAAAAGCATGGCGTGAGGTCTTGGATGAGGATGCCGCGAAGGATCCAGTTTTCAAGAAAATAGCCGATAGTTATCTCGCTTTCAGAAAGAAATATCAGAAGTGGGGCGACGCTCAGAGCCTGAACGCGACCTATCTGGACTGAGTAATTTACAAGGCTGGCCGGCAGTACTGGGTCAGTCGTGAGTGAGATTAAAGGGCCGGCACTCTCTGAGGGTGCCGGCCCTTCTTTATTCCCTCAGTTGCTCGTTCGGCGGCTGAACAGGGTGTTGTCTTTGGATAGGGAAGTCGTGTCGACTGATGCAAATTTCTATAGGGATCTGTCCAGCTTGCCGGGATAATCTGGTGCCTACTCCTGTACACCGGGCCCTCAGGACGGCGGGTCAGAGGTCCCGAGAAACGAGCCTTTTAGTCAGTGGTGTCTTTTATCTTTCTCACGATGGAATCACGGTGCGCCGCTTTGAGAAGGCTTTTAGCCAGGTAGTCCGGAAGGCGAAAGTACTCAGGCCTTGTTGAAGCCTTGAAAACGTAGTCTTTCTCGCCTTTGATCGGGCCGATCTCGTAGGTTACCTTGTTGTGGCTGGTGGTCTCGACCATCACCGTCAGTTCGGGCGGGTTCAAACCGAAGCCTGGCCTGACCTCCCGGCCCAGCACATCGATGATCCGCAGCGCCGAGATCTTTCTCGCCAGGGCATCGGCACTTTGTTGGTGAATTTTCTCGTCCGGGTCGAGATCTTGCGAGTCCCAGACCTTGTCTCCGAGTTGTGTGCTATTGCCAGTGTCCTGGTCAGCATCGGGGCGGCGGTTTCTGACCAGTTTGATCAGTCCTGGCACCTCGACCGTAATAATGTTCGGATAAGGAATCTCCACCGCCATTTCGTCCTGCCAGTCCTCGGAACTCGCGGGTGCATCGTATGCGGCCAGCTGAACCTCATAAACGGAAGTGTCGTCACGGCTTCTCGCATACGTCATCCGGGCCCGCGGCGACGTGCCGAGAAAGAAAACGGCGAGCACCTCGCCTTTAGCAGCCAACGTGATGCGCCGTTCAAAGTTGGACTCGGTCACCCGAAAACGACTGAGCGCGGCAGGGGTCGTTCCGACAGGCATACCGCGTTCGAGCTCCCTTATCCTGGAGAGGAAAGTCTCCACTTTTTCCTGGTCGGCTGGGAAATCGCCGTCTTCTGGAATGATCCAGGTTGCCTCACGCTTGCGCAGGATGACTGTGGCACCGTCCGGGCCATCGATCGTCAGTAGATCGGCTCCCCCTGTGGCACCACTTATCAGGAGTGACTGATCAGACACCACCGAAAGATCGGTTCGCGTGACATTGAGGCCGACAATCAGGGCGACCTGCAAGACCAACAAAAGAACCAGCAGTTGCACAAGTTTGTTCATGGCTCAACGCGGCTCGAGCATGGCCTGGTAACGGACAAGGCTGACCCGTTGAGATCGTCGTCGCCACAACCAGGTACCTAACAGGGCCGCCAGCGCAAGGCCATAATTGAGATACTCCCAAAGCGCCTGCTCATCTGGCCGCAGGGGTACAAGGGTTTGTGAGAAGCGAGACCGGCCACGGATACTGAGAAGTCCCTGGTCCTCGAGCGACCAGTCGATGACATTCTGCATAAATTCCAGCGGTTTGGTGTAAAGCGTTCCCATGCCTTCGGAGGCCATCGTCAACACGGTGTCGGTGGCGAACGCGTTGGAGCCGACCAGTATGATGCGCGCTGAAGGCGGCGATTTCTCTATGACACTGGCGGCAGACAGACTGCCGCTTGACTGCCCGCCAGCTAAATTTTTCGCATCCCCGGCTGAGGTTTCAGCGGAGGAGGTGAGTCGCGGGGCGGCCAGCAGTGGAGAAGGCTTGTCCTTGAAGTACGAATTGAAACCTCCTTCGACCGCAATCGCAAGAGTTCGTGCCGCCGGGTCTCCTGACATCGCAAAGCCTGAGCCGGGAAACTCTTTGTAGTCCGGAACCACCGAGGCGTTTCGAGATACCCAGCTCTGGTCCGAGCTTCGAAGCAACACGACTGATTTACGACTACCGCCTGAGGCTGCAGTGTCAATAGAGACAGGGGAAATCCAATTGACGGTCAGTTGATCAAGACCCGAGGTGATCAGGCTATCGGCGCTTAGCTGGTCCCCTCGCAGATCGGGAAACAGCGGGTAGGGCAGATGTTGAATCTCACGAACCGGCACGGTCCCCACATAGCGTTCGACTGGAACCGGCAGCGCTGTATTGACCGGATCCATTACCATGCCGGAACCCACCTTGAGTCCGTGATGGGCCAGCCAGTCTTCTAGTCCTGATCGATGGGTCTTTACTTGAAAACTGCCGGCCACCTGGACATCGCGGGTAGAAGTAGCAAGGAAAACACTACCACCCTGCATCAGGAACTGGTCAACCGCGAAGACCTGTCTCTCGTTGAGTTCAGTCGGTGCCAGTACCAGCAGCAGGTCGGCATCTTCTGGTACCCGACCGCTCGAAAGATCGGTGTTGGTAACCCGGTTGTTTTGCATCAGGGCATCACCGAGATACTGGTAATCGCTGGAAGCCAGCTCGGGCTTTGGGGTTACCAGTGCGACGGTCTTGAGGAACCCGGGTGCCAGTCGTTTGAGACTCGCGATCAAGGTGCGCCGCGCAGCTTCGCTACCCAGTTCTTCGGGCAGCGGAACCTGTATCGCTTCACCGCCTCGCAGCATCAGCATCGAGAACCAAAACGAGGATCGATCATCAAGCCCCGCCAGTTGGGGGCGGAATCCATAACGTTCATTGATCTCGCGACCCAAGCGGCCCCCGTCTGCCTCTGGGTCAGTGATAGCGATCGAGAACCTGCCGGCCGACTGTGACTGTAATTCGGCCAGTACCGACTCAAGATCGCTGCGCAATTCAAGCAATTCAGGGGGCAGCTTGTCCCGTGCGGAGATATAGCCTCGGAATGACACTTTCCCGGTGAGTGTGTCAAACGGACTGCCCCCCGCCCGGAAACTGGCGAGTACTTTTTTTACTGTACTTGTAATTGCGTACTCCGGATCCTTGAGCACAATGTCCAAGTCGCCGCTGCTCGATGATTTGACCTCGATCAGATCCTGAAAATCCAGTGTCTCGTTCTGGTCACCATAGCTGACCACGATGTGAAAATAGGAATTGACCACTCCCGACTCGTGGCGGCTTGCCATTTGGAAAGGTATGGGCCGGATTCCGTACTTTCTAGCGGCCTCTTCCTCTATAGCCTGGTCAGTGTGGGGATCGACCAGCTCAACGCGGACCCGGCCGCGGCCGACCGCAGCATACTCGGCCAGCAGGTCGCGCAGCCTCGGCACCAGAGGCGAGAGCAGCGGGTGAGTCTTGGCCGAGAAATAGCCACGGATGAGCAAAGGCTCCTGTAGTTGGCCAAGGTACCGGTCGGTCGCTTCGGAGAGTGAATAGACCTGATCACGCGTGATGTCCAGTCGGGCCCATCCGATCGTGTGGAGCCAGAAATTAGCCGCAATAAAATTCGCAATCACGAGAATTACAGCGCACCACCAGCGAGCGTGATGACGCGTTGCCGGGTTTCCAGCCCAGCTGATCCGTTCCAGTGAAAAGAGATTGAGGGTCAGGAACACCCCCACGATCGACAGATAGAAGTAAAGGTCACGCAGGTCGAGAACCCCCCGGGTGACTGAATCGAACCTGGACCCTGAACCGAGCAGCATCAGGAGTTCACCGACGCGATGGCCGAACAGTCCGGTGATTGTCGGTGTGCCGATCAGATAGAAGACACCGCAGACCAGGGCGGTCAGGATCCATGCAACGACCGGATTGTCGGTACGGGCACTCATGTAGACACCGATCGAAAGGTAAGCCGCAGCCAAGCAAAGAGCTGCGAGGTAGCTGCCAACTACCGGTCCCCAGTCCAGCGGGCCCAGCAGCGAAACGGTCAGTGGCAACGGCAGTGTCAGGGCAAGCGCTAGCGCCACCAGTCCGAGCCCAGCGAGAAACTTGCCGAGGACCAGATGCACCCGCGACACTGGGCTTACCAATAGGATCTCGATGGTGCCTGCTCGCCGGTCTTCCGACCAGCTCCGCATAGTCAAGGTGGCTGCGAGAAAGATGAGCAGGGCAGGTAACCACTTGAACAGCGGTCGTGCATCCGCAATGTTCCTGGCAAAGAACGTTTCCATCCAGAAAAATAGAAACAGCGTGGCTACCAGGAATGCCCCTAGGAACAACAACGCTGCTGGCGAGGCAAAGAACTCGGCGAATTCCTTGCGGACAATCCTGATGGTTTCCTGCATGCTCAGGGCGCCTGCTCGGTCTGCGGTTCATTGACAGCCGCGAACACGCTTTCCAAATTTCGCTGTTCGGGCTGCAGCAAGTGCAGATTCAAGCCCGCGGCCTGGACTGCCGCGGCGATCTCGGGGGCGCAGTCATGGGACAGGTCAATTGCGTAATGGAAAAGATTGTTTGTTGTTGAAAGCTCTTTGATCGCTTCAACGCCCCGGACACCGGCGAGCACATCCGTGACATCGGCATTGACGGTAACCAGCAGACGCTTGCCCTGGGCCAGGTCGGCGATCGTCGCATCGAGGACAAGATCGCCGGCGCGTAGAATGAGAACCCGTTCACAGATTGCCTGTACCTCCTGAAGAACGTGTGTAGAGATCAGAACAGTCGACTGCTTCGCCAGATCGCGTATGAGTGAACGCATCTGCAGGATCTGCGTGGGATCAAGCCCATTGGTGGGTTCATCCAGGATCACAATACTTGGTTCATGCAGGATCGCCTGAGCCACACCCAGGCGCTGGCGGTAGCCCCGGGACAGTACCCGGATGGTTTCGGTCGCCCGCTCTTCGAGACCAGTGCGCTTGAGTGCCTGCTCAATGGCCGGGTCACGATCGGCTGGCGGGATGCGTCGCAGGCAGGCCTGGTAGTCGAGAAACTCAACCACGCGCATGTCCGGCCATAATGGACAGTTTTCCGGTAGGTATCCAATCAGTGCCTGGATCGAACGGGTGTCCGCTCCAATCTCCATCCCGCCGATCTCGATTCGCCCGGCGGTCGGCTCGAGAAAGCCGGTCAGCATTTTCATGATTGTGGTCTTGCCGGATCCATTGTGGCCGAGCAGGCCAACCACCTGGGCCGACTCAATGGCAAAGCTGACGTTGTTAACCGCAGCGGTACTGCCGTAACAGCGAACCAGGTTTTCAACCCGGATCATGCCCGGAATACCCACCTGTGAGCTGTAAAACACGGATCTGGATAGCTGATCTTCATGGTAAGTCCAATTTCTGCCTGCCACAATCCAGCGGGTTCATACCTCGTCATCATCCTAAATCGGATGGCTGTTGCCAGCAATACCAAGATAATTTTACCCTCTCTGGGGCGGGCACGTTGATAACGTACCTGCATTGACTTGCCTGGAGAATAGATTCGAATTGTCGATTCTTCAGCATCGGGATGGTCACGACGAATTATAGTCGATCAAGTGGGGACCGCCGTACGGGCAGGCCGGCACGGCTTGTGCCCGTGTCGAACACAGACTAATACATCACCGCAATTAACAGGGCGTCACCGGGTACAGCGTCCCGGGTATCTTTTCTATCATTGATTCGAGGACTGTTGTGTTTGAGGCGCTAAGGCTGTTCCAACACTTCGTGATTCACGACATAAAAGGACTTGGTCGATCGGTCCAGTGTCGATAGGACGTTTTGTGCTGCGATACGGGATGTGCGCGAGGTAGATTCGCGGGTGACCCCCGCGCAGTGGGGACTGACAATGACGTTGGTGAGTGACAATAATGGGTGGGCGGGGTCTGTCGGTTCGGTGACGAAAACATCGAGACCTGCTGCCGCGATGCCGTTCTGGGAGAGTGCGTCATACAAGGCGACTTCGTCGACGACACCCCCACGGGCAGTGTTCACAAGTATGGCCGATGACTTCATCAGACTTAGTTCATTTTTGCTGATCAGTTTAGTGGTTTCTTTGTTGAGCGGGCAGTGCAGGGTCACAATATCCATCTGGGGTAGTGCATCATGTAAATTGTTAACAATATGGGCGCCTGCATCCCGGATAATGTTGTCTGCAACATAAGGATCATAGGCGTGGACAGTTATGCCGAAGGCGAGCGCTCTACGTGTCACCTGTGAGCCAATTCGGCCGAACCCGATGACCAGGAGTTCAGAGTGGTCAATCTCACGGGCCCTGGGCTCGGACCTAAAGCTGAAGTCTCCTCGTCGAGTTGCAGCATCATAGGCTGCACTATCCTTTGCCAGCGCCAGAATTAGGTAGAGCGTATGTTCTGCAACCGATATCGCATTGCCACCCACCGCAATCGTCAACGGTATTTTTCGTGCGGTCAGTGCTTCTATATCCACAGAGTTGAAGCCCACACCATGGCGGGACACGACTTTTAAAAGTGGCGCGGCCTCGATGATGGCTGAAGTAATCAGTGCTGAACGGACCAGTATGGCATCGGCATCGGATACCAGTTTTACAAGATCGGACTCGTTGTGTGCTTCAGTGATCTCGATCGTCAAATCGGCCCGTGCTTGGAGCAGGTTAATGCCGTCCAGATGAATCTGGCCAATGACAAGAACCTTCATGCTGTGGAAATCATTTGACTTGTGCCGATTCAGCCAGCGCTGCCCGCAGCATTTCAATATTAAAAGATGGATCCCGTGCAGCGTCCAGTTGTACCGCTTCTTTTCTGATCATCAAGTCAACAGCTGCGGGTAGTCGCTCTATAGCTTCATTTGGGATAACGACTGCACCGTGGCGGTCCGCATGGATGATATCGTTGTGTTTGACGACCATACCGAGGACTTCGACTTGTATTCCGAAATCGATAACGCGGTTGTAAATATGACTCGGCACCACCTTGCGGGCGAGAATTTGAAACCCCGGAGCACAATCATCAAGGTCACGCATAGCACTGTTGGTGACAGCACCTAGGCAGCCGAGTCCTTTGTGGATGTTGGTCTGTACCTCTCCCCAGAAGGCGCCAGCACCGGGATCGGTTTCAAAATCCTGAACTACAGCCACTGTGGGATGGGGCGCATTGGCTACGTATTCATAGTAGGTCAACCGCCGGTCGGCCAGTTCCTGTGTACTTTCTTCTGGTGGTGTTCGCGTGGCACAGCGCGCTGTGCGGGCATAGCCCACAATGGGTTTGAGTGCTGGGTTAAGGCAGACAGTGCGCTCGATAGTGAAACCATAACCCCGTCGTTCCGGGACGACCAATTCAAGGGCGTTGCAGATGGTCGGGGTATCCCATTGGGCTAGAAAGGATAGCTCAGGTGGCGTGTTTAATGTCATGGTACTTGTCCTGTAAATTTGTTCCGGCAGATATACAGCTTAAGTGATCACTGCAGACTACAAGGAAAAGTTTGGCCAGTAGGTGATAATGGGTCAAATGCTAACCAATAACGGCTTCGGCTTCGATTTCAACTTTCAATTGCGGTGTCACCAGAGCAGAGACTTCAACCAGTGTTGAGGCCGGCCGATGTTCCCCAAAATAGTTCTGGCGAATTGGATTAATCAGGGTTCGGTCATTGATATCCGTGAGGAAGAGGGTGACTTTCACGATATGCTCCGGTCGGCCGCCGGCGGCTGTCAGGGCGCCGTCGAGATTGGACATAGCAATTCTGAACTGATCCACAACATCGTCCGGGGCGGAGCCATCTGGCCGCATGCCAACTGTGCCTGACAGCCAGATCCGGTTGCCAGCCTTGACAACATGACAATAATGGCTGACTGGCGGTGGCTGATCATCCAGTAGAAAACGTTCGATATGACTCATGACGAGAAACTCACGGTGGTTTAATAGATGTGAAACGCTAACACGGCGAGTGTAACAGTGACAAATCAAGATGGGGGCGTGACTCAATGTACCGTCAGCCAACAACGGGCGTAACGAGGGAGTTAAACCTAGGTGAGTGCAGACGGCAATCCTAATGTGATACAGCGAGACACGGGCGGGCTGCGTGTGCTTCTGAGAAATCGCGAGTTTCGACTGATCTGGCTCATCGGTGCGGCCACCAATACCTTGCGCTGGTTGGAGATTCTGGCCGTTGGGGTGGTGGTGTTTGACATAACAGGGTCTCCGTTCCAAGTCGCCTTTATGATCATATTGCGGTTTTTGCCGATGGCGTTGATTGGTGCGTTTACTGGGGTCGTCGCCGAGCGTTTCAACCGTCGACTTTTTCAAATTCTCTCGCTCGGGTTCATGATGACAACATCAATTTTGTTGACTCTCTGCGTGTTTGGGGGGTATCTGAATCTTTGGATAATTGGGCTGAGCGTTGTTCTAAACGGACTGTTCTGGACGACAGACAATCCTATCCGACGTACTTTGTTGGGTGAGGCGGTTCAGCCTGCACAGATCGGGATTGCGATGAGTCTTGACACGGTCACAAATTCGACCACGCGATTCTTGGGGCCACTGGTGGGTGGTATTTTTCTCGAATTTGCAGGCCTTGAAGGCGTATTTCTGATCGGTGCTATTCTTTATGCCAGCGCGTTGGGGTTAGCTTTTTTAGTCCATACCGTCCCTGGCAAGCAGGGCCAGGTTCGCGGGAGTATTTTTGACTTTCTTAACGATGGCATAAGGGTGCTCCAAACTAATCGTGTTTTAGTCGGGGTACTGGCTATTACCGTGATCTACAATCTGTGGGCGTTCCCGTTTGTGTCCATGATTCCGGTTATCGGCAAGGACGATCTGGGATTGAGTCCGTTGCCCATCGGATTGCTGGTAAGCGCTGAAGGCGCTGGGACACTCATCGGCGCCTTATTGGTGCTCCTGACACGCTCCGTAGCACATTATCGGCGCCTCTACACATTCGGGTTGAGCATAAGTTTGGCAATGGCATTGATCTATTCTCAGATGGGGTCGTTTTTTCCTTCCGGTGTGTTTCTGGCCCTGGAGGGAATTGGCGCTGGAATTTTTGCCGCTATGCAGGCCGCACTGGTGCTGCTCAATACACCCCCTCAAATGCGCAGCCGCATGATGGGGTTGCTGTCGGTGTGCGTCGGGTTGTGTGCACTGGGCTTTCTGCACATTGGATTGCTCGCGGACTGGGTGGGCGCACAGAATGCCGTGCTGATTTGCACGGCCGAGGGCTTGATCGCGTTGATCTTGGTTTGTTGGACCTGGCCCGAGATAATAGCCCGTCAGACGCTCCCGTCATCCACCGCTTGATTTGAATGAACCAGCCGGCCGACCTTTCATCTACTGACGAAGGACAAGGTGTGCTATTCCAGCGCGCCGTTATTCTCGGTACGTGTACGTTGGTAACCATCCTCTATGCTATGACGGTCACCATTGCGAATGTGTCGTTGCCTCAGATGCAGGGTGCGTTGTCAGCAACGCAGGACCAGATCACATGGGTCGTGACCTTCAATATTGTCGCCACGGCAGTCGCCACACCTTTGTCGGGCTGGTTGGTGGGTCGTTTCGGACGTCGGCGTCTGTTGATCTATGCCATCAGCGGTTTTGCTGTCGCATCACTGGCCTGTGGTCTCGCCAATTCCTTGGGTACGCTGATTTTTTTCCGGGTATTACAGGGCGTTTTCGGAGCACCCTTAGCGCCGGTGTGCCAGGCCATTGTCCAGTCTACATTCCCAAGGCATATGTACGCGAAGGCAATGGCCTTCTTTGGAATGGGGGTCATCATAGGGCCGATTATTGGTCCTGTCGCGGGTGGTTATCTGAGTGAAGCCTACAGTTGGCGCTGGGTATTTTTTATGATCGTGCCATTTACGTTGTTGGCATTGATGGCGGTTCTGGCCTTTATTCGGGATACATCCACCCGTATTACTGTTCGATTTGATTGGACAGGGTTTCTGGCTCTGTCTGTAGCATTGACTTGTCTGCAGATTACGTTGGATCGCGGCCAGCGGGCCGATTGGTTTGATTCCTACGAGATTATTATTCTGACCTGTCTAGCTGTCGGAGCTTTATACATTTTTCTGGCACATGTGACGACGACCGATCGACCGTTTCTCCGGCCGGCATTATTTAAAGATCGAAATTTTGTAATCGGGGTGATGCTGATGTTTATTTTTGGTCTCCTCAACTTCACGCCGATTACGCTGTTGCCCACACTGCTACAGAATTTGAGAGGTTATCCAGACTCGGTCATCGGGTATGTGCTGGCGATCAGAGGTTTGG
>UINC01001229.1_pt1 | contig 16970 bp, 22 predicted proteins | sample 5385821 | NCBI WGS metagenome assembly UINC01 (sample SAMEA4666929, study PRJEB26691) | marine metagenome | isolation source: Pacific Ocean | place: Pacific Ocean | collected 2011-10-13 | reverse complement strand
GAAACTCCACATAGATCGATGGAGAGGTGTGTTGGCTGTACTCAACTTCCGCATCTGCCAGAGCGGTTCGACAGTGAGTACACCAATGTACTGGTTTCTTGCCTCGGTAAACCATATCCTTTTCGACAAAACGACCGAGAGCGCGCACGATGGCAGCTTGGTATGAGTATGCCATCGTCAAATATGGTTCTGACCACGTACCTAGGACACCAAGTCGTTTAAATTCTTCACGCTGCAGATTCACGTAGTTCTCGGCATACTTACGGCAAGCTCTACGAATATCGGCCACACTCATACTGCGCTTCTTTGAACCCAGCTCACGATCTACGTTGAGCTCAATTGGTAGACCATGACAGTCCCAGCCTGGAACGTAGGGACTATCGAATCCAGCCATCGTTTTCGATTTGACGATAAAGTCCTTCAAGATCTTGTTTAAAGCCGTTCCAATGTGAATGTGGCCATTTGCATATGGTGGGCCATCGTGAAGGACAAATCTTGGCGCGCCGGCTCGGCGAGCTCTAATCTGCTCGTAGAGTTTCATCGAATCCCAGCGTGCAATTGCGGCCGGTTCAGCAGTCTGCAAGCTGGCTTTCATCGAAAAGGCAGTCTTAGGCAGGTTAAGTGTCGATTTCCAATTCGGCATTTAGTGTTTCGTCGAGAATAGAGATTGTCGCCCAGACAGTTGACCGGGGAACTTCCGTATACTTATTCATTGTAGTGCAAGTTACGCGTCTCATTACGTAGTTGACCAGTACTCGACTTGTATAATGCTCCTGTGACTAGAAGTATTGACAGCAACAGATTTCTAAGAGGCAACTACGGTCTCAGCTAGGACTCCGTGAGGGTGGAACCGATGGAATATCAAGATCTAACATCACTAGAAGAATTTCGATCGGTGGTGGAGTTGGAAAAGCAGGTTTGGGAATACACGGACGCGGAAGATGTTGTGCCTGTTCCCATTCTAGCGGTGAACGTTAAACGTGGGGGCATACTGATTGGGGCGTTTGATGAAAGTCACGAAATGGTGGGCTTCGTTTATTCGTTGCCCGGGATCCGACGCGATCAGTTAACGCAGTGGTCCCACATGCTTGGAGTCATTGAACATCAGCGCAGTGCAGGAATTGGAAAACAGTTGAAGTTCCAACAGCGAGTACGCGCATTACAAATGGGGGTTGATCTAATCGAATGGACATTCGATCCCTTGCAAGCGATGAACGCCCATCTGAATTTTTGCAAACTGGGTGTTATTGTTTCGGAATACGAAGAGAATATTTATGGGGAATCCAGTAGTCCTCTGCATTCTGGCACGCCAACAGATCGCCTAGTTGCTGAATGGTGGATCAGGACCGATCGGGTGGAGCAGTTAGTCGCTGGTAGCAAGCGACCTGCGAATTCTAAAGCAGCTATAGTACCTAATGAATTCCTAAATGAAACGGAAGTTGTCGACGGATGGTTAGCCTGTAAGGATGTGAATCTCCAGTCTGGTTCGACTGAACTCCATTTGGAGATTCCAAGAGACTTCAGCAATATGCAGGTTCAAGTGCCTGAACTGGCGAAACATTGGAGAATGACCGTTCGAGAACTGTTCAAAACCTACTTCAGTCAAGGTTATTTGGCGGTTGACTTCGTGCTCGATCGAGTTGCAGGTCGAGGTTGGTATGTACTACGACGATCTGAAGAACGGTAAGGCCGCGCTTCTCAGCTAGCCTGGAGGCCAAGTGAGCGAACGTCCGCCAAGTAAGTGCAAGTGGATGTGAAACACCGTCTGACCTGCGCCTTGATTACAATTGAATACCGTACGATATCCGGCGCTAGAGATTCCGCGGTCTCTAGCAATCATGGCTGCCCGCCTGGTCATTTCGCCAACGAGCCCGTCATCGTCCTTGCGAAGATCATTTAATGTTGCAATATGTTGGCGTGGAACGATAAGCACATGCGTTGGCGCTTGTGGATTAATGTCGTCGAATACCACAAGTCGACTGTCTTGGTAGACGAAAGTCGTGGGTAATTCACCAGCAATAATTCGACAGAACAGGCATTCAGGGCTAGTTGTGTTTGGCATAAAGATTATCGTCGGCGGAGAACAGCAACCCTTGGAAGCTTCTGGAGATCATGGACAACGTTGACCAGTTCAAGATTCTCATGCTCCTTTGTGAGTGCTTTAACTCCGTTCAGCTGACCAAATCCAAACTCAAAAAACAGCCAACCTTGTCGAGCCAACTTGATTTCACTTTGGGCAAGGAGTGCTCGAAATCCTTCCAGGCCGTCCATGCCGCCGTTTAGTGCTACCTCGGGTTCATAATTTCGAATTTCCGACTGAAGGTCCGTAAGATGACTCGTCGGAATATATGGCGGATTGGAGACAACGACCTCAATTGACTCTTCCACGCCAGCTAGGAAACTGGTATGACGGCACTCAATGCGATCCGCCAGGTCGTTCTTGGCGACGTTCCTCTTTGCGATCTCAATAGCAGCACTCGACACATCGGTGGCTAGAATCTGAGCATTTGGGAATTCAGTTGCCAGTGAAACAGCTAAACATCCACTTCCTGTCCCGACATCTACAATTCGAAGAGAAGCTGTGCGATCCGGGATCGTATCGAGGACAGTCCTTACAATGATTTCGGTCTCTGGCCGAGGAATCAGAACCGCTTCGGAGACGTCAAACTGAAGACTCCAGAATTCTCTAGTACCAGTTATAAAAGCAAGCGGCTCACGACGTTCACGACGAGCTATCAGGTTTTCAAAGCAAGAATCAAATGAGAGATGCGGCACGTTATGACGGTGGGAGAAATAATGCGCCCGATTCCATCCGAGTGCGTGTCGGGCAAGGGCTTCGGCGTCAATGCCGGCGTTGCATGTTTCAATACCAGCGTGTTCCAAGCGTGAGCGTGCAGCTACGACATGTTCATGAATTGTCATTAGTCTGTAGTCAAGGTTTCCGCATCTTTAAGTTTTTCTGCTTGGTAATACGTAGTTGTGGCATTGATGATTTCAGCGAGGTCTCCGTCCAAAATATTCGTAAGTTGATGCGTCGTAAAATTGATGCGATGGTCGGTGATCCGACTTTGAGGAAAATTATATGTTCGGATTTTTTCTGATCGTTCTCCGGTCCCTACTTGACTGCGGCGATCCTTGGCGATAGCCGCCTGCTGTTGCTGAAGCTTGAGTTCATAGAGTCTGGCGCGCAGCACTTTCATTGCCTTAGCTTTATTCTTAATCTGGGATTTTTCATCTTGTTGGGATACCACCATTCCAGTGGGGAGATGTGTGATCCGTACCGCCGAGTAGGTGGTATTGACACTTTGGCCACCTGGACCACTTGAACAAAATGTGTCGATACGCAAATCTTTGGAGTCAATCTGAATATCGACTTCTTCTGCTTCCGGAAGTACTGCGACTGTTGCGGTGGAGGTGTGAATGCGACCACTTGCTTCCGTTGCTGGGACCCTTTGTACCCGATGCACGCCACTCTCATACTTTAATTGACTGTACACGCGACGGCCTTCAATAAGTACAATCACTTCCTTCAGCCCACCAACACCCGTGTCATTAGCCGAGAGAACATCCAGGCGCCACCCTTGACCTTCTGCATATTTCCCGTACATCCGGTAGAGATCTGAAGCAAACAGCCCCGCTTCATCACCGCCAGTACCAGCTCGAATCTCCAAAACCACGTTTTTCTCATCGTTCGGATCTTTTGGAATCAGTAGCGCTTTAATCTGTTCCAGAAGTGTTTCCTGACGAGATTTGAGTGTCTGTAGTTCCTGTTGTGCAAGCTGCTGCATTTCGTCATCACTTGTGTTGGTTAATTCCTCAGCCTGTGCGATTTCTTTGGCTACGTCCTTATATTGCCGAAATTGTTCGATCAATGGTTGGATTTCGGCAAGAGCTTTTACGTGCATTCGGTAAGTCTTAGCGTCAGCTTGCACGCTGGGATCGCTAAGAAGCGCCGTTAGAGCATCGTACCGCTCTTCAATTTCGGTCAGCTTGTCAAACATGGTTAAAATCTAGTTGAGTTGAGCAACGAGGAGCCTTTACGTTGCGCCCTGACCACCTGAAACAGGGGGCAGAAAAGCAACCTCATCACCGTCATTTAATACGACATCCATACGCGCGTACTCTGCATTCACGGCACTCGACAACGACTCACCGTATGCTTCTAGACCAGCAAAATCAGCGATTAAATTATCCCAAAGCATACGGACCGTTGTTCCAATTGGTACGTCCCGTTCTATTTCGTTAGACCCAACGATATCGCAGAGTCTAGCGAACAAATGAACCTTTATGCGCATGCTCGTCGAAATGCCTCGGCCTTTGCCTTTTCATCATGAGGATCGGCGGTGGCACCCTCTATCCAAACGTTTCCACCTTCAAAGAATTCATGTTTCCATATCGGTGCAATTTGTTTAATGCGCTCGATGCTGTACCGGCAAGCTGCAAATGCGTCGACACGATGTGGTGAGCATGTCGCAATTGCAACGCTAGTCTGGCCAACTTCCAGGCGACCGATTCGGTGGTGAATCCCTAACCGAATCGCTGGCCACCGTTCAGCAACCTCTGCGCCGATTCTGGCGAAGGCTCGCACCGCCAACGGTTCATAAGCTTCGTATTCTAGCCGCAGCACACGACGACCAAGATTTTCGCCGCGGACTACACCTAGGAAGCTCGCAATCGCTCCAATCTGTAGTGACTCACCCTCGCCACTCGGCTTACTAGCTGCAGTCGAAACAGCGTCCATAAGTGCGAGGAGGTTAAGTTCGACTGTCGTAATCAAAAACAACGACGGCGCCATATTTTCAAGTATAGCTTATCAACTTCGCCAAAAATGATTCACCGGGCCATGTCCCTGGCCGAGCGGTAAGCCGTGTCGGATCGCCTGTGCCACGTATTCCTTCGCTCGCGCAACGGATTGCTGGATTGGGTAACCTAGTGCCAAGTTTGCGGCAATTGCAGCACCAAATGTGCATCCGGTGCCATGGGTATTAGCGCATGTCAGTCTTGGTCCAGCAAATTCAGTGAACTCCTTGCCGTCATAGAGCAGGTCAATAGCTTTCGGAGTATCGAGGTGTCCACCTTTAACGACAACCGTGGCTGGTCCAAGGGCGTGAATGCGGCGAGCCGCTTCACGGGCACTCTCTAATGATGAAACAGTAATTCCTGACAGAACGGCTGCTTCGACTGCATTTGGTGTTACAACCGCGGCGTAAGGAAGTAAATTTTCTTTAACCGCAACCACTGCATCATCATCCAAAAGACGGTTCCCAGTTTTTGCCAGCATGACAGGATCAACGACAACGTTCTTGATATTCAATTTGGCTACTATAGCTGCAACGGTTTTGACGATTTGGCGTGTCGAAAGCATTCCTATTTTGATCGCATCCACTTGAAAGTCCTCAACTACTGCTTTAATCTGCGCAGTCACAATTTTAGGCGTTAGCACTACCGTGTCACTTAGGGCAAGAGTGTTCTGCGCTGTAATGGCGGTGATGGCACTCGTTCCATACACGCCATGAGCCGAAAAAGTCTTGAGATCGGCTTGGATTCCGGCTCCAGCACCAGAATCACTGCCGGCAATTGTGAGAGCGGTTCTCATACGTTACAATTCCAGAATGCCTAATCTTTGGATGTCAAACATCCTAACTCGCATGGATATCCCTCGCGCTATGGTAACGAATATTACTGCCGTACATCAGCCTACCACTGCCATACGGTGGGCCACTGTTTTTCTGTTTGTGGCGCTCACTGCAGCAACTTCACAAATCAGTTTGCCACTGCCTTTCACACCCGTGCCAATGACCATACAACCGATGATCGTGCTCCTCAGTGGCGCCGTGCTCGGTTCACGTCTGGGTGCTAGCTGTCAGTTTCTTTACTTGGCCATCGGGATTGCTGGGCTACCGGCATTCGCGGCAAGTCCGTTGCTCGTGCCAGGCCTAGGACGACTGCTCGGTCCGACGGCCGGTTACCTCATGAGTTATCCAATAGCTGCTCTAGTGGTAGGAATTCTCGTTGAACGAGGTTTCAACCAATACTTTCTAACTCGGTTCATCTCGATGGGTGTCGGGCTCTGCCTGATCTTTACGGGTGGTGTAACTTGGTTAATCTTGAGTCCATGGACTCAGATGAGTTTTGGCACGGCGCTAGGGTTTGGGTTCTACCCATTTGTGCTTGTAGATCTAATCAAGCTTGGCTTCGCGGCTGCGATTCTGCCTGTGCTAACTCGGATGATCGGGAATTCGAGCGTCCGACATTAAGGGACTGTGTGAACAGAGATGACTTTGTTTAATTCGACATCTTGAACGCACGAGTGTAATTGAAAGTAGGGAGACTGATAGATGGTAATCAAGACAGTTGCTAGCCTTGTCCTATTGACGGCATCAATTATGACGTTAGCTTGCGAATCAAAGGCGCCTAGCGTTTCCCCAATCGAGATTACCGTGCTAGTAGGGCAGATGCGTGACATGGCGTGGGCCGAAGAGGTTGCGCAGGCTCAGGTGCTGATCGAGCAGCAACGTAGCCATCACGATCAGGCATCAACGGGATGGCTTGTTGCTGCTTCTTGGCTCGGGCGCGGGGCCAGTTTCGCGGAGCAGTGGGATGTAGCAGAGCAATATGCACGTGAGGCGTACGACGGGAGTGTCGTCTTACTCAGCGATCGAGCGTTGGATGCAGAATCTCAACTTCCCACTGCGCTGGGAGCCGGGATAGAAGTGCTCAGTCGTGCGCTGGATGCAAAGGGAGATCGGGCGAGTGCGTTGGAGTTTCTACGTGGTGCACATGAGAGTTATAAAGGAAGCAGCCTTGAGACGCGTATCCAGAAGAACGTTTTATTGCTCAGTCTGAAGGGGCAACCTTTTCCTTCACTCGATGTTGAACATTATCTCGGCGAATCGACACCGGTTTCGTCAGAAAATCTAAAAGGCAAGGTTGTTGTGGCATTCTTCTGGGCCCATTGGTGTCCAGATTGCAAGCAGCAGTTGCCAATATTAGAGCAGTTACATACACAGTACGGTGAACAAAAGCTTGCGATTATTGGGCCGACACAGCTTTATGGCTATATGTCACGAGGCCAGGAAGCTACACCCGAACAAGAGCTTGAGTATCTACAAGGGGCGTACCAAGAGCGATTTCCGATTCCAACTTGGATGAGTGTGCCGGTGAGCCACCAGAACTTTCTCGATTTTGGTGTGAGCACGACCCCGACCCTGATCATTATTGATAGAGAAGGGACCGTACAACTGTATAACCCAGGGACGTTGCCGTACGAGGAATTATCAGCGTACGTGGAGCGCTTGTTGGCTACATAGGGTGGTGGGACGAGAGAAAACTTTGCGGACGGCACCTTGGTTGCCGTCGGCTGCGATAGGTCGATGTTCGCGATAATGGTCGTGAAATAAGTCTTATGTTGCCGCACTTCTGTAACAGCATCCTTCAGCTAATAGTCCAGACGGCTACGGACTTACCGCCAGACGTCCGAACCGCAATATCTGGAGCTATTACCGCTGAACCGACCGACACTCGCTCAGGACAGGCCCTCAATATTATCGCGACGAACATCGATCAAGCTGCGGAGAATGAAGGAGCAATTTGTCAAGATACTGGGATGCCGACCTTCGAGGTTCGTGTTCCTGTTGGCGTGAATCAAATCGAATTACGGCAACAGATTAAGGATGCAATCGTTGAAGCGACTCGACTGGGAAAGCTTCGGCCAAATTCCGTTGACTCCATTACAGGAAAAAATTCAGGGAACAACCTCGGACCTGGTACTCCGATTGTGCATTTTGAGCAATGGGAGTCTCCGAATATCGAAGTCCGCTTATTGCTAAAAGGTGGAGGTTGTGAAAACACGAACGCGCAATATGCGTTGCCGTGCAATTTGTCACATTTAGGTCAAGCCGATCGCACATTGGACGGCGTACGTAAATGTATCCTGCACGCCGTCTGGCATGCGCAAGGCAAAGGCTGCAGTCCAGGAGCGGTGGGTGTGTGCGTTGGCGGTGATCGCACCTCGGGATACCTACATGCAAAGGAGCAGTTGTTTCGGAAGCTAGATGACACAAATTCGGATACCCACCTTGCAGATTTAGAACAATCCATCATGACAACAGTTAACGATCTTGGGATCGGGACGATGGGATTTAGCGGAAATGTGTCCTTGATTGGGTGCAAGATTGGCGCGCTCAATCGTTTGCCGGCAAGTTTTTTTGTTTCAGTCGCGTACGATTGCTGGGCGTTTCGACGTCTAGGTCTCATCTTGGATGGTGAGACCGGCATGATTCATGAATGGATGTATCGAGATCCGGCTCAACCAACAGTTCCGATGGTGGCGGACGGTCTTGGAAACTCGATTTTGACTGGACGCGAAACCGTTCTCCATCCTCCGCTCGACGATGCAACCATCCGAGGGCTGCATGTCGGCGATGTAGTGCTGATTACTGGCAGGATGTACACCGGACGGGACCAAGTTCATGCGTATCTGATGGAACACGACCCCCCAGTCAATCTGCAGGGTTCTGCTTTATATCACTGTGGTCCAGTGGTTGTAAGAGATGGCGATCGCTGGAAGATCACCGCGGCTGGGCCTACGACCAGCATTCGCGAGGAACCCTACCAAGGTGAAATCCTGAGACGATACGGTGTTAAGGCTGTGATTGGCAAAGGTGGCATGGGTGACAAAACGCTGGCTGCTCTTAAGGAGACCGGCGCAGTCTATCTCAATGCGATAGGAGGTGCTGCTCAATTCTATGCTCGTACCATCGAGCAGGTTGATGGCGTATCGTTGCTGGACTTTGGGACGCCTGAAGCCATGTGGCATCTTCATGTTCGAGAGTTTCCTGCGATCGTTACAATGGATGCTCATGGTGCCAGCCTACATCATGAGATCGAAGCCGCGTCTGGTCAGCAACTCGCCGGTCTGGGAAGCTAACAAAGTCCGCGTCTGTTGCTGGCTTGGTGCAATCTTAGCCGCTTGAAGCAAACGCTACCGGCCGGTTATAATTTACTGTAAAGATAGGAGGACCAATTCATATGTCGAACGTAGTGAATGTCACCGCAAGTGCAGCATCAAAGATTCAGGCGATCATGGCTGAGGAAAAAAAGGAAAATGCCGGGTTGCGTGTTTTTGTCCAGGGTGGAGGCTGTTCAGGTTTTCAGTATGGCTTGATGATCGAGGAAGGGGCAGTCGACCCAGATTCAGATCGTGTGTTTGAATCAAATGGCGTTAAATTGTTCGTTGATCCTATTAGTATTCGCTATCTTACGGGAGCCGAAGTTGACTTCGTCGATAACTTGACCGGTGGCGGTTTCACTATCAAGAATCCGAACGCCAAGTCCACATGCGGTTGCGGTTCGTCATTCAGCGCCTAATGTTCACCTGCGGGGAAGTTAACCGTGATTGAAGCCCGCGAAGCCTACCTGAGCCGTCTTCGTCCCGCTGGCAGTAAACGATCGAAAAAGCGGGACTTGATTGTGGATGTCTTCCTGGGCCAAGAAGGGCACCTGAGTGCCGATGACTTGGTTGACATTGTTCGACGTGAAGACCCTCAAATAGGTCGAGCCACTATATATCGAACCTTGCAATGGATGGTTGATGCGGGTATTGCACGGAAAGTCGATTTTGGTGATGGTCGTGCCCGCTTTGAGCATTCCTACCGTCATCCGCGTCACTTTCACCTTATCTGTAGTTCTTGCAACCACTCAGCGGAATTTTTGAGTTCGGACATCGAGCAACTTATCGAAGAGGTCACAGGCGCTCGAAACTTTTCTAGTGATAAGAGCGTATTGCAGATCTATGGATTGTGTGAAAAGTGTAAGAGTGGACAAACGTCAGCAACTGAGGAACCGGCCACCGAATCGCTATTCGCACGAGATGCCTTGCGTATCGCGCTAGCGACGGAGCGCAGCGGCCTTGACTTTTATACACGCGCGTCCAAGATTGCGAAAGATTCTCGAGCTCGACGTGTGTTTAAAGAATTAGCCGAAGAGGAACATGAGCATCTGTCGATCCTAGAGTCCCGCTATAAAGAACTCATCGAGAAGGAACCTCAACTGGAAATGCGTCCAACATTTTTATTTTTTAAGGGTGCTTCAAGGGGTCTATTTGCGGTGGGAGCAGAGGAATTGAGCAAGACAGGAGTGGATGACAAGAAAGCCCTGATGATTGGAATCAAATGCGAACGGGCTTCGCATCGATTCTTTAAACGCTATGGCGAGCGGTTTGAGGACTCGGAGGGCAAGCAAATCTTTCTTGAGTTTGCTGACGAAGAAAAGACCCATCTGAATTTACTCATGCGGGAATATCGAGCACTCGTGAAAAAGCAAAAAAAGCCTGCTGGTCGAATTCGAGAATCTCAGAAGCGAGTACGTCGTGCAAGCGTCTGAGGATCGATAATGCGACAGTTCTCCTGTCGTGCCCTTCCACACGCGTCAATTTTGGACATGTTTAACCGTTGATCGACCTCCACCTGCACACAACTGCGTCGGATGGATTTTATTCACCCTCTGAACTCGTACAGCGGGCGAATAAGGCCAAGATCCGTACGATCAGTGTCACAGACCATGACACCATGGCGGGCGTGAGTGACGCGATTGCGGCGTCCGCAGCATACGGCATCACAGTAGTTCCTGGTGTTGAGATTACAGCGGTGTGGCAAGGTCTAGACATCCACTTGCTCGGTTATTTTCTCGATGAGGCTCCGGTTGTATTTCAACAGTTTCTCGCGACATCCCGGCAAGCGCGGCGGGAGCGTATTCAGACAATTGTGGAACGTCTCGATCGGCTCGGCGTGCATATTAGTGCGGATAGCATCCTAAGACAGCAGTCAGACCCGCTTGGATCGCTTGGTCGACCCCATGTCGCCCGCGCGCTCATTGAGGCCGGACACGTCAAAACAATTCGAGAGGCCTTTGACCGCTGGCTCGCTGCTGGTCAACCCGCATTCGTGCCACGACAGAATCCATCACCCCGTTCAGTCATTAAGATGGTCGCAGCTGCTGGCGGGGTAGTTTCGTTGGCTCATCCGGGCCTATTGAAATCTCCCCATGAGTGTCTCTTAAGTTTGGTCGCGGATGGCCTTGGCGCGATTGAGGTCTTCCATAGTCGGCACAATCCTGCGACCCAACGCAAGTTTCTCGACCAGGCACGCACCTTCGATCTCGCAGTGACTGGCGGGTCAGATTTTCATGGTCATAAAGATGGCCGAAGCGTCAGGCTTGGCCGGTTTGGATTACCACGAGACCACTTTTCAATTTTGCAGGAACGCCTAGTGCTTGCTCGCAAGGTGGCAACGAGGTGATCTTCGGTATCGGTGTTTATTGCGCAAGTTGATATGATCAAGTGATGGCAGCCGCATTGGTTACCGCAATGTTGTTATCGATTGGCGGACTCATCTTGAGTGTGCTATTTGGCTATAGTGCTGCCGATTCGGATGGTGTAGCTCGCCACGTCAGTCTCGCTATCTTTATCACGATGGTGACTTTGTTAACTCATTCGATGGCAATGTTCTATCTGATTGGGAAAGGCAAAGCTATTCGTGAAGCTGTAACTGAAAATGCATTGTCGCAAAAGTTTGTGGCCGAAGTGTCGCGGGTGCGGCGGCCAGTATTTTCAATCGGTACGCTTGCTATTGGTATCACGACGGTTGCGGCTCTCATAGGTGTGACCGTTGATACGAATGCCTTGCCCGTTTGGGTCCATTCGGTGCTGGCTTACCTAGCCATCGGTGCCAATCTTGCAGCGTTCCGCGTGGCAATTACCGCCTTCACCACCAGTTCACGGATCGTGAATGAAGTAAATCGCTTGCTTGGAGACTAAGGTTCTTTCTAGGGGTGATGTGGCCGCCTGATGAATCGAATGGCAGTTCACCGCGTATGAGTCATACGCTTTTACTTTTTGATGTCGACGGCACGCTAATATTGTCAGGCGGGGCAGGGCTACGCGCTCTAAATCTGACTTTTCACGAAATGTTTCAGGTTCAGGATGCTTTCACTGCTATTACAACTGCTGGTCGAACCGACGGCGAGATTATTGATGAGGCGCTCAGGCAGAACCAGATTACATCTACCGAAGCCGTGCTTGTGGAGATTCAGCGGAGATATGAAGGCCGATTAGCAGAAGAAATTCAATTATCAGGTCCTCGGAAAGGCATCATGCCAGGCGTCGAGGATCTCTTAAAGTTCTTATCTGTTCGACGGAACGTTACTCTTGGATTGCTGACGGGAAACTTTCAGTCGACCGCAAGAATCAAGCTCGACTATTTCGGGCTAAGTCATTATTTTTTGTGCGGAGCATATGGCAGTGATGCTCGTCACCGGAACGCCCTCGTTGACATTGCCAAGCAACGCGCAAAACTGCTTGGCATCGAAATTTTATCTGCGAGAGATATATTGATCGTGGGGGATACTCCGCTCGACGTAGCTTGCGCCAGAGCCGCCGGGTCAAAGATGGCCGCAGTAGCTACCGGACAGTTCGATGTGGTTGCACTTGAAAAGGCTGGTGCAGAAATTGCGTTGGAGGACCTAAGGGACCGCCAGCCCTTCCTTGAACTACTGGAAAAGCCTTGAGAGTGCCAAGTCTCCATGCCATTGCCAGTGGCACCCAAATGAACAGTGCGATAATTGGCGGCCTCGATAAACAGGCCACCAATTACCTAACCAGATGATTTAACTGGCAGTTGTGGTTCACACCTGAACACAAACCTACTACGTCCGCCAGCGAGTTGTTGGTCCTACTAGCAGCACACGGCGACTGTTATTCGACGGTGAACGTGACCTCTGCGCTCATGCCTTCGAGTGTCCGGTGTTCACCATCTCCAATCTGTAAACAGACGCGGTGAGGTCCGGGTTCGAGTTGCATCTCAATCGTGTTTGAACCGTCACCAAAATGTACCCACGGGGACGCTTGCGGGATGATTTCACCTACCGGTAAACAGTCGGTGTCGAGACCGATGTGGTGATGACCGGCACCCTCGTGAACTGTAAGCGGATCAGTAATTGGTTCAATCGTGAAATGCTCGTGACCGAATTCCATTGTCACCGGACTACTGACTGTACTGCCCTCTTCAGGAGCAATAACGAAGACTCCGGGTGTCATATCCATCGAAGCTTCTTCCGCGGCCGCTTCCGCTTCTTCCGCTTCTGCAGCAGGCTCTGGTTCCGCAGGTTCCGATCCGCAAGCCATAACACTTACGAATGCTAGAGCAGTGACGCCAAGTACCATCGACCGAAAGCCGATAGTTAATAGTTGAACGATTCGGGCCATGGTTTTTTCTCCTGTTAAATTCGAATTGTCATCATACAACATTTGAGGTCGGTAGCTGACTAGTAACCAGCAAACTGGCGGAAGCGCCTGGGAGTCGAACCCAGCCTCCCCGTATTAGCGGGGAGCGACCGGTTTTGAAGACCGGGAGGGCCACCGGGCCCCGTTCGCTTCCATAAAAACGTTGATGCTAGCACAAGCTAGAAACTCTTACTGTGGGATTCTCGTGTGAGGTCTGGAAACCCAAGTGATTCGTGCAGATGTGACCAGGGAGTTAATTGAGAATGATTGAATCTGACTCGTCTCTGCCAGACTTGCCGGTCGCCTTCTTCACGACCAAGCAACCGTAAGCCGGTTTAATCTAACTCCGGAGGGTCACTCAACGAGGTTAATTTTCGAGAAGTTTGACTTCCCCAGCGCGAGGACCTTTTGCGGATTCTTCAACAGTAAACTCAACACGCTGTCCTTCGCGAAGTAGTTCGAACACCGAACCCCGAACCGAACTCCGATGAAAGAAGTGTTCAATACCACCTTCATCTCTGATGAATCCAAATCCCTTGTCAATGAGAAGCCGTGCAATCGTTCCGCTTGGCATGCCCTAGTCCTCCGATCCGACGGTGCCCCATGTTACGATGGGGAACAAATAGGGGCCAAGTTTAGGTGGTTCCAATTGTTAAGTCAAGCGCTGTGCACACTTTAGCCCAGTTTGAGTCACCGAAGATGGTGAGTAGCTAAACGACCGCTGACTTGGGTTTTGGAAGGTTGTGAGACCGTGTGAGGACTGTTAATACGCTCAGTCTTGGGATGTTTTTGGCGGCACCTTTGGCGTCTCAGTTTTTGGCGGCGGATAGGTTGTCTGGAAATGACGACCACAGTTGGCGCAGGTCCAAAACTGCCACGGTGTCCAGGGGCCATCCGGCAACGGATCCTTCAGATCCATCTGTTTCCCGCACCGTTGGCAGCGAATTTGGATATCTACTTGGGTCATAAGAGAATTCTAACACGTTCATAGGTTGTGGGCTGAGTACAAGAAGGCAACCCCGATAGCTTAGCGTTCAACCTGCTCTTTTGTCGTTGCGAGAATTAAAGATGATTCCTGGGATCATTCTGGCTGGTGGCGAGTCGTCACGAATGGGACAGCCCAAGGCACTTTTACCGACCGATGTGGTGGGAGAAACCTTTTTGTCGCGACTGATTACGACCTTACGGCGAGGTGGTGTTGATGATGTGATCGTTGTCACGGGACCCGACCAATCGATTTTGGAGAACAGTATTGGAAGCAACGAGCCTTTGGTTCGCTTTGTGTCGAATCCGAATCCATCCGAAGGTCAAATTTCATCATTGCTCGTAGGACTCTCGGTCGCAGATCGGCCCGGTGTGAGAGGCGCATTAGTAGCACTCGTAGATGTGCCGCTGGTGGCTCCCGAAACGGTAGTTGCTCTACTTGAGGCGTATCGTCGGACTGGGGCGCCAATAGTACGACCAGGTGCTGATGATCGACATGGCCATCCAGTGGTCTTTGATCGTTCTCTTTTCGATGCATTACGGGGTGTCGACAAATCTCAGGGGGCGAAGGCTGTGGTTCGAGCTCACGAGGATGCGATTATTCATGTTTCAGTTAATGACGAAGGCGCGTTTACTGATATTGATACCCCAGCTGATTACGAGCGAATATTTGGGCGGAAACCAGCCTAAGAAGCGTTGACGCCGTTGATCTAAGTGCTATCGCTCGATTAGAATTGTGGCCCTGCAGGTCAATTACTGTGGGCCAGTGGCGCAGTTGGGAGCGCGCGTGAATGGCATTCACGAGGTCACGGGTTCGACCCCCGTCTGGTCCACCATTTCACTCCACGACTCGTGTACCCTTTACGAGTTTCAGTATTCTTCAAACATTCTTCGAATTGCCCTAGCATCTCTAGTCTGAGTTAGGGCAAGCATCAGCAGGATTCGAGCCTTTACTGGTGCATGATCTAGTGCGGCTATTCGGTATCTTGCTGCAAGTTGCTGCTCCTGAGTAAGAGGCTCATCTTCTCGGGCTGCCCGTGGGGTAATTCGCCCGCTGCCTGTTCTGGTGCTGACGACGACAAAGACGCCCTGCTGGTAGGCATAGGTCATTGCGTCCCGTTGATCTCGACTTGTAGCTCCAGCGCCTGCTGAGGCGACTACTAGGCCACGTGCCCCGGCATCTACAGCCGCCTTGATGAGATCGCCGGAAGCCCCCTGATAGACGCTAAGAATATCGACCCTGGGCAGTACCTCGACTGAAGAAACATCGAATTCACTGTCACTTGTATGGCGTCTAAGCACGTCTCGATAATAAACCACGCGATCGTGATCAACTGTTCCGAGAATACCGTAACTCCGAGTCTGAAATGTATGAAGAAGTCTAGCGTCAGTTTTGGTGACTTCACGAGCAGAGTTAATTTCATTATTCAGGACTACGAGTACACCCTTATTTCTCGACTTTGGGGAGGCAGCGGTCCTGAATGCTTGGCGGAGGTTCGCGGCACCTTCGTACCCAAGAGTGCTTGGATTTCGCATTGCCCCAACGACAACCACCGGACGCGGACTGTTAACCGTCAGATGCAAGAAATAGGCGGTTTCTTCCAAGGTATCCGTACCACTAGTAACCACGATACCCGCAAGTGCCGAGTCTGTTTCGAACACCTGATTGATTCGTTTTGACAACTGCAACCACTGTTCCAATGTGAGGGCACTGCTAGCTACATTGGAAAATTGTTCGAATTTTGGCGTTGCATACTTATCAAGATCAGGGATTTGGTTCACCAATTCACCAGCAGTTAGGCGACCGCCACTCTGGTTCGAAATCGTTCCACCTGTAGCGATTAGCAGTACACTCGGCGCGTCTTGGCCGAGGTCGGAAGCCAGTGGCTTGGCTGCAGAGAGCAAGCCCAATACAACGATCATCAGCAGGCGAATCATGGTTCCCTCCTGTAAACCAAATTAAATGGGCACCGCATGCGACCCATTCAGGACAGTGCGGGGTCTCTATGCTAACTATATAGACTTTATGGACTCACCATGCGCGATTCTGAGCCACTTTCTCAGATGGCAGGCGGCTTCATTGGGTGTCGGGCCGTAGAACGGCATCAGTGCGGACGTCTCCCCGGAGACTCGAGCTAAGCGAGCACGCCATGTGTTGGCATCGACTGGGGAAACCTCGATGAGGTAAGCCTGCCCGTTGATGGATTCTTCAAAACGATGAACGATCACGACGATTACATAATTAATGAAGGTAAGATCGATATGAAGTTGTGATTCTATTGATTCAAGCGATGAGATCAAGCGGAAGAAAGTACGAAGATGGTGCCTATGTTCAGGATTGAATAATTTTTGGAGCGTTCCAGACGAAAGAAAATTTATGTCAGCAGCGTATCCACAGTGCATCCGCTGTTCTTCCACATTATTTCCACAACCACCTATTCACGCTCATACTTGAGGCCTCTGACGCCTTGTAACTTTGATTTTTTCGCTACAGTTTCATCGGTTTTTGTTATGCGTTGAATGTTATACCGCCTTTGAACCCTGACCACGACTCACTTGACGGGTTGCAACAGTCGAAATACGCTGAGTGCGGTTTCCATGTTTTTATAGACATGGACGGCAAGGACGTTCGCGGTTGATGTTCGGACGTGACTGGTTGTAACGTTTTTCTGGTAATGCTGAGATTATGGTGATCACGCCTCGTCGT
>UINC01000030.1_pt1 | contig 16983 bp, 13 predicted proteins | sample 5385821 | NCBI WGS metagenome assembly UINC01 (sample SAMEA4666929, study PRJEB26691) | marine metagenome | isolation source: Pacific Ocean | place: Pacific Ocean | collected 2011-10-13 | reverse complement strand
AGTAGAAACACGTTGGCCGGGGCATGTCCCTACGGGACGCCCCGGCCGCCCCAAACACCACCCCCTCCGCCTGCCATTTTCTACTTACTCCACCAACGTCGCGAAGTCTGCGACAATGCCACACCATGTCCGAGTTACCGTCGAACGCCGCCGCGGCGCCGGCCTTTTCACTTACGACCCGTGACGGCAGTTCGGTTAGCTTCCCAAACAACGACGCCACCGGCAGTCTGCTCTTCTTCTTCAAACGAGACTGCGCCACCTGCGACCTTACGGCGCCCCTCATCGAAGTCCTGCACCGAGCGCTCACGCCGTTTGGCCTCCAGGTGATCGGCATTTCCCAGGACGGCGCCCAGGACACGACCGCCGTCATCAACCGGCACGACCTGAGTTTCACGGTCACACTCGACCGTGATCTTGATGTCTCGGCCGAATACGGATTCGACGCCGTCCCAGCCCTCGTGTTGACCGACACGACGGGCAAGGTGCGGTACAGCTTTGAAGGCTTCACCAAACAGGATTTGCTGGCGCTAGCCGAAACGGCCGCCGGAGGCTGCGGTGCCAGCAAGCCCACTTTCAGCAATATTGACGAACTTCCAGAACACCGACCAGGCTGTGGGTCAAAAGTGCACGACCCTGATGTTGCCCGTCGGCTGGCGGTGCGACACGGAGCGACGTCCCTCGGCGCCCGTCGGGTCCGCGTCTCGCCCGCGGAGGACCCGTTCGAGTTCATGGCGGCCCAGGGACTGGACGACGGACTTCCAGTGGTCCCACCGACCGAAGAGCGAGTGCTGGCAATGCTGAAAGGCACAACTCGGACCCCCTCGGATGTCGTGGCCCACGTGCCGCCAAACCTAGCACCAGCCACCGTCGAGAAAGTCGCGATTAACGCCGTTATGGCTGGGTGCCGCCCAGAGTATCTGCCGGTGGTCATCGCCGCAACGGAAGCGGCCTGTACGGAAGAGTTCAACCTGCACGGAGTGCTCGCCACAACCTATTTCGCCACCCCGGTCATCGTGGTCAACGGACCGATCAGACGGAGCATCGGGCTCAACTGCGGCCGCAACCTGTTCGGACAGGGATTCCGGGCCAACGCCACCATCGGGCGCGCGTTGCAGTTGCTTGTCCGCAACGTCGGCGGTGGCAAGCCAGGGGACGTCGACATGTCGACGCTCGGACAACCAGGGAAATTCACCTGCTGCGTCGGGGAACGGGAGGAAGTCAGCGCCTGGGAGCCGCTCCACGTCGAACGTGGGTTTGCCGTCGACACGAGCACGGTCACCGTGTTCGCCGGCGAGGCGCCCCGAGCTATCCGGGACCAGTTGTCGCGCACGGCACGGTCGCTCGGCGCCAGCATGGGGCTCTGCCTTGACACAATGGCTCACCCGAAGATTCATGGGATGGGCGAGGTACTGCTGGTTGTGAGTCCGGAACACGCTCGCACCTTCGAACGAGAGGGTTACTCAAAGGCCGATCTCCGAGCCAGGATTCAAGAAGTCACAGCACGTCCGCTGCGCGAATTGCTCCCGAACGACGAGTGCCAGAAAGGCATGGCGCTTGGAGCGGTACCACCGGAGCTGCTGGGCACCGACGGGCAGCCGACACCGGCAGGGCTTGACGCGATGCTGCCGAAATTCCGTCGGGACGAAGATATTTTGATCATGGTCGGTGGCGGCACCGCTGGCAAGTTCTCGGCCTTTCTGGGCGGCTGGGCGAGTGGCACAGCCGGCTCTATGGCCGTGACCCGAGAAATCACCGACTGACAGCACCCGCCGCTTGAGGATCGCTCTGGCCTCAAGAGCGGTGCCGCCTTCGCTCGCCAAACACACAGCGGGGGAAGCACCCACCGCAATAACGTAGAATCGCTATGGCTAACCCTAACGAGGTGGTCGTCACCTCCTGACGGTACCGTGGTGCAATGGCACCGCCGCGATCGACGCTGCCAGAGAGCCACCAGTGGTCCAGCGCGAGACCTGACATGATCGAAAATCCGTACCTGTCTGGCAACTTCGCTCCCGTAGAAGAGGAAGTCACCAGCCTCAACCTCCCCGTCACCGGTCAGGTCCCCGAAGAGCTTCGAGGCCGACTACTCCGCATCGGTCCGAATCCGATCGCGGCCGATCCCGCCAGCCACCATTGGTTCCTCGGGACAGGCATGGTCCATGGCCTGCGCCTGCGTGACGGCCGTGCTGAGTGGTACCGCAACCGTTACGTGCGCGACGACGATGTGGTGCGCATCTGTGGCGGGGCCGCTGTGCCGGGTCGAAAGCCGTCCCACCGCGCGGGCATCGCCAACACGAACGTGATCCGCCATGCCGGTCGCACGTTCGCGATCATTGAGGCAGGCAACGCCCCCGTCGAACTGACTGACGAGCTTGAAACCCTCTGCCGCTCAGACTTCGACGGCACCCTCCAGGCCGGATTCACGGCCCACCCGAAGCGAGACCCGGACACGGGCGAGTTGCACGCGGCCGTGTACTCGCCCCACTGGAAGCACATCCAGTATGTGGTGGTCGCGGCCGACGGTCGTGTACGCAGGAGCGTCGACGTGCCTGTGCCGGGGCGACCGATGGTGCACGACTGCGCGATCACCGAGAACTGGTTCCTGCTCCTCGATTTGCCCGTGGTCCTCGACCGGTGGGCAGCCATACGGGGCGACGGACTGCCCTACCGCTGGCAACCGGAGTACGGCGCCCGCGTGGGACTGCTGCCGCGCGAGGGAACGGCCGATCAAGTGCTCTGGAACGAAATAGAGCCCTGCTACGTGTTCCACCCGATGAACGCTTACGAGGACACTGCCGGGCGGGTCGTCATGGAGGTGGCACGCCACGCGCGAATGTTCGCGAGCGACCTTCGTGGCCCGAATGAGGGAGCACCCACGCTAGACCGCTGGACCTTCGATCCGAAAGGCGGTCCGGTGAAAGAGGAGCGTCTTGACGACCGTGGTCAAGAATTCCCGCGCCACGACGAACGCTTGGTTGGCAAGCCCTACCGCTACGGTTACACCGCAACATACTCCGCCAACGGAGACTTCGACGGACTCCTGAAACACGACTTGCGTAACGGCACGAGCGAGATCCATTCGGAAGGAACGGCACGCAAGTTCCTCGAACCAATCTTCGTGCCGCGCGGTCCAGACACGGCCGAGGACGACGGCTGGGTCATGGCCTATGTGTACGACGCGTCAACCGACGGGGGCGACGTGGTGATCGTACATGCGCAGGACTTTATGGCTACCCCAGCAGCGACCATTCACTTGCCTCAACGCGTCCCCTTCGGGTTCCACGGCAACTGGGTGCCAGACGAAACGTAACGCCCGCTCAATGCTCCCCCGGTGATCCGACGGTCAGACCCAGTACAACGTCGCCCACTCGCAAAAATTTGCCGCCCGCCGGTTCGAGAAGATCTAGTGATAAAGTGAGCGTCGATCAGAGACACGAAGAGGACCAAATGAGTGAGTCACTCGTCATCCTCGATCCGACTGACGAACGGGTGCCCCTTGGGAGACGGCCCGCATCTCGACCGGATCAGCTACACGGCACGCTTGGCATTGTCGACATCGCCAAACCGCGTGGTGATGTATTCCTGGACGAGATCGAACGACTGCTGAACACGCGGTTTCCCGCGCTCGACATCATCAGACTCAGGAAACCAACCTACACCAAGCCAGCGCCTTCCGACCTCCGGAATGAAGTCGCCACACGGTGCCAGGCGGTGATCCAGGCGCTGGCTGATTGAGGATCTTGCACGTCGTGCAGTGTGCACGACCTGGTCGATTATGAAACCCGCGGCATCCCCTCGGTAATGGTTGCATCGTCCGAGTTCGTCCACGCGGCGAAAACTCAGGCGGCAGCGCTCGGAATGCCGCAGTTGGCGGACCAGTCGGTTTTCGTGCCCCATCCGATCCAAGACGCCACCGATGACGAAATGCGGACCAAGGCACACGACGCGATCGATGCCATCACGGCGGCCCTGACCACCGGCGAATAGACCAGAGCCAGTTTTTTCAGTTGATGGATGCCATCGCGCTGACGACCATCGTCGTCTACCTCGTGGCGGCGACCGCCGCCGGAAGCCTAATGGCTCGCCGCGCAACGAGTTCCGCCGGCTGGGCGGTCGCCGGCGGGGGCATGTCGACGACACTGGTCGCGGTCGGCATCGCTGGCACCAGGATCGGTGGAGCCGGCACCTACGGAGTGGCCGGAGATGTCATCAGCGGTGGGGTCTGGAACCTCTGGTGGTATGGGATCAACACCTTCCTCGCACTCGCCGGCGTCGGCCTATTCTTCGGTATCTACTTCCGGCGCTTCAGGCTCCACACTGTTGGGGAATTATTCACGATTCGTTTCCGAAACCGGCGTTGCCAGTGGTTCACCAGCCTCTGTGTGCAGACCGAGTACGCGATCGTTAACCTGATCGAGGCCTATGTCATCGGAGTTATCCTCAGCACCCTGACGCCGCTGTCGATGTTCGGCGGGGTGATGGTCGCAGCGGTTATTTTCTCGACCTATGTCTCTCTCGGAGGTCTGTGGGGCACCGCAGTGACCAACCTAATTCACTGCACCGTAGTCCTGGTCGGGTTGCTCTCAGTCGGGGTCATGGGCGTCAACCAACTTGGCGGATGGGATGCAGTTACCGCCACGATCGGCGACCATCTCGCAGCAGCCTCGCAGGACGAGGCAGCGTGGTGGAGTTTCACGGGTGCCGGCTGGCTACCGATCTTTGGTATGTTCTTCGCCGCGGCGGTACACACGCCAGCCGCCTCCGTGTACACCAACTACGCCACAGCCGCGAGAACCGAAAACCACATCGTGCCGGCATTTCTCCTAGGCGGTGCGATCGGGGCATTGATGCCGATTCTCGCCGGGGTGGTCGGCATTCTGACGACCGCTCGTTACGGGTTGGATACGGGCTTGGGCGGCTACCGCAACCTGACCACCTTGGCGTCCGAGATCAGTCCGGTCGTGGGTGGTCTCGCGTTGGCGGCGGTGCTTGCTGCGGTCATCTCGTCCGGTGGTCCGATCCTGCTCTCGAGTGCAACGATGTTCGTGCGTGACTGGCTACCTGGCACCAGACACCACTCCTCAGAACAGCAGTTGAGAGCCTACCGGATCACCACAACGGTCTACGCCTTCTTGGCAGCAATCGCAGCCTGGATCGTAGCAACCTATACGACCATCTCCATTTTGGATCTGCTGCTGTTCGGGTTTGCGATGGTAGTGCCGCCAGCCGTGTCACTCGGCTATCTGGTGTACTCACCGCGCACGACCGAAAAGGGCGCCTACTGGGGCATGGTCATAGGCTACGCGTCCGGGCTGATCTGGTTCATCCTCATTAAGCTCTCGCTAGCAACCGGGTTCGGTGCGCCGGAAGGCGCCGGTGTCTTTCATCGCGCGCTGGCGTACAGCTTCACGGTCGACGGCGAGGGTATCGACCCATCGTATCTGACCTTCTTTGTGCCGCTGATCGCAGTCCCCCTCATCTCAAAGCTCACCGTCCAAAGCGGGGTCCGTGAGGACTTTTTTGAGATGCTCTCCGGACGCAAGCCAGTCGAGGATGACCTTGCATAGTGGCGACGTGATACAAACCCGTCGCGGTCGACACCGCATTTACCAAGATACCCAATAACCCCGTAACACGCGCCGCTTCGCGGCTATCTTCGTGAAAGGTCGTACATGTCTGATGTCGTGACCCTCTCAAACCGCAACGGCGTGGCCGTCGTCACGCTTCAGAACCCACCCGTAAACGGACTCGGCTTTGCGGTGCGCACCGGATTGGAGGCAGCGCTGCGCGCCGCCACGGATGACGATACGGTTCAGGCGCTAGTTATCACCGGCGACGGCAAGATGTTCAGTGGCGGCGCCGATATCCGGGAGTTCGGACAGCCGCCACCCGACGGAACGCCTCCGCTGCCCATGTTGATCGACACCATCGAAGCGTCGGACAAACCAGTAATCGCTGCCATTCACGGCGTAGCGCTCGGGGGAGGGTGCGAAGTCGCCCTCGGTTGCCATGTGCGCCTAGCCACGCCAGACGCTCGCGTGGGGTTGCCAGAGGTTACCCTGGGCATTCTCCCGGGTGCGGGTGGCACGCAGCGCATGCCAAGGCTCGTTGGCATCCCCGCTGCCCTCGATTTGATCGTCAACGGCAAACTGGTCCCGGCGAAAAAAGCCTTAGCGCTCGGCATCATCGACGACATCGTCGAGGGAGACATCGTGGACGCGGCAGTCGCCCACGCGCGACGCATGGTTTCCGAGAACTTGCCCATCCGACGGGCGTCCGCCTTGGACGACAAGGTTGTCGAGGCGCGAGGCACGCCCGAGGTGTTCGACGATTTCCGGAAAACGATGGCGCGACGGGCCCGTGGCTTTGAAGCACCCTTTGCCTGTGTTGACTGTGTCGAGGCAGCGGTAAATCTTCCGTTCGCCGAGGGAATCGTCACCGAGCGGGCCCGGTTTCGGGAACTCGTCGCCTCCGATCAATCCAAGGCACAGCGACATGCCTTCTTCGCGGAGCGACAAGTAACCAAGATTCCCGATGTACCGAAGAGCACGCCGACGCTATCGCTCGACACGGCAGCGGTCATCGGCTGCGGCACCATGGGTGGTGGTATCGCGATGAACTTCGCCAACGCCGGTATTCCGGTCACGGTGTTTGAGGTCTCTCAGGAGGCACTCGACAAAGGCCTCGATGTCATCAGGAAGAACTACGCCGCAACGGTATCGAAACGCCGCCTATCGCAAAACGAGATGGACCAGCGCCTCAGCCTTATTTCCACCACCGTTGACTACGCGGACCTCGCGACAGTCGACGTCGTCGTCGAAGCAGTCTTCGAGGACATGGCGCTGAAGAAGGAGGTGTTTGGCAAACTGGACACCGCCTGCAAGCCAGGGGCCATTTTGGCGACCAATACCTCGACGCTGGACGTCAACGAGATCGCTGCCGCCACGAATCGACCAGACAAGGTCATCGGCACCCACTTCTTTAGTCCGGCGAACGTGATGAAGCTGATGGAGAACGTCCGCGGCGAACAATCGTCTCCAGAAACCATCGCCACCATCATGAAACTCTCGAAGGCAATCGGAAAAGTTGGGGTATTGGTCGGTGTCTGCGACGGCTTTGTCGGGAACCGGATGCTTTACGCCTACCGCCGACAGTCAGACTTCCTGCTTGAAGAGGGCGCGCTCCCGGCCCAGATTGACAAAGTCATCTATGACTTCGGAATGCCGATGGGGCCCTACGCCATGGGTGACCTGGCCGGATTGGACGTCGGCTGGCGCATCCGCCAGCAGCAGGCAGCCACGCGCCCTCCCCATCTTCGATATTCCACCGTGGCGGACCACGTGTGCGAGCTAGGTCGGTTCGGCCAAAAGACCGGCGCCGGGTGGTTCCGCTACGAGGAGGGTAGCCGGACGCCGATTCCAGACCCGATCGTCGACGAGCTAATCCTCAAGATCTCTCAGGAGAACGGGTTCACGCGACGTGAGGTCGGTGACCAGGAGATTCTTGAGCGCTGCATGTATCCACTCGTTAACGAGGGCGCCAAGATTCTCGAAGAGGGGCTTGCCCAACGTGCCAGTGACATCGACGTCATCTGGATGTACGGATACGGTTTTCCCCGCTTTCGCGGTGGTCCAATGTTCTGGGCCGATCTCGTCGGAGTGCAGACCATCTACGACACGATGAGTCGACTCCACGACGAACATGGTGACTGGCTCGAACCAGCACCACTACTGAAACGCATCGCCGAGCAAGGCAAGGGCTTCCGGGACCTGTAGCGGGTCTCGTAACCGTTGCAGGATGGCTCCGGTCCGCGTCATCAAAGCGCGGAAGCCCAGACGGGCAGTGGCGTCGCCTACAGCACACCGGGCTTGATCCGGGCGTTCCCGTCGACACGCTCTCGATACTCGCCGTGGCAGGCCTGGCAGGTGCCGGCCAGGGTCTCTTGTGCGGGAGCGATCTCCTGGAACGCCTGGCTCTCGATCGCCGCGGTGATGGCGTTGGCCGCTCCGGCGGCCTCGGCCGCGATCGCGGCGGCTGCCGGCACGTTGTGAGACGTCCAGAACGCCTGCACCCGCTCAAACAAACCGGCCAGCTTAGCGGTGCCAGCGAGCGCGGCCTCACCGTCACGCGCCTCCATGTCGCCCTGGAGTGCTCTAAAGGTGGCGCCGACGTCTTTCATTGCCGCATCGTAGTCTTCTTCTGAGCTGATCTGACCAGACTGCGCAACACCAACGAGCGTGGTAACCGCGACCCCAACGATCACTGCTAAGAGCTGTCTTTGCATAGTCGTCCTCACCTTTCAGTTGCCAGAAGCCCAACCCCCAAAGCCGGAACATCAGGGAAGTGTCAACGACACCATGCCGGCCTCGGCGCCGCTCCCATAGGCCGCCACGATGTACTGCTTGCCACCGGCCATGTAGGTCATCGGTGTGCCGGTCAGGCCGGCAGGAATCTCGACAGACCGTACGATCTCGCCGGTCGCCTTGTCGAACGCATTCAGCACCGGGTCCCCCCCACCCCGTCGGTCGTTGACTCCCAGAAAGAGCAGCGTCTTGGTCACGAGCGGCCCCGTGAACCCGGCGCCCCCAAGTGGGCCCGGGTCGGACACACCCATCTCGATCAACCGCTGCCGCGGCCCATCGCCGAGCGGTACCTGCCACGCCAAATCACCGGTCTTCAGGTCGATCGCTGTCAATCGCGAATAGGGCGGCTTGACCAGCGGGAGCCCCTCCGGACCCCGCAGACCGCTACGCCCCCTCCTATAACGAAAGTCTGAACGTTCCGGGTCAGCCTCCTCCAACTTGACCGAAATCGGGTTGGTGCTGGAAGGCACGAACAGGTAGTCGGTATCCGGGTCGAACCCCGCACCATACCAGTTGGCGCCGCCGCCCCAGCCCGGCATCTGGATGGTTCCCGTCAGCGACGGCGGATGGAAGAGGTCGCCGTACTCGTGCTGCGACAGGATCTCCTCCGCCGCGGCCCGTAGCTCGGGAGTAAAGTCGATCAGAGCGTCCACCGAGATGCCCTGCCGCTCGAACGCGGGCGGCTTGGTGGGAAAGGGTTGGGTCGGTGACGCCCGCTCGCCGGGCACCGTCGAGGCCACCACCGGCCGTTCCTCGATTGGCCAGACCGGCTCGCCGGTGACTCGGTCGAAGACATACGTGAAGCCCTGTTTACTGACCTGCGCCACGGCCTTGATATCGCGACCGTCCACCGTGATGTCAACCAATGTCGGCGCCGCCGGCAGGTCGTAATCCCAGAGGCCATGGTGCACCATCTGGAAGTGCCAGACCCGCTCACCGGTCGCCGCGTCAAGACAGACCAGGCTTTCGGCGAAGAGGTTGTCACCCAGACGATGCCCGCCATACCAGTCGTTGGTCGGCGTGCCGATCGGCAGATAGACGTAGCCCAGCTCCTGGTCGGCGCTCATGATGCTCCAGGCATTGGCGTTGCCCGTGTACGTCCAGGAACCATCCTCCCAGGCATCGTTCCCGAACTCACCTTCCTGCGGCACGGTGTGGAAGATCCACCGCATCTCGCCAGTCCGCACGTCGAACCCACGGATGTCCCCCGGCGGCGCGGTCTTGTATCGCGGGCCGTCTGAGATGGATGAATCGACGATCACAACGTCACCCACCACCAGCGGCGGTGAGATCACCTGATAGGCGCTGCGGTCCACGGGGCGCCTGAGCCCCTGGGTCAAGTCGATCTTGCCGTCGCTGCCGAAACGGCCGATCGGCTGGCCGGTCTCGGCGTCGAACGACCACAGGTGCGCATCACTGGTGGCCAAGAAGATCCGCGCCTCGTTGCCATCGGTCCAATGCGCCACGCCTCTCGAGTTGAACCCCAGGTTGGTCGGACGACCCGACTCGTAACTCCCGACGTCCTGCACCCAAAGCTGCTCACCTGTCTCGGCGTCGATCGCCGCCACGATACTGAGCGACGACCGGATGTAAAGCACGCCGTCGATCATCAAAGGTGTCGCCTTAAAGGCGGACGGTGTCAGACGCCGATTGTCGCCCGCGACCGCACCATCCGGGGACTCCCACTGCCAAGCCACCGTAAGCTGGCTGACATTCTCGGCATTGATCTGGTCGAGCGCCGCATATTTGGTGCTGCCATCATCGCCACCGTAACTCCGCCACTCGCCGTTCGGCGCGCCCTGCTGCGCTGCCCCGAATGAAGCCCACAGCAGCATCACGAGCAAGAATGTCAGACTAACGGCCATGGGCCTCTGTATCGTTATCGTCATCACCGGTCTCCAAACTCTTGCGACATGTACTAGGCAGCGTGCTCGCCCGAACGAGTCCACGTCGTTGACGACCGACTCAACGCCGCACCGAGGGCCCTCAACAGCTGTCCCTCAACAGTCGTGACCATGTTACCCGTCATCGCGTCAGAGACCGAACCCCAAGTGCCCGAAGCCCAAAGCGCTTCCTGCCTTTGTAGCGGCCCGGTGCACTATAGTGTCTTGGTCGAACGATTGAGGTCCAGGCCCATAAATGTCGCAGGAACAACCGATCCACCCGGCAGACGCTACCGAAGATCATGTCCATCTGGTCGAGTGGTACTTCCAGCAGGGATGGACCGACGGCCTACCGGTCATGCCGCCAACACCGGAGACGGTGGCCGCGATGGTCGACGCGCTCGGAGGAGACCGGGAACGTCTTGAGGCTCGCGTTCCACCGCGCTGGGGCAACCTGACCCGCGAGGTGCTCGCCGTGAACATGGTGCTCGCCGGGTGCAAGCCGGCCTACGCTCCGGTGGTGCGGGCCGCAATGCTCGCACTGTGCAGTTCACACTTCAACCTGAACGGCGTTCAAGCCACCACGCACATGGCAGCGCCGTTGCTGGTAGTGAACGGTCCGGTCAGGAGCGAAATCGGACTCAATGCTGGCGCAAACGTCTTTGGTTCTGGCTCGCGCGCCAACGCAACCATCGGCCGTGCTATCCGATTGGTCCTCCTCAACGTCGGCGGGGCCTGGCCTGGTGACCTTGACAAGAGCACGCTGGGACATCCTGGCAAGTACACCTTCTGCATCGCCGAACACGAGGAGGCCAGCCCTTGGGCGCCGTATCACGTCGAACAAGGGTACCGGCCGGAGGACAGCACGGTCTTCTGTATCGCGACGGAGGGTCCGCACAGCGTCACTAACCACGTGTCTGACGATCCGCAGGGGGTCCTAGACAGTTTGGTGTCGGCCATGAGTACCATCGCACACAACAACGCCGTCAGCAGCGGCTCATGCGTGGTCGTCATCGGCCCGGAGCACGCAGCCACTATCGCCGGACGCGGCTGGAATCGGAGTGACGTTCGGCGGTATCTTTGGTCGCATACCACCAACACCTACGACGACATCAGCTACCAGGGACGCTACGGCACGATCTACAACCGGAATCTACCGAAGTGGTACCGACGTGAGTCGGGCGCCCGCATCCCAATCGTGCCATCACCTGACGATATCCACCTCTTCGTAGCCGGCGGCGACGCCGGCCGATTCTCGGCATTCCTCCCCGGTTGGGGGCACATGACCTCGCCAGTGCTGCGGGCGGTCAACGGACAAGCGCCCGATGGCAGGGAGAAGTGCGTGGACGGCACCTGTGAACTGTAGAATTCGGAGGCCGAATGTCGACTCAATCTACGCTGCCCTCAGGTCAAATCGTTTTTGACCCTCGCGGAACGGTCACTTCCGAGACGGTCGCCTTGGCACCACGAATCGAGACACTCTCGGGTGCACGGATCGGGGTGCTCGATAATTCCAAGTGGAACGCGTCGAAGCTGTTGCGAGCCACTATCGCACGGCTCCAGTCAGAGAGCCCACCGTCAACAGTCACTCAGTACACGAAGGAAAGTTTCTCTCGAGTCGCATCCGCCGCACTCCTCGATCGGATTGCCGCCGAGAACGACGTTGTGATCACCGCCATAGGCGATTGAGGATCCTGCACGTCGTGCAGTCTGCACGACACGGTCGGGCTCGAAACTCGAGGGGTTCCCTCCGCGATTGTCATTACCGCCGCATTCGCCCGTGAAGCCGAGGTGCAACGTGCCGCCCTCGGTGCTGAACAAGTCGAACCGGTGATCATCACGCACCCGTTGAGCACGCTGTCAGAAGAAGAAATCGACGCTCGCGCCTCGGAGATCGTTTCTCAGTTGCCGCGAGTTCTTCTTAGGCCAGGAACATGATCGCCGCCTTGGAGGTGCCGAACGGATGCTCGTGAACCTTGCCTACGGTCGCACGGGTCTTCCGGTCGAGTTTCCCGACGATCGAACAACCGTGATCGAACCGACCTACGTTGAGGGCCTCGCTGACCAGGTCGGAGCAGTCCGTGAAGCCCTCGACCGGCCCACCGGCACCGCTCCTTTGCGAGCCCTGGTCAGCGCCGACCAGACGGTCGCCATTTCGATTTGCGACGTCACGCGACCGATGCCGAACGCCACGGTGCTACCCGCTGTGCTGGAAGCGTTGTCGCACGTCCCGACTAGCCAAATCGCCATCATGATCGCCAGCGGTACGCATCGGGCTACAACCCGGGACGAGCTGCTTGAAATGCTGGGTGAGGAAATTGTCGGCCGGAATCGGATCGTCGTCCACGACGCGTTCGACAATACGGAACTTGTATCACTCGGCTCTGTCGAGGGCGGGATTCCAGTCTGGTTGAACCGCACCTGGTCAAAAGCAGACGTCCGCATCACGACCGGATTCGTCGAACCGCATTTCTTCGCCGGCTTCAGTGGTGGTCCCAAAATGGTCGCACCGGGCCTGGCAGGGTTCAAGACGATCATGCGATTACACGACGCTGAGATGATCCGAAGTCCAGACGCGCGCTGGGGCGTAACTGAGGGGAACCCGATTCATGATGGGGTCCGACGTATTGCCGCTCTGTCAGGAGTCGACTTCAGCATTGACGTCGCCATCAACCGAAATCGGCAGATCACGCACGTCGCGGCTGGCGAACTGTTTACGGTACATCGAAAGGTCCGTGAGGTCGTTCGGCGAACGGCGATGCAGTCGTTTTCGGCCCCGTTCGACGTGGTCGTCACCACCAATAGCGGCTACCCGCTTGACCAAAACCTCTATCAGACAGTCAAAGGCATGTCCGCAGCCGCACAGGTGGTCAAACCAAACGGGGTCATCGTGTGCGCCTCGGAATGCTCCGATGGCTACCCGGACCATGGCGAATACCTCGACATCCTCACGCGTCACGACAGTGCAGACAAACTGCTGACCATGATCAACTCTCCCGGTCACAATCGTCACGACCAGTGGGAAGTACAGGTGCAGGCGCAGATTCAACAACGAGCCGAGGTACTGCTACGCACCGACGGGCTTTCTGACGCACAGGTGCGGTCGGCGCACCTGACCCCTATCGAAGATGTCGGCGCTGCCACACGCGAGGCACTCGACCGATTCGGCTCTGACGCCAGAGTCTGTGTGTTGCCCGAAGGGCCGCAGACGATCCCGTATCTCGCGGAGACCGCGTGACATATTCCGTACCGTCCCGGGTTCGACGGGGCCATGCGACCGAGACGCTGCGGGATCACATGGATGGAGTTGCGGCAAGTCTGCCGATACAACGCATCAGGTCCGCGACTCTGACAATAATCGTTGCGGTCACCGCAGCGTGTTCGAGCACTAACTCAACCACCGTCGAACAACACGTTGATCGCCTCTTCGAAGCCCACATATCGACCAACGCTCCCGGCTGCGCTGTCGGAGCCTCACGTGGCGACAACGTCCTCTACAGTAACGGCTACGGCATCGCAAATCTCGACTACACCCTACCCATCACGGCAAACACCGTGTTCGATGTCGGCTCTGTCACGAAGCAGTTCACCGCCGCGAGCGTCGTGTTGCTCAGTCTCGACGGCGCCCTCTCACTAGATGACAACGTTCGGTTGCATCTGCCTGAGTTGCCCGACCATGAACCGCCGATCACAATCAGGCACCTCCTGCACCACACGAGCGGCATTCGCGACTACCTGAACCTTATGGCGCTCAGTGGGCGGGAATTCTACGCACCGATCAGACATCAGGACATCGTAGAACTGCTTGCACGCCAGCACGCACTCAACTCCATGCCGGGTGAACGTTACAGCTACAGCAACACGGGCTACATGTTGCTCGCCACTATCGTCGAACGTGTTTCAGGGCAGAGCTACGGGACCTTGGCCCGCGAACGGATCTTCGAACCGCTCGACATGACCCAGAGCTTTCTCTACGAAGACGCCGAGCGAATCGTGTCGAACCGAGGCACCGGCTACGCGCCAGGTGGCGACCAAGGATACCGGGTCGTACACAACTACAGCTTCGCGACCGCGGGAGACGGGCAACTCTACACGACTGTCGGCGATCTGCTCCGCTGGAGCCACGCGCTACTATCAAATCAAGTGGCCGGACCGGACTTCGGACGACTGATGCTCACGCGCGGAACGCTGGACAGCGGGGCGCCACTCGACTACGGCGCCGGGCTGGCCCTCGGCGCGTATCGCGGTCTCCTCACGAACGGCCATGGCGGCAGCACGTGGGGTTTCCGGGCACACCTTGTACGGTTCCCCGAAGCTGATTTCACGGTCGCGGTGTTGTGTAACCGTGAAGACGTGAACCCACGTACGCTGGCGTATGACGTGGCCGACCTCTACCTAGATGACCGCCTCGGCGCCGCCGACGAAACGCGTCCGGCTCGACGATCCCGGAGCGATAGACCGCCCGAGCGTTTATCAATACCGGACGAGATCGACGACTACGTTGGCGACTTCTACAGCGTTGAGCTCGACGCGACCTACCACGTCCTAATCGACAGCGGTGCGCTCCAGGTACGAATCGGGCACTGGCCGGCGCTGGACCTCCTGGGGATCGCCGATGACACGTTTATCAGTACCGACTTTCCGGCGTGGACGGGCCCGCGACGCGTCGAACTCACTTTCAGTCGAGACCAAGGTCACACCGTGACGGGCTTGACGCTGTCTGCAGGTCAAGCGCGAAACATTAGGTTCGTGCGGCAATGAAACGGTCCTGATCTATGTCCAGTGTCACCTGGCAGGACGCCCTCACGGCCGGACAGACTCTCATCATCGACGGAGGGATGGGCACCGAATTGCAACGCCGGGGTGTCCCCATGAACGAGGTTGTCTGGAGCGGTGCCGCGGTACTGACACACCCGAAGGTGGTCAGAGAGGTACACGAGGACTACATCCGCGCTGGGGCCGATGTCATCATCACGAATACCTTCGGCAGCACGCGACAGATGCTGGCGGGCATTGGACGCGGGACCGATGTGGAGCAAGTGCACCGGCGCGCGGTGGCGTTGGCACAGGACGCTCGAGCCGCAGCCGCCGACCGTCCCGTCTCGATCGCAGGATCTCTATCGACGAGTCCACCGGAGTTCGACCACCGCGCCTATCCGCCTCCTGAAGAAGAACTGAGCATCTACCGCGAGTCGGCACAGTTGCTTGCTGACGCCGGGGTGGACCTAATCGCGCTTGAGATGCTCGAAGAGACGACGCACGCGCCGTTGGCCATGCGCGCCGCCAAAGAAACCGGTCTCCCTGTCTGGCTCGGTGTCAGTTGTCGCCGCGACGGCAACCGTATCGTGCGATTCACGAACAATGTGCCTCAGGTGTCGCTAGCAGACAGCCTCGATGCCCTCCTGCCGCTGGCTCCAGACGTTGTGAACATCATGCACAGCGAAATCGAAGTGATCTCAGACGCCTTGGCCGTCGTGCAGACGCGCTGGTCTGGGCCGGTCGGCGTCTATCCGGAGTCAGGGTACTTCGCGCAACCGAACTGGAACTTTACCGATGTGATCCCGCCGAGCGATCTCGCACGGGAAGCCTTCCGCTGGATGGACGCTGGCGCGCAACTCCTCGGGGGGTGCTGCGGCACCACTCCGGCTCACGTGCACGCGCTACGCAGTGCCGTCGATGACCGAAACGTCGACCGGTGACCGACGTCATCAAGAATCATAGGTTCGCTTCGGCAGATTGTCCTCTCGCAACGCACGAGTCAACGACACCGCCATCAGGACGAACACGATCAACAGTGGCATCGACGCCACGAGCGACGCCGTACGCATTGGGTCGAGTCCTCCAATGCGCATCATTGCCAGCGGCAGCAGCGCGAGAGCAACCGCCCAGAACATCCGGTGCCAGCGCTCGGGGTCCTCGTCGTGCCCCAGAGCAGTCGACGCACTTGAGGCGAGTGCGTAGGCGGCTGAATCGTAGGTTGTCGCGAGAAACACGAGACTCGCAATACAGAAGACACCCAGCACAACCCGACCGGCCGGCAGCGACGCGATGACCGCCACAATAGCCGTCGGCTCGCCTTGTTCAAGCACCAGGGCAGTCACGTTCAGTAGCCCTGTTAGTTCTAGGTGAAGCGCATAGTTCCCCAGGATGCCGTAATAAACGGCGCAGCCCAAGCTGCCGAACCCCAACATACAGAACACCACCTGACGGATAGTTCGCCCCTCAGAGATCCGGGCAACAAAAATGCCCATGAACGGGCCGATGGCCACCCACCACGCCCAGTAGAAAACAGTCCAGTCTTCAACGAACCTGGAATTGGTCAATGGGTCGGTCCAGGTGTTCATCCTGAGGAACTGATACACCAACAGACCAACGCTGTTGCTCGTCATCTTCAGGATGAACAACGTCGGCCCCGCCAACAGCACAAAAAGCAGTAGCGCCTTGGTAATGGCGACGTTCACGTTGCTCAACCGCTTGATGCCCCGATCGAGCCCAACATAGACGCTGGCCGTGAACAGGACAGCGCACAACGCCACGACGCCCACCTGCAGACCGAACGTGCTCTCGACACCAAACAGGTAACCAAGGCCAGCGGCGATCATCGGGGTACCGAAACCAAGCGAAGTGCCAGCAGCCCCCAATACACCGACGATAAACAGCGTGTCGGTCGCCCGACCGATGAACCCCGCTGTCTGACCTCCCAACACCATATGGCAGGCGCTGCTCACGCGCATGTG
>UINC01000025.1_pt1 | contig 17007 bp, 14 predicted proteins | sample 5385821 | NCBI WGS metagenome assembly UINC01 (sample SAMEA4666929, study PRJEB26691) | marine metagenome | isolation source: Pacific Ocean | place: Pacific Ocean | collected 2011-10-13 | reverse complement strand
GGTAGCGGTATCGGTCGGGTTTGCGGCGATGATTGGTATCGTGTTTGGCTTCTATCCGGCCTGGAAAGGCGCCCAACTCGACCCGATCGAGTCGCTACGATTCGAATAAGACCACGAACCACTCAAGCCGCCGAGAACGACCTGACCGTGAGGGGACCTCGGTCGAGGCCCCTCACCCTCAAAGTGTAGCCAGGCTGGGCCTACGGCGTGCCCAACCATTAGCCGTTTGCGACGCTACTGCACCCGCTTGGCCGTCCAGTCGCCGCCACCGTATCCTCCAAAATCCATGGTGCCAGTAATCATGTCGCCGTCTACGACGCCGTTCATCGCGATCTCGATAAACTGACCACCGGCATCGACCTCGACGACCCATTCGATCTTGTTCTCAGAGACCATGCCTCCGTCAAACTCGAGGGTGCCCTGATCACTAATCAACGATCCGCTCAACGCCTCTCCATCCTGTTGTAGCGTCAACGTCCCAGGCAGTGCTCCCTGATCTGTGTTGATTGTCATCTCCCAGCGCCCGGTCACGTCAGTCTGAGCCGCCACGACTACCAACGCCAACACGGCCAGAGTCAAAACCATTGCTACTCGATTTCGCATGTCAGTACTCCTCAGAACAGAGGTTAGTCAACCAAATCACGACCCCGCACACCGGACCACGGCCGCGGACACCGTATCGTGCATCAATTTCGGACCACATCGCAAGCGACTCGTAAGTTCTAGCCCCGCCTTGAACCCTTTACGCCCCAGTATCTCCGGACAACAGCCGAAGCAACTCACTGACCGTCTTCCCAGTTACAGGGTCCACCAATCCCGGTGCAATCTCGGAGAGAGGGCCCAGCACGAAACGCCGGGAACGAAACCGCGGATGCGGCAATTGCAACACCTCGGAGTCGACTATCAGGTCCCCGACAAGCAAAAGGTCGAGATCGAGCGTACGCGGTGCCCCGATTCGCGACCGGACACGACCGCGTTCGCACTCGATCCCCAACAGAGTGGACAGCAACGCTTCAGGTGGCGTGGTCGACGTCCCTACCAGCGCGCCATTCAAAAAACGGGGGCCGTCAACACCATGCTCGGGATCGGTATCGACAAAGCCGGACACCCGGACGGCAGTCAAGACGCGCTCGAGACGCGCAACGGCGAACGTGAGATGCGCACCACGATCCCCGAGATTACTCCCAAGCGCCACCGCCACGGCTCTGGCTGTTGGGCTCACGGCTGTCACCACCTGTCGACGGTGATAGACCTGAACCAGCAGGACACGACGGTCACTTCGAGCTCTGGTTCTCCTTACACGTGATGCACACGCGGGTCCACGGAATGGCGTTCAACCGAGCCTCCGCGACCGGCTCCCCGCAATCCCTGCAGACTCCATAACTGCCCTGTTCGATGCGCAAGAGCGCCTCTTCGATCGCCTGAAGAATCTTGGCGTCCGTCTGCTTCAATTTCAGTTGGATGTGCACCTCATTGTTACCGGTCGCCTGGTCGGCGAGATCTCCCTGCCGGCTACTGGTGCCCTCGGGAGCCTGAATCGGCTTGGTGCCGGCGCTAGTCGACAAAATCTCTGAACGCTTCTCTAAGAGCGAACCCTTGTAGCGTGCTACGTTCATTGGGACTCCCTACTGGCAAGCCCGCGGGAAACCAAGCACCACATGACCCTGGCCCCATGAGCAGTCTCGCCGCGATACCTGTTTCCCGCCCCTGACCCCTCTGAAAAAAAAACGCCATGTTATCAGATGCAGTGCCTACTACTCAGCGCGCAACGTGCCCAACGGCTTCTGCCGAAGCACGTCCAAGCTGGCCACAACGCCAACCAGAGCCACCACGAGCGCCGTGATCGCAAGACCAGTCACGTTCACGAGAAGGGTTAGGTGCCAGCTGATGCCTAGCACAAATCGCGTTAATGCCCAGGTCAGCACCACGGCTCCAAATGAGCCTACGAGACCGGCCAGTAAGCCCAAGGCACCGTACTCAAGCAAAAGCATCAAGACAATCGTCCGGCTCGTAGCGCCGAGAGTCTTAAAGATCGCGGTCTCATAAAGCCGTTGAAATTTCGTCATCGCCACTGAACCGACCAAGATGAGGACACCGCTCAGAAGCGCGATTCCACCAACAACCGAGATGGCGAGCGTCACAAAATCGAGAATGCGACGAATCGTCGCGAGGACTTCTCGACCGTCAATCACAGAAACATTCGGAAAAACTGTCACGAGATCGCTCTGTAGCCGGGTCCTGTCTTCTGTCTCAGCCGGTCCCCGCAGAAACCCAATGAAACTGTGCGGAGCCTCATCAAATGCACCCGGTCGAAACAAAAACATGAATCCCCCACTGCGGGAATCGTCCCAGTCCACCGCGCGAACACTAGAAACGACGGCAGACACCTCACGCCCAAGAACGTCAAACCGAAGGATGTCGCCGATCGCAAGGTCGAGTCGATTCTGCACACTCTCCTCGACAGACACCTCGGTCTGATCTGAGACTTCGTTAGTCCAAAACTGACCGTCCACCACGCGCTCGTTTGCCTCGAGACGCCCCCGATACGTCACTGTGTACTCACGTCCGACACCACGTCGCCGCAAAGCGCGAGGCCCGTCCAAAGTGGTCCTGGCGCCGGTCACACCGGTGACCCTGGCCCGCAGCACCGGCAAGAGATTCGGCTCCATGCCACCCCGTTCCACCACGAGCGCACTCAATCCCTCGGCCTGATCTCGCTGGATATCGAGCAGGAACATGTCGGGCGTGTCGTCGGCGATCTCAAGGGCGAAGGCGCGAAGCAGATTGGCCTGCACGGCGTGAATACCGATGATAAAGAAACTGCCAAGGCCTACCGCAAACAGAATCACCCGCGTCTGGTTCCCCGGACGGACTAGGTTGAGTACTGAGTGCCGCAGAGCGAAGCCCGCGCCAACCCCGACCGGCTGAATGAGGCGCACGAGTCCCCTTCCAACCAGATGCAACACGACCGCCACGACGGCGAATCCACCACAAACCCACAACCCGACCTCCCAAGATGACGCCTGCCAGCTGGCGAGTCCAATGAGGCCAAAAGCCAACACACCGACCACTCCGACTTGAATCCAGTCATGAGTCACCGTCGGCGTAAGCCCCCAGCGTAAGAGCGCCAGTGGCTTAATCGCTCGCATCTCGAGCAGCGGACCCAGTGCGAACAGTAGGGACACCAAAACCCCGACTCCCACGCCCTGCGCTACCGCGGAAACCGTCAATCCATAGGACAACGCAGGCAAACCCGCCGCGCTAGTCGCCTGTTCCGTGAGCGCCGTTGGAATCGAGGCCATGATCCCCCCGGCTAACGCAACACCGAGCAGCGAACCGCCCAGGCCAAGCACAACAACCTGGGCGACGTAGATGACGAGCACCTGCCCGCTCGTCGCGCCGAGACACTTCAGAATCGCAACGCTCCGGACCCGCTGCTGCACAAAGACCCGCGTGACACTCCACACCCCAATTCCACCCAAAATGACGACAACAAAACCGATCAGGCTCAGATAGTCCTCCGCCTGCTGAAGATTCGATGCGATCCGGTCCTCGGTCCGCCTATAGGACCGGATGCTGACGAACTGCCCCTGCAACGGCTCCCGCAGCGTCTCCACGAGCGGCTCGATACGGGCCTCAGGGAGCTGCAGCAACAATTGACGCTCAGCCCGCGTCCCGAATCCCAGCAATCCGCTTCTGACAAGGTCGTCGTAGTCAACCAACACACGCGGCCCGAAACTAAATGCCCCTAGTTGACCGCCAGGTTCCCGCAAAATGACCCCGCGAATCTCAAACGTTTCCCCACCGATCACAATGTCATCGCCGACACCAACGTCAAGCTGCGGTAGAAGTTCAGGTCGCACCAGCGCCCCGCCACCAGCTAACAACTCGTGCCGGTAGGAAATATCACCCTCCAACACGAACTCGCCATAAAACGGGAACGCCGACTCGACCCCGCGTAACTCAATGACTTTGGTGACAGTTTTGTTTTCGTCCGCTGGCCGAACCATAGTCGCCGTCTCAATGGAGCGTGTCCGGACCACGTCCGGTTCGGCGTCCAGTGACTCCTCGATTAGCGCCAGGGCTTCGTCGGTCCACGGCTGGTCGGATTCGATCAGGATGTCGGCCGCGGTCAGGGCTCGCGTTTCAGACGTCATGGCGACCCCGACGCTCTGAATCACGGACCGCAAGGCCACAATGGTGCCGACTCCGATCGCGACGCACACAAAAAAGAACGCTAGACGACGCCACGAGGCTCGCAGTTCGCGCACGACCATACGAACTACGAAGCTCACCCGTAGCCCTCGCTCATGCTAGATTTCGGAGCCACAGTCTCTGCTTTACCATCTCGCATGCGCAGCGTGACGTCGGCCGAGGCGGCCAGGTCGGCATCGTGGGTCACGAGCACGATAGTCGTCCGACGCGACGCGTTGACCGTGCGCAAAAGCTCGACGACCTGGCGCCCATTCGCACTGTCGAGGTTGCCGGTGGGTTCGTCGGCGAGGAGTATGGGGGGATCATTCGCGAGTGCTCTCGCGATGGCCACCCGCTGTTGCTCTCCTCCTGAAAGCTGCGCCGGATAATGGTGCGCTCGGCCATCCAGCCCGACCTCCGAAAGCAGAGACGTCGCACGGGTTCGGGCGTCGGTGGCACCAGCGATCTCCATTGGCACAAGCACGTTCTCAAACGCCGTGAGCGAAGGCACGAGATGGAAGAACTGAAAGACAAAACCAATCTTTTGCCCTCTGAGTTGAGCCAGCGCGTCTTCGGTGAGCGCTCCGATCTCCTGCCCTTCAATGACAATCTCACCTGTCGTTGGCAAGTCGAGGCCAGCAATCAGCCCAAGCAACGTTGATTTTCCGCTTCCAGACGGTCCCATAATCGACACGTACTGCCCGGCCGAAATGACGAGATCCAATGGCTGGACGATCGTCAGCGGCTCCGTACCACTAAGCACTGTCTTTGAAACATTGCGTAATTCGATCATCTGTTCGACCCCGCAGGCCCCATCTCACCGCTATCTATCCTGGCGCTCGACCATAGCCCCGCGCCGGCCGACGTAAGTTCCAGCAACTCCTGTATCTATCGAACAGTCGAGGGAAGACCGACCAGAAGCGGCGCAAGTGCCTCATACACTCGGTTGGCCACAATTGCGCTGCCCTCCGCGGTGGGATGAATGCCGTCGGGCTGATTGAGTGCCGGTACCGCAGCGACCCCATCGAGCAGAAACGGCATGAACGCCACCGCAAAATCATCTGCCACGTCTTGAAATGCCGCGCGAAATTCTGCCGTATAAACCGAACCGTAGTTGGGCGGTGCCTCCATGCCGGCAAGTAAGACTGGTATTCCTCGATCTCTAGCCAGTGCGACAATCTCAGTGAGATTCTGTTTCATCTGTTCGACCGGAAGCCCGCGCAGTCCATCGTTGCCGCCCAGCGCAACGATCAGGATGCGCACATCCCCAGCAAGCGACCACTCGGCACGGCGCAGCCCCGCCGCCGTTGTGTCACCGGACACTCCAGCATTTACCACTGTCAGGTCATACCCATCTCGATGAAACCGTTCCTGCAGTAGCGCCGGGTAGGCTTGGTCGCCCTCTAATCCGAGTCCAGCCGTCAGGCTGTCACCCAAGACGACCAACAACGGGCCGCGCTCACTTCCCCCTGACGCCGCCAGGGAGACAGCAGGCCGCGTCCCCACTCCATCCGTCTCGCCCACCACCGGAACCAGTGCGGCGTCCGGCCCACAACCACCCATCCCAACGAAAAGAACTACCCCGAGGGCTCGTCCCAGTGATGACCGAGAGCAGGTCGACATCTCCCTATTATGCAATAGCTGCACCATGTCTCCGGCCTGCTCACACAGTCGCGTCCGGACGTCGCAATCGTGATCGGCGCGACCCAAACCATCGCGCACGGAACCAGTAGCCATAGACAACAAGGTTCAATATGAGGGCGCCCAGGCCGAGACCGATCTGCAGCTCCCGAGTCAACCCACTCGGGTACAGCCACGGCATCACATACTGGTCAACAAAGTCCCCCTGATAGCCAACCTCGCCAGCTTGTTGGCGGAGCCACACTTCGATGGGGGTCAGCGGACAAATGGCTCCAGTCCACTCAACCCCCACACCCCATGCAACTGCCGGCAGGTGCAGCCACGCCAACCTTGGCACCTTCCAAACCAACAATCCACCGACCGCCACGAAGACGACAAACGCAGCGTGAAGCCCCACCATCAAATCGGCTAGGAACCCGTTCATGATTCTCTCGTGTCCCACCTCGAGTATCGCTACGACGCCCCCGACATCCTACTTGTGCGACCGAACCCCGCGTGTAGAATAGGCTGATTCGTGCGCAACCTGCCGCGTCGTTACGAAGGGGCACTTAGATGAACGCAGCCTTGCTTGCCGTTGTCGGACTTTCGATGATCGCCATCGGCTACCGTTTCTACTCAAAATTCATCGCCGAGAAAATCTATCAACTCGACCCTGATTTTGAGACACCTGCGCACGCTCAGCGTGACGACATCGACTACGTGCCGACGAATCGGATCGTTCTCTGGGGCCACCACTTCACGGCGGTCGCCGGCGCGGCGCCAATCATCGGTCCCGGCATCGCCGTCATCTGGGGGTGGCTGCCAGCCTTCATCTGGGTCGTCCTCGGGACGATGTTTTTTGCCGGCGTCCATGACTTCGGCGCGGTGTGGGCCAGTGTACGAAGCAAAGCCCGATCAGTCGGCGCGCTCACTGGCGACGTCGTAACCCCTCGCGCCAGAACCCTTTTCATGATCGTGGTGTTCTTTCTGCTCATGATGGTCAACGCCGTCTTCGGCGTCGCCATCTCAGACGCATTTCAAGAAACGCCCAGCAGTGTCATTCCAGCCTGGACCGCCATCGTCGTGGCGGTCGCTATCGGCGTGCTCATCTACCGGATGCATGTGCCTATCCTGTGGCCGACCATCGTCGGCACGGTGATTCTCTATGCGGTGATCTTTCTTGGTGACGCCGTTCCGATCTCATTGACAGACGGCCTCTTCGGCTTGGCCCCCGGCGCCCAGTGGATCATCATCCTCTTCGTCTACGCCGGCATCGCCTCGCTCCTCCCAGTCTGGCTGTTGCTTCAACCGCGTGACTACATCAACGGTATCCAGCTCTTCATCGGCTTGGGTCTGCTCTACGGTGCGGTGCTCATTGCCAACCCCACGATTGTCGCACCCGCAATCAACGCCAACGTGCCAGCCTCAGCTCCACCTATTTTTCCGTTACTGTTCGTTACAATTGCCTGTGGCGCCATCTCCGGTTTTCACGGCTTAGTCGGCTCTGGTACGACTTCGAAACAACTCAACAAAGAGACCGACGCGAGGTTTGTCGGCTATCTTGGATCCTCCGGAGAAGGGGCGCTGGCTCTCGTCGCAATCATCGCGGCAACCGCCGGATTCGCGTCATTGACCGAATGGGAGACGATGTACTCGGAATTCGGCAACGGCGGCTTGGCCGCTTTTGTCCAAGGCGGAGCCGTAATTGTCTCTTCAGGAGTCGGTATCTCGCAGGGGTTTGCGACAACGCTGCTAACCGTCATGGCGGTGCTGTTCGCCGGTACAACGATGGACGCCGGGGTTCGCCTACAGCGGTATATCATCCAAGAATGGGGAAGTATTTACAGCATCCCCATCCTCCAGAACGGATACATCGCCACAGCGGCCGCGGTCTCGGCCTGCCTCCTTCTCGCCTTCGGCGCCGGGGGCCCGAGCGGCGAAGGCGGCATGCTCATCTGGCCGCTGTTTGGCACGACCAATCAGCTACTTGCCGGACTAACGCTGTTGGTTATCAGCGTAATGCTCGTGAAACTGGGGCGTCCGGCTCGCTACACCCTCACGCCCATGATCTTTATCACCACGATGGCGCTCGCAGCCGCCCTCGTCCAATTGAGAACCTTGTTTCTCCAAGGCCGTGACGCTGGATGGCCCGCTGGAGGACTTTTGTACCCGCTGCTCTTGATCGACCTCGTCATTGTCGTCCTCGCCATTTTCGTTATGCTTGAGGCCGGCTCGGCGTTCATGCGCGAGAGGCGCAGCGCAGCAACGGCAAGCACATAGTCAACGTTTCTCCTCATGACATGACGGATGCCAGTGGCCCATTCGGTAGATTCAAGGCGCTGCTTGAGGAATTCTACGTAGCGCCGTATCGTGGTGCCCTCGCCCGGGCGCAGCGCGACGAGGATGACTTGTTCATGCTCTTCGTTTTCGCAGAATTGATGGGGGTCCCAAATCCAGCGGCCTACTACACGCTCGAATTGCAGCCCCTGTTACTCGAACGGTTCCACGAGTGGCACCGCCGACAAGGCTTGGAGCACTCACCTCTCGACGGGTTCCGCTGCTGCTAAGTGATGTTGTTTCGGCTGCCGGTTCCTCGCATCCCGATCGGAGCCCACTACTGAGACTACTTCTGACCCGCCCGCTGCTCTTCATCGGTGGAAAGGGAGGGGTCGGCAAGACCACGACGGCGGCGGCGCTCGCGCTAACGTCCGCTGACACGGGTCGCCGCACGTTACTTGTCTCCACTGATCCCGCGCACTCGCTAGGCGACCTGTTCGATCGTGCGATAGGCAGTCGAGAGACCTCTCTGACGCCATCGCTTTGGGCGATCGAGGTCGACCCCGATGAACAAGCAGACGACCACCTCGCTACCGTGAAGGCTCGAATGAAACGTCTGGTCCACCCGAAAGCGTACGACGAAATAGATCGCCAGCTCGACCTGGCTCGGTTAGCGCCGGGGACGGTAGAGGCCGCCATGCTCGAGCGCGTTTCGGAGGTAATGGCGCTGGCCGGCGATCGTTACGACCAGGTCATTTTCGACACCGCACCGACTGGACACACCGTACGGCTCTTATCGCTGCCCGAGATCATGGCCGCCTGGACCGAGGGCCTGCTGGGACATCGGAAACGCTCAGAGCACTTGGGCTCAGCGCTACGTCACCTAGGCGGCGGCCGCGTGCAAGGCGACGACCTGTCGATGCTCGACGCGGCGGTGGATCACGACCCGGGCAGCCGTGACGCCCAGCTCAGCACCTTGCTGCAGGATCGACGCCGCAAGTTCGTACGCGCCCGTGAACAGTTACTCGACCGTGAACAGTGTGCATTCCTCCTGGTACTGAACCCGGACCGACTGTCCGTGCTAGAAACCATCAAGGCCCGCGACACTCTGGCACGCTTCTCTGTGCCCGTCTCGGCGCTAGTCGTAAACCAAGTGCTTCCGACCAATGCAGACGGCACATTCCTGGAAGCGCGGCGACGCCAAGAAGCCAAGCACCTGGGATGGATCGATAACGAATTTTCCAGCATTCCGCGTGTACGCGTGCCCCTACTGCCTGGTGATGTGCACGACCTAGACACGTTACGTCGACTCGGCTCGTGGATCGCGAGCGACGGGCAAGATTCTGACTAACGGGTATCGATTTCGCGCTCGGCATAATGATTCCAACCAAACGCTTCCTTGATAGCCATAGCGAAGTCGAACCCAAACTGCTCGCTGTCTTTCAGCGCCAGGTTGAACCGAGCGGGAAAGACCGCGTGGCCCTCATACTCTTCGTTCCAAGAACCAAGGGTGTAAATGGGTGCCGGCAGCTTCGCTGAACCTATGGCACTCGGCCACTCGATCGGCAAATATCTCTCGTTATTGAATCGCATGAGCAGTTTGAGGTAGTCGGCCAGGGCCGAACGCGTGGTATTGAGAATCGGGAGTCCGTGTTTGGCAAACCCACCGGCCAAACTCGGAATCATGAGCACCCGCTCGCTAGAAAAACGATTTCTGAGGCCCTGCATTGCCTGGGCAGCACGCTCCAGACGTAGTCGCTGCAATCGACCGTACGCTTCGTTCATCTCAAACGGCGTCGCGCTCGTCTTAAGGTTGGCGGCGTGGTACGTGTAGACCGCATCAAACACCGAAGCGCGACTGATCCGGTCCGGCGAAGGTGTCGCTGTCGACGCAAGTGGCAGGAGCTCCTCACCAACAAGGTACGGCAGTTCACCGTACACCTGATTGAACGCCTCACGCGCTTGCCCGACGACCGTCGCCATTCGCAAAAACTCGCCACCATCTCTTTGATTAAGGCCCCAGGAATGAGAGGCGAAGATAAAGATAACTGGGCGACCGTCGAGCAGGAGCACCCGAGTCGGGTACCGGTCCCGCGCCTCGACCATCGTCTCCGCCATAGCCGCGAAATCCTCCGCGAGCGTTTCATCGACAGCAGGTGACCGAAAGTCAACCCTACCCCCAACCGACGGCAACGCCAGGATGCTCTCGTAGAGCAGTGCTACGTGACGGGTTTCGGCGTTCGACGCCCCAAAGTAGCCCGCTCGATAGTTCTCCAGAATCGTCGGCGTTATTCGACTCGGGATCCAGCTCAACGCGTCCACCGTTATGCCGAATTCGTTCTTCAGGTCATTGAAACCCGTTTCCACAGTGGCATCGTTCGAAAGATAGTCACCCGCGAGATAACGGACAGTCTGCTGCAAAAGGGGACGACGGAGCTGGTCATGCCACCCGTAGTGCCACGCCACGGTTAACGGTCGGGGAGCTATTCGAAGCGCCAGAGGGTCAGCAGATTGCACCGTCCTGATCACGGCGTCGACTTCAGCCTGACCGACCACGCCACGACCGAACACGTCGGCCCGGTGATCGAACCCCGTGTTGGGAACAAGACCGAATCCTCGATCCGTGGAAATCGCCTGGACCATCAACTGGATGTCGCCGGCCCCCAGCCGCCCATCGCCGTCAACATCCGCAAGGTATGGCGCTAGAGTCGTCTCGGTTTGCGCGAGTGAGCTGATCCCAGACGCCCCCACCGCCAACGCTGCTCCACCAAGACGCAGAAAATCTCGTCGTCCGAGTGAACGGGGCGTCATAACTCAACCACTGTGAAGAGTGCAGGTTTAATAACAGCGAGTGAATGCTGGAGAAGACTCAGTGGCCACCACCACTAGTACCGGTAATGATTCGGCTTGTACGGACCCTCGACCTTAACCCCAATGTAGGCGGCCTGGTCTTTCGACAACGTGGTAAGACGGACCCCTAGGTGGTCAAGGTGCAAACGCGCTACCTTTTCGTCGAGCAGCTTCGGCAGCATGTAAACCTGCTTCTCGTATTCACCGGAATTTTGGTGGAGGGCGATCTGCGCGAGGACCTGGTTAGTGAACGAAGCCGACATCACGAAACTGGGATGCCCCGTAGCGCATCCGAGGTTCAGTAGTCGCCCTTCAGCCAGCACCATGACGCTGTGCCCATCTGGAAACTGCCACTCGTCGTACTGCGGTTTGATGTTCACATGCTCAATCCCGGGAATTTTCTTGAGTCCGGCCATGTCGATCTCATTGTCGAAGTGCCCGATATTGCCCACAATCGCCTTGTCCTTCATCCGGGCCATTTGGCTGGCGGAAATGATGTCCTTGTTTCCTGTGGTCGTGATGAAAATATCGGCCCGGTCGATCATGGCCTCGAGCGTGTTGACCTCGTAGCCTTCCATCGATGCCTGGAGCGCGCAAATCGGATCAATTTCAGTCACCACCACCCGGCACCCCTGGCCGCGCAGGGCCTGCGCAGAGCCCTTCCCGACCTCACCAAATCCACAAACGACCGCCACTTTGCCCCCGAGCATCACATCGGTCGCCCGGGCCAATCCGTCTGGAAGCGAATGGCGACAGCCATAGACGTTGTCAAATTTGCTTTTGGTAACCGAGTCGTTGACGTTGATGGCGGGAAACAACAACGTGCCCGCCTCCATCATTTCATAGAGCCGGTGCACCCCTGTCGTCGTCTCTTCGCTGACGCCGCGAATCGCCGGGCTGAGTTTCTGCCAGCGTGCCTTGTCCCTCCCCCGGATGTTTCGAAGCAGGTCAAGGATCACTCCCCATTCTTCCGGTTCATTGGCCTCATCGAATTCAGGAACTTCACCGATATTTTCAAATTCGTATCCCTTGTGCACAAGAAGCGTGGCGTCACCACCGTCGTCGACGATCAGCTCTGGCCCATCGCCATTCGGCCACACGAGCGCTTGATCCGTGCACCACCAGTATTCAGTTAGCGTCTCACCCTTCCACGCGAAGACAGGGATTCCCCGCGGGTCAGAGGACGTTCCACCGGTTTCCGGCCGTCCCACGACGACCGCCGCCGCTGCGTGATCCTGAGTAGAAAAGATGTTGCATGAGACCCACCGAACATCGGCACCCAAGTCAGCCAACGTTTCGATGAGTACGGCCGTCTGCACCGTCATGTGCAAGCTGCCCATAATACGAACGTTGTGAAGTGGCGATTGCCCAGCGTATTCCTCACGCAGCGCCATCAACCCTGGCATTTCCTGCTCAGCCAGCCGGATTTCGTTGCGACCAAACTCCGCCAAGGACAGGTCTGCCACCTTGAATGGCTCACGTCCCAACTGAACCGTCTCGGCGAACGAATGAGCCTTCTCCACAGCCGTCGATCCCATTTCTATCTCCTCTCGGGCCGCCGCCAAACGTCATCCCACTCGGGGGAACGCTTGGGCACACCCAGCGTGAACCGAAACTATGTGCACAGTGGGATAGGGTGCCCGAAAACTGGCGCGCGCCACACCACGACGGCCGCCGCCCCTAGGGACGCGCACAGCTCGCTGCCACCCAGTGTCGACCGACAAACCTCGGTGCCATTGTACCTCGGTTCGAGGCGCAGACCAGACGTCTCACGGGCGTAGATAGTGCCAAGGACACGAAGCCAAAACGTAGACGGCCTATCTGGCCCAGAAAGCATTCGTCTGAACTGCCATCCGCGTGATCGACTCCCGTACACCCAGAAGGTTCGGCGCCTAAAGGAACCACACCCTCTGCTGGCAGCGCTTACGGAACCTGATAGGCGCGCAAGTCGAACTCCGAGAGCACGGCTAGCAGATGATCGAAAATGTCGGATTGGATGCCCTCATAGTTGACCCAGTTTTGGTCCGTGCAAAAAACATAGATTTCAATCGGCACGCCGTGCACAGTCGGGGCGAGCTGACGCACCAAGAACGTCATATCCTGGTGAATCTGCGGATGATGCCGCAGGTAAGCCACCACGTAAGCCCGGAAAGTGCCAATGTTCGTCAAACGACGTGGGTGTAAAGAAGTGGCCGGTTCTGCCTCGTGCCGAGTATTCCAACGCGCAAGCTCTTCCTGTTTCGCGTTGAGGTAGTCTGCCATGTAGTGGATTCGTGACAACCGGTTGATTAACCCATCGTCACAGGCCTTGATCGAAGTGATGTCGATATTGATGGCCCGTTTGATGCGCCGGCCACCCGACTCCGACATTCCCCGCCAGTTCCTGAAAGATTCACTAATCAGCGCGTAAGTCGGAATTGTCGTAACGGTCTTGTCAAAGTTCTGTACCTTCACCGTCGTCAGCGCGACTTCAAGTACATCGCCGTCGGCACCATATTTCGGCATCTCAATCCAGTCACCGGGCATGACCATCTGGTTGGCCGACAGTTGAATGCCGCCAACGAACCCAAGAATCGGGTCCTTAAAAATAAGCATCAACACCGCGGTCATCGCACCGAGACCACTGAATAGCAGTGCCGGCGACTCCCCGATCACGACTGACAGCGCGATGATAAGCGCCACACCATAGAGCACCAGCTTTGCTACCTGTGCAAAGCTGGTCAGCGGAAGTCGACGACCGAAACTCGACACACGTACTAAATCGACTACGGCATTAAGCACGCCGTCGACCACCGACACCACGACAACGATCATGTACAGCAAACAAATCGCAGTAACGAGCGTGGTCGAGGTGCTGTCGGGCCCAAGTACAGACGGCGCAAAAAAATAGACAACGAGCGCAGGCGCAATGTGCGCCAACCGGTGAAAGACTCGACGCTCCATCACCACGTCGTCCCAATTTGCGTCCGTTCGACCCGCCAGCCCCACCACGGCACGCAGTAGGACGCGTTTCGCCACGACATCCGCGGCCAGGGCAAAAGCAAGGATAGAGAGAAGTTGGACGCCGATTAGCACGAGTTCCGCTACGGCAGGGTCAACGCCACGACCGGCCATCCAGCCCTCTAACATGCTCAACATCACAAATCCTCAGATGAGCCAGTCGCCCTCGACCGACGAACACGCAGTCGCCGTGGAATGGCCAATTTCAATCGATTTCCGTTACGCGCGACACCACCGTAATTGCTACGGTGCCCCGGGACAGAGTGAATCGACTCGCTCGAATACAAAACAAACGACGACAAACAGGTTTCACTGACGGGTAATACGATAAAGCTTCGATTGCGTGCGTAGCACGACGCTGCCTTGCGCTACCGCCGGAGTCGCGAGCGACATCTCATCCAAAGAGTTCTTGTGCAGAATTTCAAACTCCGGCCCTGCCTTGACCACAAAGGTGTCACCGTCTTCACTCAACAAAAAGATCTTCCCGTTATACCCCCACGGCGACGCCGTGAATCCATTCCCGATCTCGAGACGCCTACGCCCATAGACCTCAGCACCAGTCGCGGCGTCGTGCGCTGTCAGAAAGCCGCGATCGAGCAACGTGTAATAGATGTCTCCGTAGACCAACGCGGTCGTGTTATAGGTGCCCAGTAGCGGGTAAGACCAGACTACATGGTCATCCCGTGAATAGGTGCGTGTCCCCGGAAAGCCCTCCTGCAGACCACTGGCGACGTCCTGGTAAATCGATATGTCACCGGCCGCTCCAGGCTGGATGGCGTAGACCGGCCGAAGTGAACCGCCAGGGTAACCGGAACTAATGTAGACGAGCCCATGGCTAGCAAAGGGACTCGGGGTGGTGAGTAGCGACATTCCGCCAAGTTCCCAGAGAAGGGTCCCTTTCAGGTCGTAGGACCTGACGCGGCCCGTTGCCGCCGTCACAATCTCCGTCCGCTGGTGGTTCTCCCAGACGAATGGGGTCGCCCAGGTGTGTCCTGGCTCCTGTCGTTCAACCCGCCATACCTCTTCACCCGTTGCCGTGTCCAGCGCAGTGAGGAACGACTGCGCGGTATTGTCGTTGACGATATACAGTCGGTCCTCATGCAGCGCTGGCGACGACGCGGTCGCCATGCCCTGCATCGTGTTGAATGTTCCTATGTCCTTCCGCCAAAGTTCTTTCCCGTCAAAATCTAACGCCGCAATCAACCCGATGCTACCGAAATAGGCATAAACGCGCTCCCCGTCTGTAACCGGCGTCTCTGACGCAAAACTATTCTTCAAATGTCGGGTAATGGTCGGCACCCCACGATGCAACTCCTTCGCCCACCTGACCGCACCGGTCTCAAAGTCAATATCGAACACCATCCAGCGGTGCTCACCACTCGCCGGTACTGACCCGTTGTGTTCACCGGGGTCGTATAGCCCTGGAATGGGTTGTACCTCGTCCTCAGCCGCACTGATGGCGGTCGTGACAAAAATGTGTTCGTCCCAGACAATCGGCGAACTCCAACTCAAACCGGGAATATCAATCTTCCAAGCAATATTCTCGGTCTCGCTCCAGGTATCCGGCAGCACCGAATCGTCCGCGACGTTGCCGGCCTGCAAACCGCGGAAACGAGGCCATTGCTGCGTGGCCCCATCGGCCGGACACATCAAGAACACCGCAAGCGCGACGGGCCCCACAGCTACGCGTCTCATCACTCGCCTCCCTCTCGGTCCAAAACCAACGCGTGCCATCTTAGTGTTCCGACAAGGCGTCCGCCACATGAATCCTCCACGGCCACCTAGCGCCGGCCCCCTCCGGCACGAGCTATTTAGGAGGAGACAACACCGCGCCACCGTAGCCAACGGCACCGACAACAGCTAAACTAGCTCTCATAGTCGTGGTGGAAGTGTGCGCTTTGAGCGCAAAGGTACGGGGACAATCGGCACTGAGCGCGCTGGTGATCGGTATCGGCCTGAGCACAGGCACGGCGTTGCTGGCGCAGGCACCAGCGACTCTCGAGACCGCGCAATCCGTGGTCGACAACACCTGTGAACGGTGCCACAACGACCGGACCCGCTACGGGAATATGTCGCTGGAGGGCTTTTCGGTCGCTAACGTCCACGAACGCCCAGCGCTCGGGGAGGCCATGGTACGTAAACTCCGAGCCGGTCTCATGCCACCCGCTGGGACAACGCGACCCACCGGCGCTGCCCTCGCCAATCTGGCTGCCGCGCTAGAGACGGGTCTCGACGACGCCGCCGCCATTCCAAACCCTGGACGGCGCAGCTTCCAGCGACTCAACCGGGCCGAGTATGAACGCTCCATTCGAGACATGCTGGCGCTTGAGATCAGCGCCAGTGATTACCTTCCGCTCGACACGAAGAGCGCGAATTTTGACAACATCGCCGATACGCAATTGCTCTCCCCGACGCTGATGGACGCCTATTTGCGTGCTGCCGGCGAGATCAGTCGGTTGGCAATCGGCAACCGGACAGCCACGCCTATCGAGTCCACCTACCGGGTGACTAGGTGGGTTTCACAAAGAGAGCACGTCGAGGGTGCGCCCTACGGGTCCCGCGGCGGCGTTTCTGCCCTCCACACGTTTCCAGCAGACGGCACCTTTACCTTTCGTGTGTCGTTCCATCACGAAACGACCGGCGAACTCTTTGGCAGCGGTCGGGCGGCGCTGCACACCGCCGAACACCCGGAGCAAATCGAAATCTCCATCGACGGCGAGCGGGTCGCGCTGCTTGACATTGACCGGTGGATGCATGTCTCTGACCCCGATGGAGTCAACCTTCGCACCGACCCCATCGTAGTCACGGCCGGCCCCCACCAAGTGTCAGCGGCCTTCATTCGCCGTTTTGAAGGTCCAGCGCAGGACCTGATTTCACCGCACGAGTGGTCCCTCTCCAGCACTAGTGTCGCCAACGCGTATGGTTTTACTAGTCTGCCGCACCTGCGCGACCTGGCGATCCGTGGACCACTTGAGGTCTCCGGGGTATCGGACACCCCGAGCCGAGCACGCATCTTCTCGTGCCGACCCACCGACGCCGCGAGCGAGCATCCCTGCGCGCGCGACA
>UINC01000016.1_pt1 | contig 17089 bp, 13 predicted proteins | sample 5385821 | NCBI WGS metagenome assembly UINC01 (sample SAMEA4666929, study PRJEB26691) | marine metagenome | isolation source: Pacific Ocean | place: Pacific Ocean | collected 2011-10-13 | reverse complement strand
AAGCCTGTAAGTATAATAGATCTAGAATTTGGGTTTACCTTTCGAAGCTCAAGGACAACTTCTAATCCATCGCCATCATCGAGGCGAAGATCGATCACTCCAAAATCAAAGCTCTCTCGTGAAAGAATATCAAAAGCTTCTGTGACCGATTTAGCTTCATGAACATCTAATCCTCGTCTAGACATTGCCCTGGAGAGTTGATTAAGCCATACGGTATCATCATCAACTATTAGTATTTTTTTATCCTTATATAATTTATTCATTACTACTTCTCATGAAATATTTTTATGTTTTTCACTCCACTCTTTTTTGGGAATTAACAAAGATACTACAGCTCCATTTTCCGGTTTTGCTTTATTATAAATCTCAACTCTTATACCCAATCTTTCAAAAAGGGTCTTGGAAATAAAAAAACCAAGACCTAAACCCTTTTCCTTTGAACTATCACTAGAGCGGGAGGAAATATAAGGATCTCCTAGCCTATTCATTATATCGTTGGGAAAACCTTCACCGTCATCTTCGATCTTTAAGTGAATCTGACCTTCTTTCTCATCAACGCTTAAAAGAACTAAATTTTTTGCAAATTCCGCTGCGTTTTCAATAATATTAGAAAGACCGAGGAGCAACTCCGATCGTCTTTCCATTAGGTGAAAGCGTAAGTTGTCATTTTCACGGCTAAATACTATCTTCGGATTTATTCCCTTAACCTTGATTAACTCGCTTAACTCTTCTAATAGAGCGTGCAGTTCTATTTTGTTAACAATATCATCATCTAAAGAAGATTTTTCTCCAAGAGAACTTAAAATATTTTTACATTTATTAATCTCTTGCAAAAGAACTTCCAAATCTTCTTTTCCTTCTTTACTAATCTTTTCGTTTTTCATCAATTCACTTGCAATTAAATTAATGGTGCCTAAAGGGGTTCCTAACTGATGTGCCGCTGCAGCGGCTAATCCGTCTAAAGATGAAAGGTTTTGTTCATTTGAAAGAAGTTCTTCTGTAACATTTAGGGCTCCAGCAACTTCACGTGATTCTCTTGTTAAACTGCCCATATATGCCGAAAGAAATAATATTGTTACTAGTAAAGAAATCCAAATTCCTATGATCAATATTGGTGGATTCACTAGGTAAGTCATGTCTTCTTGTATAAGAGGATAATGAAAAAAACCCAATACAGATATTAACGCCAGAGTGAAAACTATTAAGATTGATGTAGATCTTAATGGAAGATTAGAAATAGAAATAGCTATAGGAACTATAAATAGCATAACGAAAGGATTTGATAGTCCGCCAGTAAAATAAACGAGCAAAGCTAGCTGAAAAATATCAGCACATATAACAATCGTTGTTGCGGTCTCACTTAATCTATGGTGCCAGGGATACCTTGGATATAAAAGTATATTCGATGCTGCTAATGCAAAAATGGTTAAATAGACTTCAAACCACGGAAGGTTGAAATTTAGAATCCCACCTACCACTGAACAGGTTAAAATTTGTCCAAAAACAGCTATCCATCGCAAGTAAACAATTGTCCGAACTCTAACTCCTAATTCTAAATTCGGAGAATATTTTCTTTCACTAGTCATTTCTCAATTAAAGAAACATTAATTAACATTATCTAATTCTAAAAGCTCCTTTACCGTCCTGATGGTTTCTTCGGGATCAATTACCTTAATAGTAGTCATTCCAAGTGATCTAGCAGGTTTTAAATTTATTCCTAGATCATCAAGATAAATACACTCCTCTGGATCAACTTTTAAAGCTCGATAAGATATTTTATAAATTTCAGGATTTGGTTTTCTTATACCAACCTTCGAGGATTCAATTATGTGATCAAACAAAAGCATAGCGTTCTTTGATTCATTGTTGTTTGAATTTTCTTCAAGATTTTTTTCTAAAGGTCTTATATTGTTGGTAATACATCCTAATTTATACCTTCCTTTTAACTCTTTTAGAAATTCAACCATATTTGGTCTTACAGATCCAGAAAGCAATTTTACCACTTCTCTGCCTTTTACGTTGTATCCTTTTTTTTGTACCTCTTCTAAAAAGAGCTTATCAAACTCATCTAGACTTATTTGATTGCTTTCAAATTTTGCCCAGGCATTAGAATCGGAATTCTCGGAATTCACAGTTCTAATTAAATCCTTGGGCAAATTGTTTTGTTTTTCGAAAATATTAAATGATTCAAAAGGGCTAGAGGTAATCACGCCACCAAAATCCCAAATTATTGCTTTATATTTCATTATTATTTAATCCTTTGGAAACCATAGCTCTCATTGAAAAAACAAGCTAGAGTAGAATATCAAAATTTGGAGGAACATATGCGAGGGGAACCTATTACACCAGAGAATAATGAGATATTGTATATGGAGAAAGATAATATAGTAACTCTTACACTCAACAGACCCGATAGACTTAACGCCTACACCGAAAGTATTTATATGGGTTTGCGGGAAGGCATAAATAGGGCCTCACAAAAACAAGACATAAACGCCATAGTTATAACAGGCGCAGGTAGAGGTTTTTGTGCTGGTGCGGATATGGATAACCTAAAAAAAACAAATTCTGGTAGCACTATAACCCCAAAAAGCAAGCAAGAAGATCAACTACCATCTGAAAATCTTGGCCCCTCTATTGCCGAACACTATAAAACCCGCTTTGGCTTTCTGGCTCTTTGTAGAAAACCAATAATAGCTGCAATAAATGGTCCTTGCGCAGGAATAGGTCTTGTAATGACATTATTTTGTGATCTAAGATTTGCTGCAGCAGGTTCGAAGTTTACGACTGCTTTTGCTAAACGTGGCCTTGTAGCGGAACACGGAATAAGTTGGATATTACCGCGATTAGTTGGCCATGCTCATGCGATGGATATATTATTCACTGGCAGAGTCTTCCTTGCCGAGGAGGCTGAAAAAATAGGATTAATAAACAAGTGCTTCTCTGCAGAAAATTTTATTGAATCTACAATGGATTACGTAAAAATGCTTTCAGAAACTTCATCACCTCGCTCCATATCAGTAATGAAGGCGCAAGTTTATAAAGCTTTCTTCCAGGATCTAAATAACGCTGCCAAAATTGGCGATGAAGAAATGCAAAAAAGTTTTAGTTCTGAAGATTTTAAAGAAGGAGTATCTCATTTTGTTGAAAAAAGAGCTCCTAAATTTTCTGGAAAATAATTAAAGAATTTTATCAAATAAAAAATGCTAAAATCTATTTTTAGACTCTTAATCCTCATATCTTTTTTAATCTCTGTACCGGCAGAGGCAGAGACGAAAGTATCGTATTATATAAATTTAGGGGGAATAAAAATATCTGATACAACTCTGTCAGTAAATTCTAATAATGAAGTTTGGAACATCAGATCCGAAATAAGTGCCGCAGGAATAGTTGATGTTATAATTGAATTTAGAGCATTCTCGGAAAGCAGAGGATTCATCAAAGGAAATAAATTAATTCCTGAAACTTACAGTTTTTCTTACGAAACTGGAAAAGGTAGATCACGAAAAGGAACTTTGAGCTATGACATGGGAATTCCATTTAAATTAATCACTCAACCCGAATATGATGTGGATGAAAAACCTGATTTTGATTTTCTCAAAGAATATGGCAAAGAAACTAATGATCCTTATAGTGCATTATTCGTTTCTGGAGAATTTGATGATCCCTGCACTTACACAGCACATGGTTTTGATGGAATTCGGGCGTTTAAAACAAAATTTATTCGTCCTGGAAAAAAAGAGGATATTGTTATAAATGATGAAAAATATGAGGTTTTAAAATGCACGGGTTATTTTGAACCAATTATAGGTTATAACCCAAGCGAATTTCTGGATGAAACTTCCAAACCAGGATCTGTCAATTATTGGTATAATTATTCAAGCAGAGAAAATTTATGGATTCCTCTAAAGGTTATTATAGAAACTCCTTTAGGTGGTTTCGTTATGAAAGCTGTAGCAGTTGAAACAGAAAATTTAACAATAAGTAAAAATTGATGAATATGACAATACCAACAATATCACTAAAAAAGATTGATAATAAAAAAGAAAAATTAGCAATAGAAATCTTTGACGCGTGTATGAATGTAGGTTTTTTCTCCGTTAAGGATCATGAGATAGATATTAGTTTAATTGAAAGTGTATTACATCTATCAAAGAATTTCTTCCAAAAGCCTCTTCAGAAAAAAATGAATTACTACATCGATGGTGGGGCCGGACAAAGAGGTTATACTCCTTTCGGAGTGGAAACTGCCAAGAACGCCCATCATCCCGATCAAAAAGAGTTTTGGCACCACGGTAGATCCAATTGGGATAAGGAATACGAAAATACAATGCCAGAAAATTTGGTTGTGCATGAGTTAACGGGTTTTAATGAGTCTTTGAATGAATTGTATAATCAATTGGAAAAACTTGGTTACAAGATATTATCGCTGATTTCTTTGGGTCTGGAGCTTGAGGAAGATTGGTTTAAAGATAAAATTAATCAAGGGAACTCCATATTAAGGTTAATTCATTATCCTAAAATTGAAAAAAATAATATGGGTATAAGGGCCGAAGAACATGAAGACATTAATTTGGTAACTTTGCTGTTCGGAACGAAGCAAAAAGGTTTAGAAATCTTGAACAATGATGCAAAATGGATACCGCTCGCAGTCAGTCCTGAAACTATAGTTTGTAATGTTGGTGACATGTTAGAAAGATTGACAAATGATAAATTAAAATCGACTACACATCGTGTAATTAACCCTAGGGGAGATGAGGCCCAACATTCGAGATACTCGATGCCTTTTTTTATTCACCTCAATCCGGATCATATTATTTCAACTATCCCAAGTTGTATCAATAGGGAAAATAAAAATAAATACGAAGAGAGCATAACAGCAGATAATTTTCTTCATGAAAGACTTAAGGAGATAAACTTAAAATAATCATATAACTTGCTAAAAACCCCTATAAATCTAAGAAAAAATACTGGTGTAGTATTATTATCACATTCCTTTCTTGATTTCGAAAAATTTTCTTGTCCTAACCCCCTCTAATATGTATTCTAACTCTGCATAACTTTAGTTATTATGATTAACCAATCATAAAAATCACGTGGGAGGCAAACTAAATGCTTAATAAAACTATTTATATAGCTATATCAGCTATAATCATGCCCGTGTTTTTGGTGGGTGTGGCTTTTTCTCAAGCTCTTGAAAGACAGGGTATCGAAGAGATCATAGTTACAGCTCAGAAAACCGAGCAGAACATTCAAGATGTTCCGATTGCTGTTACTGCTTTCAATACAGAAAGCCTAGAATTACAACAAATCGAAACATTTTCTGATCTTCAATTTAATGCACCAAATATTACCTTTACTAAAGGTAACTTTGCCGGTTCCAACTTTGTTATTCGTGGAGTTAACTCTTACACCGTAGCCGCTTCAGGTGACGGTGGTGTGGCCTTCCATATCAACGAGGTTCCGGTTGCTACAAGAATATTTGAGACCGAATATTATGATCTTGAGCGTGTGGAAATTCTAAGGGGTCCGCAAGGAACTCTATATGGTGCTAACTCTGTAGGGGGTACTGTAAATATGATGTTTGCTTCTCCTACCGATGAAGCAGAAAGCTCTGTTGAGGTAGAAGTTGGCGATTACGGTCATCGAAAGTTTAAAGCAATGGTAAATATGCCACTTGCAGATGGCTTAGCGTTGAGAGTCGCTGGTCTTTCTCTTCAAAGAGATGGTTTTTCTGATAATCTTTTCCCAGGAAGAGAAACTGATGTAGATGGACGTGACATCACTTCTTGGCGATTTACTCTTCAAGCTGATTTGAGTGAAAACACAACCGCAAAATTTACCTACTGGAATTTTGAGGAGGATGATAATCGAGCGCGTATTGGAAGACAAATGTGTAAAGCTACGGAAGTTCCTTCGTTTGGTTGTCACCCCACGGAGATAGCCTATCAAGGACCTGCAGGTAGTTCAACTTTTGGTGGAGATGTAGCGGCCATAGCCGGCTTAATGACTTGGTCACCTATGGATTATATAGGGCTTAACGCCAATAGAAGTAGCGACCCTCGTGCGACTTATCAAAATATGGATCCTGTCTACAAAGCTTCTGAAGATGGATATTTGTTGAGCGTTGAAAGTAACGCTTTTGAAAATATTACAATCAAGGCCAATGTTCTCTATCACGAAACTTCCGTTTTCTCACAACAGGATTACAACAACAATGATGGTTCTGCAAAATTCGCAACATATAATCCAAATAATACGAATCCGCTTGTTGCAGGGGGTAATGCTGCTTTCCCACAAGGCGTAGTTCCTGTTTCACAATATACTCCTACTGCTTGCGGTGTTTTCTGTGGTGCTATTCAGGGTTATTATGATTACTCATTTGCTTATGACACATCAATGGGAGGAGCAGAATCAAAATACGCGGAAATCTCTATTCAATCGTCTTTCGACGGACCGATCAACTTTATAGCGGGTTTAAACGTTTCTGAATATGAAAGCGCTGGTGTTTATGATGTGTATTTTTCTTCAGCCGATGCAGCTGCAATTGCCCCTATTTTAGCGGGATTAAAACTTTATCCTTCACATTATAGGAATGAAACAAACCCTTATGAATTGGAAAGAAAAGGATTGTATACTGAAGTCTATTATCAAGCTACGGATGACCTTAAAATTACCGTTGGTGCACGATGGAACGAATCCGAGAAGTCAGTAGCTGACAGACAACTTCTTTTTAATTCTGCTATACTTGGCGGCGGTACAGGTCCTGGAGATCCAGTGACCTTAGCTGTACAAACAGGCGATCCGAAATTTGTTCCAATCCTAATTGGTCTTGCTGCACCTCCAGGTGCTTTAGAGCCTATTCCGGGATTGGCAGAACAGCGTAGACTTCAAGGTGTTAGTTCATCGTTTACTGAAGAAGAAGTAACCGGGAAAATTGGCATCGATTGGACGCCTGACTTAGAGGGAACAGATTCAACATTAGTATACTTCACGTATTCAAGAGGTTATCGTCCTGGTGCATTTAACCCGCCTGTCGACCCTACTTTGTTTGCAGGTGTAGCACAAACTACAGATCCAGAATTTATTGATGCTTTTGAGTTGGGAATGAAAAATGTTCTTCTTGATAACTCTTTGATAGCGAATCTAACAGCTTTCTATTACGATTATCAGGATCTTCAAGTTTCTAAAATTATCGCACGTACTTCTGTGAATGAAAATATTGATGCTGAAATGCAAGGATTAGAAGCAGAATTATTCTGGAGTCCTTCTAGTGTTCCAGGTCTACGTATAGATGCCCAAGTATCGTTTCTTGAAACCGAAGTTGCCAATAACACCTACTCTCTTAACCCACTTGACAAGATTGGAAGAAATCTTGGAGATACATCCGGATGGTTGGTTAAAGACTTTGGTAATGGTGCAACATGTGGATTCAAAAAGGCATCAATTCTTGGAGGTATTGCTGCGGGAGTTCTTAATTTAAATCCTGCTGCCGGTGCGTTGGATATGATAGCGGCGGGGAAGACTTTATCAGTTAATAATATCGACTCAGCTGATCCTTCTGGTACTGTTGGTGCAATTGCTCAAATATTTGGAATGGGAGCATTACCAACTTTAGGTAACTGTGCAGTTATGAATTCCAAATTAACTGCTGCTGGTCTTGGTGGCTTCTATGAACCTGAGTATGACCTTAGCGGCAACGAGCTAGTTCAAGCTCCTGCAGTTACTGCTCATCTGGGCATAGAATATACTGCAGACCTTTCACAAGCGGACCTTATGATTACATCGCGTATTGATTATTACTGGCAAGACGATTTCTGGACTCGCCTTTACAATGTGCCTAGAGATGTTGTTGACGCCTGGGATGTCATTAATGCTCAAATAATTTTCCAATCAACCTCTGCACCTTGGTATATAAGAATATGGGGTCAGAATCTTGCAGATGACGATAATATTACAGGTCATTACTTCACTGCTGAAGCCTCTGGTGGTTTTAGAAATGACTTCTTGTTAGACCCAAGAATGATTGGTGTAACTTTTGGAGCTAAATTCTAAAAAAGTTATATTAAAATTAAAAATTAGGCGCGGTATTAGTATCGCGCCTTTTTTTATTTTCGTGAGGTAATCGACAGGAATACTGTTTCCAAAGAGGCTCCAACTACCTCAAAATCAACAACATTTACACCTGAATTCTCAACCATTTCGAGAATCTTTCTAGAATTATCAATTTTAGGATTATAGTTGATTTTAAGATTGTTATCAGCGTCAATACTTGCACCGAGTTGGGATATTGCAACATTTTTAGGATCAGTTTTTTCAGAAGTCTTTAGTATTATGGTTTTGGATTCTACATCCTCTAGAAGTTCTTTTGTTGATGCACATCTAACTATTTTTCCTTTATCCAATATAGCTATCGTCTCACATAATTCTTCTGCCTCTTCTAAATAATGTGTAGTAAGAATTATGGTCGTTCCATGTTCATTTAATTGCCTTACATAGCTCCATAATTGCTTGCGTAGCTCTATGTCTACCCCCGCTGTTGGCTCGTCAAGAATAAGTATAGGGGGTCTATGTACCATAGCTTTTGCAATAAGTAGTCTTCTTCGCATCCCGCCCGATAATTCACGAGCGTAAGCATCAGCTTTATCTTCCAAATCAAGAACCCTAAGAATTTCTTGTGTGATCCTTTCCTTGGGCCAAATCCCATACATTCCAGCTTGTAGATTGAGAGTTTCTCTCGGTGTAAAGAATGGATCAATATTCAACTCTTGCGGTACTATTCCTAAATAAGATCTTATGGTTCTCGGATTTTTATCAATATCGTAACCCCAAACCATAGCCTTTCCAGATGTTTTTATAGTGAGACCCGCCAATATATTGATGAAGGTTGATTTACCAGCACCATTGGGACCCAACAGACCAAAAATAGATCCTCTTGGAATATTAAGAGACACTGAATCAAGAGCAAAAAAAGAACTTTTGCCATCCGGAGATTTATACTGCTTACTAAGGTTCTTAATATCTATTGCGTTATCAGGAAGTTTTTTTTCAGTCATAATTTATATATTTCAAATCAGAATATAATTGTTACTTTTACCACATTAAACTTAATGTCATAATGGAAAATAAAGAATCACAATGAATGAAAAAAAAGAACATATCTATCTAGTCGACGGTTCAACTTATATTTTTAGAGCTTATCATGCACTTCCGCCCTTAACTAGAAAATCAGATGGATTTCCAGTTGGTGCCATTTCTGGTTTCTGCAGCATGTTGGACAAGCTTGTTAAAGAGGAAAGAGAGCACAATGCATTAACTCACCTTCTTGTCGTTTTTGATGCTTCAGGAAAAACTTTTCGAAATGACATTTATCCTGAATACAAAGCTAATCGTTCAGAACCCCCTGAAGATCTGATCCCTCAATTTCCAGTAATCAGAAGTGCTACGGATGCATTTAATATCAAATATGTTGAAATGCTAGGATACGAAGCCGATGATCTCATAGCTAGCTATGCAAAATCTGCCCATGCTGAAAATATGAAAGTTACTATCGTTTCTTCTGATAAGGACTTAATGCAATTGATTAATGATGACATCTCAATGCTGGATACTATGAAAAACCGACTTATTAATAAAGAAGAAGTTTACAAAAAATTCGGTGTGTATCCTGAAAAAGTAATCGATGTCCAATCGCTCGCAGGAGATTCCGTAGACAATGTTCCTGGTGTTCCTGGTATTGGTGTAAAAACGGCAGCGCTCCTGATAAATGAATATGGCAATCTTGATAACTTGTTTAAAAAAACTGATGAAATTACTCAAAAGAAAAGACGCGAAAATCTAGAAGATTTTGCAGATCAAGCCTATTTAAGCAAAAAACTTGTAACCTTGAAAGATGATGTTGATCTGCCCATTCCCCTAAAAGATACTAAAATTCAAGAAATCAATCCGGAAAAATTATTAGGATTTTTAAGGGAAATGGAATTTAAAAGATTAACTGAGAAGAAATCTTCTGAATTAAATGTAGATATAGATTCAATTCTACCCACAAAAACGATCAAATTCTCTACAAATAAAGACGTTACTAAAAAAGACAGGGTCGAAAAGACAGAAAAGTTAGATTTTAATACTAAAAATTATAAGACAATTCAAAACAAATTAGAACTCATGGAGTGGTACAAAAAAGCAGAAGAAGTCGGTTATATTGCTTTTGATACTGAAACCGACTCTCTGAATGCAATTGATGCAAACCTAATAGGTTTCTCAATGTGTATTAGGCCTGGTGAGGCATGTTATGTACCTCTTAAGCATATTGAAACAGATGAAAAACAACTCGATTTTGAAGAGTCTTTAATTTTTCTTAAATTGTTATTAGAGGACGAGGGAATAATAAAGATTCTGCATAATATGAAATATGACGGATTGGTTTTATCCAAATATAAAATAGATATCAAAAACTATGATGACACTATGCTAATTTCCTATTCTTTAGGATCTGGTGGCATTCGCCATAGCTTAGATAATTTAGTCAAGACATACTTTAATCATACGGCCATATCCTATAAAGAAATTGTGGGAACAGGAAAAAAGAAAAAAATATTTTCAGAAATTTCTATCCCTGATGCCACAGAGTATGCTGCTGAGGATGCAGATATGACTATGAAACTCTGGAAATTTCTAAAACCTAAATTATCTCAAAATAATCTCATGAAGGTTTATATTAATATTGAAAGACCTTTGGCTAGAACCCTAATTGAAATGGAAAAGGAGGGGGTGGCTATCGACAAAAACAAGTTAAAAAGACTGTCTAAAAATTTTGAAGAAAAAATAGTTGAAATAGAGAAGGTCTCTCATAAATTAATTGGAGAAGAATTTAACCTTGGATCGCCTAAACAGATAGGTGAAATTTTATATGAAAAACTTTCAATACCTGGAGGGAAAAAGACTGCTTCAGGGGCATGGTCAACTGATGCAAATGTACTTGAAACACTGGTTAGCGAGGGTCATGAGCTACCAAAACTCTTATTACAATGGCGTGGATTGTCGAAACTAAAAACAACATATACTGATGCTTTGCCTACATTTATTTCTAAATCTACAAACAGAGTTCATACTTCTTTTTCGATGGCAGCAACTTCGACAGGTAGATTAGCTTCATCGGATCCAAATTTACAGAATATTCCTATTCGCACAGAAGATGGGAGAATGATAAGGAAAGCCTTTATTCCTGAAAAGGGTAATATGTTGATTAGCGCAGATTATAGTCAGATTGAATTAAGGCTTATAGCCCATATTGCACAAGATAAGAATCTGAAAGAAGCCTTCAAAAACGGCCAGGATATTCATTCGTTAACTGCTTCAGAGGTATTTAATATCCCTATAAACGATGTTGATGAGAATATAAGAAGAAGTGCTAAAGCAATAAATTTTGGTATTATATATGGAATTTCAGCTTTTGGATTAGCTAAACAATTAAATATCTCTAGAACAGAGGCTTCCGAATATATAAAATCCTATTTTGCAAAATTTTCGTCAATAAAAGAATATATGGCGGAAACTAAAGAATTTGCAAAAAAAAATGGTTATGTAAACACAATTTTTGGAAGAAAATGTATTGTTAGTGATATTGATACTAAAAACCCTGCCAGGAGGTCTTTTATGGAAAGAGCAGCTATAAACGCCCCTATTCAAGGATCAGCTGCAGATATTATAAAAAGAGCAATGATCCGAATGCATGATGAACTAAGAAATTCAGAATTAAAAACCAAAATGCTATTACAAGTGCATGACGAGCTAATTTTTGAATCTAATAAACTGGAAACCGATGACTCAATAAGAATTATTAAGAAAGTAATGGAAAACGCCCATAAACCATCTCAAGAATTATCAGTTCCTCTTATTGTTGAACTTCGGTCAGGCCTCAACTGGAATGAAGCTCATTGATAATTATTCTGCAGCTTGTAAGTTGGGCGCTGCATCTATAATTTCCATATCAACATGCTCTTTAAATAATTCAAAATTCTCTGAGAACATTTTTACAAGCTTAAATGCCTGCATATCATAATTTTGTTTATCTTTCCAAGTCTCTCTAGGGTTTAAAATTTTCTTATCTACCCCTTCTACATTTAGAGGAACTTCAAATCCAAAGAATTTGTCTTTGATCATATCTTCCTTTAGAAGTGTTCCATCTAAGGCAGCAGATAGTAAATTCCGTGTTGCGCCAATTGGCATTCTTTTGCCTTCGCCATAAGGGCCTCCTGTCCAGCCAGTATTAACTAACCAACAATTAACGCTATACTTAGCTATTAGTTTTTTTAATAGTTTTCCATAAACAATAGGATGGCGGGGCATAAATGGAGCCCCATAACAAGAAGAAAAAGTAGCTTCAGGTTCATCGACACCTTTCTCTGTGCCAGCTACTCTTGCAGTATAACCAGACAAGAAATGATACATTGTCTGTGAGGCTGAAAGTTTTGCAATGGGGGGTAAAATTCCGAAAGAATCACATGTTAACAAAATAATATTGCTAGGAATTTTTGTTATGCCTGTTTTACTCGAATTTGGAATAAAAGTTAAAGGATAGGCGCCACGGGTATTTTCAGTAAGACTATCATCATCTAGATCTATTTCTCCAGTTTCCTCATTTAGTACAACATTTTCAAGTATAGTGCCTTCACGTTTTGTGGTCTGATATATCTCAGGTTCAGCCTCTTTCGAAAGTCTTATCATTTTTGCATAACAACCACCTTCAAAATTAAAAATTCCATCGTCGGACCAACCATGCTCATCATCACCAATAAGAATCCGATTGGGATCAGCTGATAAGGTTGTTTTTCCTGTACCAGAAAGACCAAAAAATATTGCTGGACCGGAATCAACTCCTACATTCACAGAACAATGCATTGGCATAACATTTTTTTGCGGTAATAAATAATTCAACATTGTAAAAACAGATTTCTTAATTTCTCCTGCATAAGAAGTGCCAGTAATAATAATCATTTTCTTATCAAGATTGACTGCTATTAAGGTTTCAGAGTTACTGCCGTGTCTGTCAGGTTTGGCCTTAAAACTCGGTATATCAATAATAACAAACTCAGGTATAAAATCTTTTTTTTCTACATCCTCAACTTCAATCAGTAAATTTTGTATAAAAAGAGAATGCCAAGCATATTCTGTATAAATTCTCGTTGATAATCGGTGAGAAGGGTCTGCTCCTCCAAATAAATCCTGTACGAAAATTTCTTTGCCTTCACAATATTCAATAACATCTTCATAAAGAAAATCAAAATTCTCTTCTGTTATTGCTTTGTTATTATCCCACCAAATAGTTTCTTCATTATTATTAGATTTAACAATATACTTATCATTGGCTGATCTTCCAGTGTGAACTCCTGTTTTAACAACAAGAACGCCGTCTTTAGATAATTTACCTTCATTCTTATCCAGAGATATTTTATATATATCCCTTTGATTCATATTCCAGTAAAGTTTTCTTATATTTCGAAAACCGTGATCACTAGCATTTATAGCTGAGAAATTTTTACCTATTTTGCCCAATTACTTATCTTCCCAAATAGAATTTAATAAATATTTATAACAGAATATTATCAACTTTCAATGAAACCTATTATATACTCTTAGTATAAATTTTATTAAATTAATTAGAGTTTTAAGAAATAGAAAAGATTAATGGTTAAGATTTGTTTAATCGATGATGATCAAAATATTCTTGCATCTTTGAGCCTCGCTCTGAAGGCCGAAAGATACGAGGTTGTCAACTTTTCGGATGGAAAATCGGGCTTAGAATCATTAACTAAGGAGGATTATGATATAGCAATCTTGGATATTAAGATGCCAAGACTTGACGGCTTAGAAGTTCTTCAAAAACTAAGGCTTAGTTCAGATATACCAGTAATATTCCTAACTTCTAAGGACGACGAAATTGATCAGTTATTAGGTCTTAAAATGGGCGCAGATGATTATATTACTAAACCCTTCTCACAAAAATTATTAATAGAACGAGTTAAAACGATTCTTAAACGTGTTTCAAAAATTTCAGATCCCGATGCACTTAGCGAAGATAATTTTTTAAAAAGAGGAGATCTTAATCTTAATATAAGTCGACACGAATGCAGTTGGAGGGAAATACAAATTAAACTTACGGTTACTGAATTTCTAATTTTAGAAAACCTAGTTAATAGGCCAGGCTACGTAAAAAGTAGAGACCAACTGATGTCTGCAGCATATGATGATAATATTTATGTTGATGACAGAACAATCGACAGCCATATAAAAAGAATTAGAAGGAAATTTAAGTCTAAAGATAAAAATTTTGACTCTATAGAAACATTGTATGGTGTAGGATATCGTTTTAACCAATAAAAAAATATGTTTAATTTTTTAAAACCCTCTTCTCTTGCTACAAGAATAATAGTTATAAATTCTTTGGGCTTAATACTTCTCGCTTTTGGATTCATATATGTAGATAAATCTGAAGATAATTTGATAGAAGCCAGAAAGGAGGCTCTTCTAGTACAAGCAAATCTTTTCGCTTTTTCCTTTTATTTAGATCCTGAAATTTCTATTTCATTTAGAGAAAACATAAACAAGTTTGTCCTAAAACGACAAGAAAATGTCATTGTAAAAACCCGTACAAGAATTTTTGACAATCAAAAAGAGAATTACTATGACACACAGGATTTTGAGGAACCTAATAAATCACTAAATAATAATGAAGAGAACAAAATTTCTCTATTTGATAAAATTTTAGATATTATAGAAAATTATTTTGATAGGAATGCTCCTTTGCTACCTAAAGAAGGGTATTCATTTGAAGATCTAGAAAATGCCTTAAGTGGGAAGATCACAGCGAAAGAATATAAACTTGCGAACGGAGGCATAACTGTTCATGTGACTGTCCCTGTTATAAACAATTCTAAGATAGTAAGTGCACTCTTGTTGACGACCGAAGAAGAAGATATTGGACAAATATTACAGGAGGGTCGAGAAGGACTTGTTCGAGTCTTCATAATTGCACTATCTGTTAGTTTATTTTTATCGGCTGTTCTCACCAGTAATATAGCAAGGCCATTAAATAGATTATCTAAAGCCGCCGAAGGCGTTTCTAATGCTGGTGTTGGTGAAACTCCAATTATGGATAGTAGAAGGGATGAGATAGGAGCTTTATCAAGATCCATAAGAAGAATGACAAAAGCATTACAGGATAGAGTTAGCGCCGTTGAAGCTTTTGCGGCGGATGTTGCACATGAAGTAAAAAATCCTCTAACATCTTTGCAAAGCGCAATTGAAACATTAAATATTTCTAGCAATGAAGATGAGAGAAAACAACTTATAAATATAGCTTTTAAGGATCTAAGAAGGTTAGATAGACTAATCTCAGATATTTCATCCTCTTCTCGATTAGAAATAGAGCTAGCTAAGGGTGAATTTAAAATTATTGATCTAAGAGATATTTTGCATTCTATAATTGAGGTTGCAGAATCAGCTTTGTCAAAAAAGTTAGGGGTAACTATTAATTATAAAATATCGGAAGACGAAATTAGAATAGAGGGAATACCGGATAGAATTGCTCAAGTTTTTCATAATCTTGTTGATAATGCCCTTTCTTTTTCCAATAAAGGATCTCACATTGAAATATCATTGTGGTCGGGAAAAAGAGGTGCAATTATTGAAGTTAAAGATAATGGACCAGGTATACCAAAAGAGAGCCTTAATAAGGTATTTGAGAGATTCTATACTTACAGACCCCATGATAAAAACTTCGGAAATAATTCAGGTTTGGGCCTATCAATATGTAAACAAATAGTAAAAGCCCACGGAGGTTCAATTGTGGCTGCAAATAGGGAAAATGGGGGAGCAATTTTTACTGTTGTTTTTCCCTTAACTAATTAAAAAGGAATACTCAATGATAGGAATAATAATTGTTACACATGGAAATCTTGCTTTGGAGCTAAGAAACGCTATGGAACATATTATTGGGCCCCAAAGAAAGATTGGAATTATTTGTATAGGTCCCGATGACAATATGGATAAGAGAAGAATAGAAATTGAGGAATTGATTTCAATGGTGGATGGTGGGAAGGGTGTAATAATCTTAACAGATATGTTTGGGGGAACCCCATCTAATCTTGCTATTTCATTTCTAGATCCTAAAAAAATTGAAGTTATGGCCGGAGTTAATTTACCAATGTTAATTAAGTTGGGATCTTTGAGAGAAAATTCTTCTTTAGAAAAGGCTGTTAAATCCAGTGAAGAAGCAGCACACAAGTATATTTCGATAGCAAGTGAGATACTCTCAGAAAGAATGCATGAAGATAATGAATGAGAAGATCCTAACAGAACTAGAAATTATTAATGAGAAGGGGCTACATGCTCGCGCTTCAAAAAAACTTGTAGAGTGTGCAAATTTATTTGAATCTGATATTAAAATAGGAATGATATACAATAATGAGGATCAAGATGTCTCATGTAGGGAAATTATGGATTTGATGATGTTAGGAGCTAATTACGGAAAAAAAGTTAGGTTATCAATAGTTGGTCCTGATGCTCGTAGAGCTTTTAAAGCTATAAAAGAATTATTTAACAATCAATTTTACGAATAGAATATTATAATTTTTAATTTAGGAAAGAAATGAAATTTCAAGATTATAAAGTGACTGATATTAACCTGGCTGATTGGGGCCAAAAAGAAATAAACATAGCAGAAACAGAAATGCCCGGTTTGATGGCATTAAGAAAAGAGTATTCTTCTTCCCAGCCGTTGAAAGGTGCAAATATTGTTGGATGTCTTCATATGACAATCCAAACAGCAGTACTAATTGAAACATTGATTGCATTGGGGGCTTCTGTAAGATGGTCTTCATGTAATATTTTTTCCACTCAAGACCATGCGGCGGCGGCAATAGCAAGTAAAAATATACCCGTTTTTGCTTGGAAAGGAGAAACTGAAGAGGAATATAATTGGTGTATAGAAAAAACTCTCTCTGGGTCAGATACATGGGCTCCTAATCTTATGATTGATGATGGAGGAGATCTAACTAAAATTGTCCATGAAAAATATCCTGGACTATTA